>Ga0154657_1050_pt2 | contig 11430 bp, 10 predicted proteins | sample Rifle2008BG13ft_FD_116086 | JGI IMG/M metagenome (GOLD analysis project Ga0154657, IMG submission 116086) | Nitrospirae bacterium RBG_13_39_12 | reverse complement strand
AATGAATTTCCTTACATCCCTGTTAGGTGTGTTAAAAGTTTCAATTAAAAAAGGCGTTGCTTTCTTATTTAGCCTTACAAGTGCTTCTATTGCAGAATTCCTTGCGCCTGCATTATCGTCGCGATAAAGGAGATTTATTAAACCATTTATATATTTCTCAACTGGATATTCTTCAAGTAGAATATCTGTTGCTGTATTCCTGACCCTCCAGCTGATGTCTTCCATGGAGCTCAAAAGTAGATTTATATAAATTTCGTCTGGCCTGCCCCTGAGACTATCGAGAGCCTCCTTCCTGACTTCAGTATCTTCGTCTTTAAGTAGGCTTCTTAGATCCTGCATCTTCATTATAAATCCCTTCTGACTCTTGCAATATTATCTTCTCTTCCGAGGTTAGGAGATCATCTATATTGAGAAGGATTATTATTCTGTCGTCTTTCTTTCCCAGACCGGAAAGATACTTTCTCTTTAATCCTTTAAATATAGAAGGTGGACTTATTACTTCCTCAGAGGTAAAGGAGATTATCTCTTTTATTCCATCTACGAGAAGACCAATTTTTTCATTATCACACTTTACTATTATTATGCGTTCGTTTTTTGAGGGGGATTGAAAGCCGAACCGCTTTCTTAGGTCAAGAAGCGGTATTATTTCCCCTCTGACGTTTATAACACCGGATAGAAAATCAGGGAGCTCCGGTAACGAATATGTCTTTTGTGTTTTAAGTATTTCAACAACCCGTTTAATTTCTACTCCGAAAACTTCTTCGCCTATCCTGAAAACAGCAAACTTTATCACTTTGTCTCCTTTTACATTATCATTTACCCTCTTGAATCAGGTAAACCTTGAAGTACGTTTGAAGACTCTATTAACGTCTGTGCTTTTAAATCAAACCTAACCTTGACATCATAAACCTTACATTGGAATATTCAGAATCAGATGCCTCTGCAAAAGATGTATAACGTCTATATATAGAACCGAGAATTTTGGAACCTTCAGCTGTTGAGTCTGTAATTTCCATAAGCGCTTTCTTTATAGTATTTCTATCGCGTTCAGACAATATATTACTTGCGCATATACTGAAGCCGGGCAAATCCTCAGAGAATTTAATGAACTTGATTCCCTTATCCTTTGCCTTATGCGCTACGCTTTCTGTTACACCGCCAGCGTCAAAGTTACCTGAAAGAACAGCTTTTAATACGTTCTCGTGAGGACCAAGATACTCATAATAAAGTAAATCTTTCAAATCTATCCCGGCGTCAAGAAGCATAGTCCTGGGTGCTATATAGTTGGATAAAGAGTGTGGATCTCCAAAGGCAAATTTGTGTCCCCTGATGTCTTCAATAGAACTGATTTTACTGTCGCTTTTTGCTATTATTATAGATTGGTAACTTGTTTTCCCTTCTGTCATAGCCTTTACAAGGACTTCGACCCCATACTTTTTGTTTGCTTCTATATAACTTGTTGGTGTCATAAAACAGAGTTGTGTTAATCCGAGACTTAAATCTCTTAAAGCACCCTCATAATCTGATACCGCCTTCAGTTCGACCTTTTTACCGAGTTTTTTGCTCAGATATTCAGCTAGCGGGCTGAATTTTTTTACCAGCTCGACAGGTGATTCACCGATGGGCTCAATCCCAAACCCTATAACATCTTTAGCTGCGCTTTTTGATATGGTATCCTCTGAAAGTTTAATTCCTTTCATTTCTTCCTTTAAAAGCTCAGTGTTTCTGAATAAACCCTTTAGTGAACGATTAATCTCGAATACAATGTTCATATTAGTTTTTGGTATGTCCTTTATATCCTCGATAGATCTTAATATCTGGTTTGAACCTGATTTCTGCTCGTTAGTAGCCTTGGCTATCTTCTGGATTTTCTCCGCTACTTGCTCCATGGCCTCAGATATATGTTTGGTGTTTAGTAATTGCTCGCCGGCGGCAGTTCTGACGCGATTAGCGACGTCCCTCATTTTCTCCGTAGCCTGTGTTATAAGGAGGGCTCCTTTGCTTTGTTCCGACGTAGCCTTTGCAACTTGAGATACCATATTTTTTACTTTGTCCATAGAGTCGGTAACAAGCCTTGTTGCTCTTGCTTGTTCTGCTGTTGAACGCTCAATAGAGAAAGACATCTCAGCTGATTGTTTAGAACTTTCCATTATTTTTCTCAGAGCTTCTCCCGCATCGCTGGCGACCTTTAATCCGTCATCTACAGATTTTAATCCGTCATCCATCGCATGGATTGCATCTTTTACCTCTTTTTGCACAGCCTGAATGAGATCAACTATCTCTTGTGTTGAAAAAGAGGTCCTCTCCGCCAGGTCTTTTATTTCGTCAGCAACAACTGAAAACCCCTTGCCGTGCTCTCCTGCCTGTGCAGCCAGTATTGCTGCATTAAGTGCCAGTAACGTTGTCTGGTCAGTTATTTCGTCAATGACGTTTAGGATTTTACCTATCTCGTTTGATCTGACACCAAGTTTCATTAATAAATTAGCTGTTCTTTCGACAGATGATTTGATTTTCTGCATCCCATCAATTGTTTTTTCTACTGATGCTATCCCGAAAGTAGACGCATCGTTTTTGACCTTCTCTGAGAGCATTGCAGAATCTTTTGAACTCTGCTCCACTTCCTTGATAGAAGACGAAATTTCTTCTGCAGCAGCAAGAGTTTCCTCTGTGGCGGCAGAAAGATCTTCTGTTTTAAAGGCTACTTCCTTTATTGTTGTAGAGAGTTCTTCTATGGAAACTGATGTAGAGTCAACTGCACTCGAGAGGTCCTGAGCATTATCAGCAACATTACCAATGCTTGCAACCATCTCTTCCATTGAAGCGGATGTCTCTTCTGTTGAGGCTGCAACGCGCTCTGTGCTACTTGATATCTCCGCTGCAGCTGAATTCATTTGCTCAACAGAACTTGCTATGCTGGCTATCGCTTCTGATTCAAGCTTTGTTCCTTCTGAAACTTTCTTGAACTCAACCTCAACTTTTGCAACAACTTCAGAAACCCGTTTAGAGCCGTTATTAACTCTGTTAAGAATACTTCCCAGAGATCGAACAGACGCATTTATAGCTTTGCTCAGCCTGCCTATTTCATCGCTTGTCTTTATATCCAGAGTGAAAGTAAGATCTCCGTCTGCCAAGGATTTAGCGGCTTTTTCGATAGATCTGATCGGCTTTATTACAATACTCCTTAAGATAATCCAGAAAAGAAAAGTCCCTGCTGATATGCCCAATATCGAGATGATTGTAGTCCACAAAATAAAGTTCATACTCTTACCATAAATCTCTTCTAGAGATACCCCGACCTTAACAGCACCTAATATCTTATTTTCCCGGGCATGACATCCCTGGCAATAAGTAGCATTGTCAAGCTTCTTATAAAAGATTTGAGATTTCTTGGACTTGATTGATATTGAGGCTTGCTTAGCGATTATCTCCTTCATTACTGATGCCTCGGTTGCTTCAGCCCCTGGCATAAATGCTTCTCTGCCCTCTGTATTTAATATCTTAATATCCTCAATACCTTTTACTGTCTTGAGTCCTTTGACGATTTCTTTTGACAGTGCTGCCTTTTTATCAACCGATTCATGCATCGCCCTTGTTATGTCAATTGCAACTATCGTGGCTGTTGCATCCAGATTTTCTTCAGCAGTGGAATAAAGATATTCTCTAACAAAATATGATAAGATGCCGGCCCACAAGATGCCCAAGATTAATAGCGCTATAACGAAGATCATGTACTTCAGTTCAAGTTTTTCTTTTATTTTTATCATGGTACCTCCGCTTTATTGCCCGTTAATATTAATAGCTTCTTCCGTGTTTATTATAGAAATAAAACGTTTGTCTATTATGACTATCCCTTCGATAAATTTTAGTTCTGTCTCTGTAAGGTGGGAAGGCGGAGGCAGTATTTCAGTTTTTGAAATATCAGCGACACCCACAACACTGTCTACTATTAAACCGATTGGACCCTTGGAACCTTTTATTATCAGCATCTTTACCTTACGATCAATATCTGTGGGAATATCTTTAAGGGAGAGTCTGGTTTTTAGATCTATCACAGGGATAACCTTTCCCCTGAGTGAGGTTACACCCAGGACATAGTTCGGCATCTTTGGAACCATTGTTATTACCTGATATCTCCTTATTTCCTCAAGTTGAGAGACTTTAAAAGCAAATTCTTCTTTTAAAAGATTGAAAATAAGTATCTCGATAACATTGTCTGTCTCTTCTTCTTCAAACTTGCCTTCTGTAGTTTTTACCTTTGCTGTCTCTTTATTGCCTTTGACAGGCTCGGTTTTAACCTTGTCCCCCTCTCCTGAATTAACCACATGAGCATTATCATCCTCTGCTGTTATCTGCTCAGATTTATTTTTAGCAGGTTTTAAAACATTAGTTTTATGCTCTTCAGATGTTTTACCGTTGGCTGAGGACTGCTGACTGTTGGTTTCTTTCTCTTTAAGTTTTTTCCTAATTTTCGCGATATCCATTCAATCCGAGCTCCCTCGCTGCGTCATTAATAAGGAATTCATCTATAACAGGCTGTTCTTGCCCGAATCCATCAAGAAGGGCAGATGTGGCAAGACTGTTTATTACTCTCGGTATCCCGCCTGAGTATTGATAAAGTTTTTTCAGGGCTCCGTCTGTAAACAGAGTTCCTTCCTTGCCTGATACTCTTAACCTGTGCTCAACGTAACCTTTTATTTCTGCTTCATTTAAGGGTCCCAGGTGGTAGAAAAGTCCTATCCTCTGTCTTAATGGCAGATAAACCTTGTGGTTTAATCTCCTTCTCAAATCTGTTTGCCCGACAAGTATAAGGCTGAGGAGATTTGCATAATCAAGCTGAAAATTTGTAAGAAGACGTATCTCTTCGAAGGTGTCTTTGTTAGGTATGAGGTGCGCCTCGTCTATTATAATTACCGGGGATATCCCGGCTTCATAGTCTTCATAGACCTTTTCGAAAATTGCATCAAGCAGGTTATCCTTGAAGTTGTGAGGGACATTTATATTAAAACGCTTTGCGATTGTCCTTAGAAATTGGGCTGGCGTAAGCCGGGGATTTATTATGACTATTAGTCTGTACCTCTCATCGAGGGAATCCATTAGTGCCCTGGTGAGTGTGGTCTTGCCGCTGCCGACCTCTCCCGTGAGCAAAGTTAACTCCCTCTCCTCAATTGCATATTGCAGCCTCGCCAGCGCTTCCTCGTGGTTCCTGCTTAAAAAAAGGAATTTAGGGTCAGGTGTTTTTGAAAATGGTTTCTTATCTAGCCCATAAAATTCCTCAAACATATGATATCCCTTCCTGCTTTATTAAAGATTTTTCTATAATGGATTCGATATCAAGTACAAGGATAACTTCATGTTTCCCAATCTCTGCTGCACCTGCAAACCCGTATGACCCTTTAAAGTAATCGCCCAGCGACTTTATGACTATTTCATGGTGCCCCAGAAACTCATCGACGAGGAGCCCCAGTTTTCTCTTGCCAAACCCTACAACAGCAGCGAATGATTTATCGCTTTGTGATGTTTCAAGTTGGAATATTTTACCGAGGCTTATTATCGGGAGCATTTCACCCCTTAAATAATATACATCTTTCCATTCTATAGTCTGAATATCTTTATGCTCTATCTCAACGGTCTCTGATATGGCTGTCAGCGGTAATGCGAATTTTGCTTTATCAACACGTGCAATAAGAGCCTTAATTATTGCAAGGGTGATTGGCAGTGTAAGTGTAAACGTCGTCCCTTCATTTTTTTTTGTGTATGTTTCTGTAAAACCGCCTAATGCGGAAAGTTTTTCCTTGACGACATCCATCCCGACACCCCTTCCTGAAATTTCGTCTACAGAATCCTTTGTGCTGAAACCAGGGGTGAAGATCAGGCTAATAATCTCATTTTCATCAAGGTCGACTCCGGGTTCAATCAGTCCCTTTTGCATTGCTTTCTTCCTGATCTTTTCTATATCTATACCCTTGCCATCATCTGTCACTTCAATTACAACATGACTTCCTTTCTGGAATGCCTTTAGAACAATACTGCCATTTCCTTTTTTGCCTTTCGAAGTTCTCTCTTCTGATGGCTCTATCCCGTGGTCGATCGAATTCCTAACTAAGTGCATAAGCGGGTCGACTATGTCTTCAGCAAGAGATTTATCAATCTCGGTGTCCTCGCCGTACAACAAAAGGTCTATATCCTTTCCTACCTCGCGGGAATAACGCCTGATTACCTGTGCAAGTCTCGAAAATATCTGGCCTATGGGGACCATCCTGATCGCAAGGACTTCATCCTGTAACTCAGACAGTTTTCTTTCTAATGTCAGAGAAATTTTATGGACGTCACGTATAAATGGAGAATATCGGTGTAGGTCGGACATCTCTAATCCGATCCGTTTAACAGCGTCTTTTGCAAGAGATAGTTCATTTATTGTGTTCAGAATCCTGTCAAGTTTATCTATATCAACCCTGACATTGGTTGTTGCACTTTTTATGGATTGCTCTTCTTTTTTCTTTGGCTGAGGCCCTTTGGGCTTTGATTGAACAAGTACTTCTATATCATTCCCCAGTTCTTCCTTCAGCACATTTAGTTGGTTAAAGCTTGCAAACATAAGATTAAACCCTATAGAACCTTCTGGTGTGTCTGCGGATGTAGGCAGAGTGGATATGAGTTCCCCTTCTGATTTTATTTTTTTTGTTATTTCTTCAAGTGATGTATCAAAAGTGGAAAGTTCAAAGAACGCCTTTAGGAGATATATGCTTTTCCCATCTTTTATGTTCGATTTTAGCCTGTGCTCCTCGTACTCTGATAGGACCTTTGATATAGATTCGTCTATGAGACCTTTGATGTTTGGTCCGCTGACACTCTCTTTTAATGATGATCTGAAAGACTTTATTTCATCTATATAAATTGTTAGATCTAGTTCATTATCTTCCTTAACTCCTTCAACAGCAGACCTGAGGATGTCCAGATTCTTGAAAAGGAAATTTACTATATTTTCGTTCACATCTATCTTTCCGAGTCTTATATCGTCTAATAGCGATTCGAGGGAGTGGCTGAGGTTTGTTATGCCCTGGTTTCCAAAAAGACCTGAAAGTCCTTTCAGTGTATGCATTGCACGAAAAAGGGCATTAATTGTATCTGGATTCAATGCAGTCTGATAAGTATCTTGGATCTCGAGTATAAGTTGCTGGGACTCGAAAAGGAGGTCCTCTGATTCTGCTATAAATTCCTTCTTAGATGCTTTCATGCATTATAGCCTGTTTTATGACTTCCTGAAGTTCATATGCCTTGAATGGCTTAGTAATATATGCCATTGCACCCAATGCCATGCCTCTTTTCTTATCCTCCTCACTTCTCTCTGTGCTAACTATAATTAAAGGTATATGGCTGTATTTTGGATTATTCTTCATGAAGTTTATCAACTCAAGACCATTTATGTCCGGCATATTTATATCAGTTATGACAAGATCAAATTCCTGTGTAGGCAGGAGTTTCAAGGCTTCAAAACCGGAATTAGCTTCGACTGTATTGAAATCCCCCATCTCTTGTATGACAGCTCTGATGAGTGCTCTGGTTGTTGATGAGTCTTCAACAATAAGGATAAATTTGATTAATTTATTATTCTGCATCTTTTAGTATATTCTAACAGATTTTTGTTTAATGCAACACTACAGCAACTAATCTTTTTTCTGTTAGCATGATAGCCTTTAAAATATAGTTAAAAAAGACAAAAGTTGCTACAATTTTGTCTTTTTTTCCATTTCCTGCAGCCTTAACTGAAGCAACGATTTTTCAAGAGCAAGCCCTGCTTGGTCTATGAATATCTCAAGGCCTTCTGTCTCTGATATCTTTTCTCCGGTTGTCAGGTTATCACAATAAAGAAGTGCGACAACCCTGCCTTCAGCAATTATAGGGAAAAGAGCAATCTCGTTAGGCCATCCCCCACCGATTTCGCTTATCATCTCCTCTGTTACCGAATCTTTTCCCATGTTCCCTTTATAAGGTCGTTTTTCAGTAATTATCTTGCTAAGGAAATGACTTTCCTGTATGAGCAGTATAATCTCTCTTATCTTATCATCAGGCTTTTCGATCTCAAGCCCAAACTGGCCTAGCCCCACGATTTCTTGTTCTCCGACCATAAAGAGAATCCCTCTTTGGAATATATCACTTGCAAATCTGAGTATGAGCAGGGTTATCTCCGATGCTGAGTTCGGAAACCTCAATTCCTGTGTGAGAGCCCTAAGAGATGAGATGTCTTTCCTTTCCTTCGGGCGTTGCGTTTCCCAGTCCTCTTCTGCTTCTCCTTCCTCTTTTTTTAGTCCGGCCAGATCTTTTGTAGAAATGTATGTGTGCTGTGAAGACTCGTCATATACACGTGCACCTTCTACCAAAAGGTATTCGGGACTCATTCCTTTGGAAAGTTCCCAGCCGAGGTCAGGTACATCAACCTTCCCGCTCGGGGCTGTGTCATCGAGTTCGAACTGAAAGTCACCGTCCTGCCAGAGCAGTAGCTGGTACACAACTTTCTCTATCCTCTTTCTGGTAATTTTTTCGAGGGAGCCCCTGCTAACAGAGCCGAGTTCGTGCAGTATCTCTGGAATGGATTTTTCGGGTAGCTTTTTTTTAACTTCTGATGCTAAACGGAAGAATGTATCTTTTATTATCCCGGCATCCAGGATGTCTTCGCCAAGAGTCCTGTCGATGTCGTCTGTCTCTGCCCTTATCACAAGGCCGTCTTTAAAAACAACCAGTGCTTTTCCATGGCTGCCCTTTAAAATGAGTGTGCCTGTTTTTTTGCCTATGCTGAGTATCTGAAAAATATCGGAGAGAGCAAGGTCTTCAAGCCTTCCTGCAAGACTCATTTGGAATCGAACCCCTTAAGAATTATGAACACAACCGCAGGGTCAAAATAAAACCTCTTTCTGTCTTCATGAGAAGACAAATAAATTAAAAGGTTATAGAGTTTAAACTGAATTTTCTGATACATTACTATAACTTAAATCGAGTATATCAGGTAAAATTAAGGCGTGTCAACGAAATATACCCGGCAAGAAAACCATGACTGAAAGGCAGCACAATTGCTGTATCAGATGGAGAAATCCATCTAAGCTTTGGATTTCGAATCATTTAAGAATTAGATTTACCCGAATAATGCAGATGTTGAGAAGAAATTAATTTTTCGATACCTTAGTGTACCTTTAACTAATGTATAACGAATATTTTTATCCGTAAAACAAATAAAAATAATCTCGATAATTCATCGAGTTAAATAAATTTATGATTAATGTCCGCATTATTCAATTGCATTATTTGGGTTAAATAAGACCAAAAAATTTAAGTCCATCTTTGACAAATAGTCCTGCAAAGATTAATAAGATAATACCCAGCAAACGTATAGTGTAAAAATAAGCATTGCTTTTTAAGAATCCTCTTGTTCTGTCGACTAATAATGCTACAGTTACTTTCGATCCTACTAAAAAAAGATAGAATCCGATTATAAATAATAGGACAGATTGCAAACTTACTGAGTGGGCTTTAATTACAGTTGGAGCACCTACCACTATCCAGAAAAGATAAGGATGGGGATTAAGAAAATTAGTAATTACTCCCTTCCTGAGAGATTGAGGCTTAACTTCTTGCAGGTTTAATTCCATGCCTTTTACGAAAATACTTTCATATGCCAGGTATCCTATAAACAATGCTCCTAAAATAGATATTGTCCCGAGTATTAGATTGGAGCTGGACAGTTTTGCCAGTATGAAAACTGATATAAATACAACAGGCAAATCAGTAAGCACAGGTACTATTGCAACTTTTATCCCCTCTTTTTTGTTGTGTTTCAGAGTTTCAGAAATGACTAAAGTAAGCAGAGGGCCCGGCGAAATTCCTGCTGCTAAACCGAATATTATTCCTGAAATCAAGAATGGTATTGATTCTATCATGGATATTGCCCTGATTAATGTTTAGTTTCTTTGATCATAAGTATTTTTCTGGCAAATAAATCTGCGATTGACTCAAGTTAACCTGAAAAAAAGCAGTTTCCGACAGGCAAATATACAGAAAAACCTTTGCCAATCGCAATTTGGCTTTAAACGAGATATATTCGTTGTATATGGAGATATGCAGGTTTATTTTATAAGCAAATATCCTGCAAAGGTGGCTAAAGTAAAGCTTTTTCTGCACATATGTCTTTAGTATTTTTTTCATGATTGCTTTTTTTAAGTTAACCTAAGACAGTTTATTGTACCCGCAAAACAAAGAATAATATAAGCGCTCTCCGTTTATCAATAATTTATTGATTATAGCGGATATTGTTTCTTAGAACCTCAGCAGAGAAGTCCTTACTGACGAGCGGACCCCTGATAGTTAAAGTCGGTAAGTTGGACCTCTAGCTATTAGGAAGTTATATTGAATTATGAAATCTATAATTCATTGTGGGCTTGGTGGTCTTGCCGAAGAGTGATTCATTGTGAGCATATTTATAATAGTTTATCGAAATATGAACTATTGTATAATAAAAAGTTATGATTGCTATCATTGATTACGGAATGGGGAACCTGAGGAGCGTTGAGAAGGGGTTTCAAAAAGTCGGGGTAGGTGCAAGGGTTGTGGCAGATGCAAAGGCAATAGATGATGCGCATGCAGTTGTTCTTCCAGGTGTCGGCGCGTTCAGAGACTGTATGAAAAATCTCGAGCAGAAGTCACTTATTGAGCCGATTATGAGGTCAATCCGGGAAGGTAAGCCATACCTCGGGATATGTCTTGGACTGCAGGTCTTATTTACAGAATCAGAGGAGTTTGGTATCCACAAAGGGTTTGATATATTTAAGGGCAGGGTCGTCAGGTTCCAGACAAGTCTTAAGGTACCGCATATGGGGTGGAACAACGTAAAAATTCTGAGAAGACCGCCAATCTTTGGCAGCATACAGGATGAGACATATTTTTATTTTGTCCATTCCTTCTATGTTGTGCCGGATGATGAGAAAGTTATCGCAGGTATTACTGAGTATGGTGTTAACTTCGCATCCATGGTCTGGAAGGATAACGTGTTTGCAACCCAGTTTCATCCTGAAAAGAGCCAGGAGACCGGAATAAAGATACTAAAAAATTTTGGAGATTTTGCAAGAAAGACATAACCCGCAATTTTATTCCTCTTTGTAGAGTTTTTCCATAAGCTCTTTGATACTTGATTTCAGGGCTGGATGATTTACATCCGGTGCAATTTCACTAAGAGGTCGCAGAACAAAATCTCTCTCATGCATTAGTGGATGAGGGATTTTTAAATTACCTTTATTCAGTATAATTTTATCAAAAAGTAAGATATCAAGGTCTATGATGCGGGGTCCCCATTTTGAGGACTTTTCCCTTCCAATTTCTTTTTCTATATCCTTTAATATTCTTAGAAGCTTTTCAGGACCATGGTTTGTCTCTATTTCTATCGCC
>Ga0154657_1106_pt1 | contig 11521 bp, 11 predicted proteins | sample Rifle2008BG13ft_FD_116086 | JGI IMG/M metagenome (GOLD analysis project Ga0154657, IMG submission 116086) | Nitrospirae bacterium RBG_13_39_12 | reverse complement strand
AGGAGAAAAGTGTAACCTATGTACCTGGAACAAAATGTAACCCATGTACCCGGATCGTACCGAAAACAATCCTGGGAGTTGTTTATGATCCTTTGAGAAAAGAACTTTTTACTGCTGAAAGAGGGAGAGGGGCATTTTTAAATAAACATCCCATAAAAATATCTCCATCAAATTCATTAAAGAATAGCCTTATTACAACAGGCTTCCCTTTCAGGGCAAAGAATCACATTGATGTATATCTGAAACTATTTAAAAGTGTTTTCAATAAGGTAGGTGACCTTAGAAGAGCAGGGTCTGCTGCGCTTGACCTTGCCTACCTCGCCTGTGGAAGATGTGACGGTTTTTTTGAAATAGGTCTTAGCCCTTGGGATATAGCTGCAGGGAACATTTTAATTAAAGAAGCAGGTGGAGTTATTACGGATTTTAGCGGTGGGGCGGATTATTTATCAACGGGCAATGTAGTTGCAGGAACCCCGGCTGTTCATGAAAAGCTGTTGATAGAAATTAAAAGCATATTCAGGGGAATTATTGATAAATAATATGTTAGTAATTCTCGGTGAAAATATCGGGATATTGCTCCGTTGGATATAGCGACCTTTCTGCAACGACAATTTGCGAAAATTGTTTTTTTTGCAGACCTATCGTCCTTGCAATTACGAGTCACGATAAAAATAAGGACGAAGCAATCTTTCTTTTCTGCTCAGGGTAAACTTCGTGATTTGTGCATTTACTAAAAATTTCCGACAGTCATATCGAGCTTTGACACTAAATAGTTGCAAGTGCTATTATAAAAGCTCAAATTTAAGGTATTTTCATATTTAATATGGACTTAAAGAAGATTGAAAAAGGTGTCAGGCTTATACTGGAAGGTATCGGTGAAGATACTGAAAGAGCAGGGCTTAAGGATACGCCTGAACGTGTTGCAAGGATGTATGAAGAGATTTTTGTCGGACTTAAAACCCCTACAGAGGACCTGCTTCAAACTATCGAAGGTGAAAGCCATGATGAAATGGTGCTGTTAAAAGACATTTCTTTTTATTCCGTTTGTGAGCATCATTTGATCCCTTTTATTGGAAAGGTTCATGTCGCATATATACCGTCGAAGGGGAAGATCGTAGGCTTAAGTGAGATTGTAAAGGCAGTTGAGGTTCTTGCTAAAAGACCGCAGGTGCAGGAGCGTTTAACAACACAGCTTGCAGATTTGATAATGGAAAGGCTGAAACCAAAGGGTGCAATGGTTATTATTGACGCGGAACACTTATGTATAAGCATGAGGGGTGTAAAAAAACCGGGTTCAAGGACAGTTACATCAGCAGTCAGGGGTATATTCAGATCAAAACAGTCTACAAGAGATGAGTTGCTGGAACTTTTAAAAAAGAGGGAATAACTAAAAAACAATCAACCATCTAAAAGTTATAGGAGGAAACAATGGCGGCAACACTTATTAAAGGGTCTGAGATATCAAAACAGATAAAGGAAGAACTGAAACAAAAAATAGCTGACTTGAAAGAAAAGCATAATGTAGTACCAGGATTGGCTACAGTCCTGGTAGGTGAAGATGAGGCTTCAAAGGTTTATGTTGGCGCGAAAGAAAAAACATGCAAGGAACTTGGTATTCATTCTGAAAGGATTGATCTTCCGGCTGATACCAGAGAAGAAGACCTTCTTGCTTTAGTGGAAAAGTTGAATAAAGATCCCAAGATTCATGGTATTCTCGTGCAACTGCCGCTGCCCAAACATATTAATGGAACAAAGGTTTTATATGCTATCAACCCTGATAAAGATGTGGACGGATTCCATCCGGTAAATATTGGGAAAATGATGCTCGGGGAACCTACGTTCCTGCCGTGTACGCCTCACGGCATTCTTGAACTGTTAAAAAGAAGCGGAACAGAGACAAAAGGGGCTGAAGTTGTTGTTGTTGGAAGAAGCAATATAGTTGGCAAGCCTATCACAAATATGTTGCTCCAGAAAAGAGGTGGGAATGCAACAGTAACCATATGTCACACCGGAACAAAAGATATTGCAGCACATACAAGAAGAGCAGATATCCTTATTGTGGCGGTAGGTAAGCCTAAAGCAATCACTGCAGATATGGTTAAAGATGGTGTAGTAGTTATAGATGTGGGTGTTAACAGGCTTGAGACAGGGTTGGTCGGCGATGTAGATTTTGAGACAGTAAAAGAAAAGGCAAAAGCAATAACACCTGTACCCGGAGGTGTGGGGCCAATGACGATAACGATGCTTATGTCCAATACTGTACAGTCAGCAAAAATGCATTCCGGGATTGCTGATTAATAGATCTGATATTTTAGAGTTTAATGAGTAGTTTTTGATAGTGGGATGCAAGCGGCGTAGTGTAAAAATAATATCTTTGTATATTATAATATAAATAAATAATCATTTAAAAAATACAAGGATAAGTTTTGATAAAATAAGGAGGAAAGACTAATGAAGAGTATTAGCGCTATGCCACCATGTCAGGCAGCGTGCCCAATACATACAGATGTGCGTGGGTATGTTTCAGCGATATCCAAAGGAGAAATAGAGAATGCCATTAAAATTATCCGTCAGGTAAACCCTTTTCCTGCTGTGTGTGGCAGGATATGCACCCGGGCCTGTGAATCTGCATGCAGGCGTGCGCAGGTGGATGAACCAATAGCAATTGCTTCTCTGAAGCGCTTTGCAGCAGATCAGACAAAAGATCTCAAAATTATTCCAAAACCTGGAACTTACTACGATGAAAGAATAGCTGTCATAGGAGGAGGGCCCTGTGGGCTGACTGCAGCGCATGACCTTACATTGCTTGGCTATAAGGTTACTGTTTTTGAGGCGAACAAAGGACTCGGTGGAATGCTGACCAGAGGGATACCGGAATACAGGCTTCCCAAAAGTGTAGTTAAAGAAGATATCGATTTTATATTATCAATAGGTGTTGAGGCTGTTACAGGGATGTCGCTCGGTAGAGACTTCACTATTGAAGGGCTTCTTAAAGAATATCAGGCTGTGTTTTTAGCTTTAGGTAGCGAGAGGAGTGTATTCCCCAAATGCAAAGGGATAGAACTCCCCGGAATTATTACAGCTGTTGAGTTTCTTAAACAGATCGGCCAGGGAGGGCGGCCACATTTGGGTGAAAGTGTAGTAATCGTTGGCGGGGGGCATACAGCAATTGACGCAGCCCGTACCTGTCTAAGACTCGGTTCAAGTGACGTTACTGTTGTTTATCGCAGAACCTTAAAAGAGATGCCTGCTTCCAAGACAGAGGTCGAAGAAGCGGAACATGAAGGTGTGAAGATTATATATCTGACTTCTCCGGTACAATTTTTAGGTGGTGGGAAGGTTGAAAAAGTGCGGTGTGTAAAGATGAAGCCGGCTGGTAAGGATCTTTCAAGAAGAAGTAAACTTATGCCTGTGGAAAACTCCGAGTTTGAGATTAAAGCAGATGCGGTTATCCTGGCAATAGGCTACAACCCCAAGACTGATAGAATTAAGGACGTTGAGTTAATTTCAGGGAAGAGCGGCACAATAGTTGTAAAAGACGAGACAGGGATTACTAACATAAAAGGTGTTTTTGCAGGTGGTGATGTTGTGAGCGGGCCGGTGAGTGTAATTCATGCTATAGCATCCGGCAAGAAAGCGGCTGATTCAATACATCGTTATTTGCGTAACCTGCCTTCTAAAGAGGTTGAAGATCCGATGGTTTTAAGTCCGCTTGATGAGAAGATTGCAAATCTTGTTCTCAAGGCAGTGAGGCAGAAGATGCCGGCTCTTTCTGTTGAAGAAAGAATCAAGAGTTTTAATGAGGTAAACCTGGGTTATAGCAGGGAACAGGCTATAACGGAAGCTCAGCGCTGTTTAAACTGCGGGTCTGGTGCGGTTATTTCAGATGAGTGTGTGGCCTGTTTTAACTGTGTGATGGTATGTCCTTACGGAGTACCAGTTGCAGGCGAGGAAAAGGCCAAGATTGATATAAGTCAATGTCAGGCTTGTGGTATTTGTGCGGCAGAATGCCCGGCGTCAGCTATTGATGTGAGAATTGAAACAAAAGAAGAAAGCCGTAAGAAGCTGGAAGGAGCAATTAAGGCTGCCAAAGAAAAATCACCGGGGGGATTTAAAATAGAATTTTTCTGTCAATACGAGGAATCTTTAATGCCTGTAGGTGATAAAACAGGTAAACATGTTATAGGTAAACCATGCATGGCCAGGGTTGATGTTTCCCAGCTAATCCGTCCTTTTGAGGAAGGTTCGATTGCCGTAGAAATAGATAAGTGCGGTTTCCATAATGAGTGCCGTTTTAAAGGGTGTGAAAAGTGGATAGAAAAACACATCGAGAGTGCCAGAAAGATATTGGAAAAATCCGGAATAGGCGCTGACAAGCTGAGGATGGTTTGCAAGGAATAATAACTATGATTCAAAAAGGAACAAGAACCTGAATAGAGATAAATAACAAAAAAAGAAGGTGATTAAATGATCGTTGCTGAGATTAAGCCTTTTGAAGAGATAAAGGACCTGCTTAAAAACTATAAAAATATTTTAGTGGTCGGTTGCGGGACCTGTATGGCTGTCTGTATGAGTGGCGGTAAAAGGCAGGTTGAATTGCTGGCATCAGCCCTTAGATTGTCTAAAAAGGCAGAAGGACAAGAAGTTTCTGTAGCAGAAAAGACAATAGGCAGACAGTGTGAACCAAAATTTGTTGACCAGATAAAAGATGGGGCTTCCAAATATGAAGTAATACTTTCAATGGGCTGTGGAGCCGGTGTTCAGGAAATTGCCGAGAGACTGAAAAATATCCCTGTCTTGCCAGCCATGAATACCAGTTTCATCGGTGCTTCTGACGGAGAGGGAAATTTTCTGGAAATGTGTGCAGCCTGCGGGGATTGTATCCTTCCACTAACCGGTGGTATCTGCCCTGTAGCAAGATGTCCCAAGGGGTTGCTTAACGGACCATGCGGTGGGACCAAAAACGGTAAATGTGAAGTGAGCCAGGATATACCATGCGCATGGGTTTTGATTTATGAGCGCATGAAGGAACTGGGCAGGCTTGATGACCTTAAGAAAGAAATTGGTGCAAAGAAATGGTCAAAAAATCAGAGGCCGGGTAAATACAGTGTTAAAGAAGAAGAAAAGGAACCTGCTTCGATTAAATAACACTGTAGATTGGCTTAAAATAGTTCTGGCCTGAGAATTCTGTCGTTATTAAATAAATTTTAGTCACAGAAGTTCGATTCGCAGACTCTAGTTTCCACCTAACAGAGTAAGTCAGTATTTAAGTTTAAAGGATGCTTAAGGTTGCGATTATAGGCGCCGGATCTGTTGGCACAGCTATTGGCTATCTTCTTAAGCATAGCGGATATTCTATTGCTGGTGTTGCCAGCAGGACAATTGAGTCGGCTAAAAGGGCTGTTGAGTTTATAGGTGAAGGGGAAGCCTCAACTGATCTTAAGGATGTTGCTAAAAAGGCAGAAATAGTCTTTATTACAACACCAGACGGAAAAATCGAGGAGGTATGCAGAAAGTTGGCTTCGGAAGATGGATTTAATTCCGGAGCTTTTGTATTCCATATGAGCGGTGCCCTATCTTCAGAAATTTTAAAATATGCAAAAAAAGTTGGTGCCAATGTTGCCTCATTACATCCTCTACAGAGTTTTGCGAATGTTCAAGAGGCGGTTAGAAACATCCCGGGGTCATATTTTTGCATGGAAGGAGACGAAGCAGCTCTTTCAGTAGCCAGGGAAATTGTTAGTGCCCTTAACGGGAAAAAATTAGCTTTGAAAGTTGGTAAGAAACCCTTATATCATGCAGGCGCTGCAGTTGCTTCAAATTTTCTTGTAGCTACAGTTGAATTTGGATTGGAACTATTCGAGGCTGCAGGTATAGACAGGCAGGATGCTATCATTTCACTCATGCCGCTGATCAAGGGGACAATAAACAACATCGAAAATCTCGGTATACCTTCAGCACTTACGGGTCCTATTTCAAGAGGAGATGTCGGGGTTATTGAGGATCATCTCAGGACAATACTGCAGGACAAGCCTGAAAGTTTAAGACTTTATACAGAGTTAGGAAGGTATACTGTAAAAATAGCGGTTAAGAAAGGCACAATAAATGATAGTGACGCAGAGAGGATAATTTCATTATTAGATAAATATCAGAAAAGGTTGCCATGCCTTTGATAAAAGGATTTGAAGAAAAAGAAGGAATTCAGTACAAGGGAATACTTTATCTGGGATTGATGCTGTCTGATGAAACCCCGTATCTCTTAGAGGCAAATGTTCGGCTCGGTGACCCGGAAGCTGAGGTAATTCTTCCACAATTGAAGACCCCTCTGAGTGATATTAGCTTCCAAATAATAAGTGGAGTTTTAAGTGAAAAGAAGGTAGAATGGTCACAGGATTATTACTGTGACGTAGTGGCTGCTGCAGGCAGGACGCGGCAGGTAAGACACGGTAAAAACAAAGGATGGTATCCTGGATATCCTGCACGTTACGGCAAGGGATATGCTATTACCGGAATTGAAAATATCCGGAATTCTAACTGCAAGATATTTTTTGCCGGTGTGAACAATTCAGATGAAAAAGGTCTGGTTACCGACGGTGGCAGAGTTCTTCATGTAGTCGGAAGAGGGAACAGCTTACATGAGGCAAGGGACATTGCTTATAATGGGATGGAACAAATCCATTTCGAAGGGATTCGTTACAGGAGAGATATAGGCAAAGATTGATAAGGAGGATGAAATGACATTTAGTGAAAGCCTTAATTCAGGAAAATTTGTCGTTACAGCAGAGGTAGGACCTCCTAAGGGGACGGATATAAAAGAAATGCTCCACCACATGGAACTGTTAAAAGGAAAGGTTGATGCTGCTAATGTTACTGATAACCAATCAGCAGTAATGAGGATTTGTTCCCTTGCAGTATGCAGGCTTTTAATCGAACACGGTCTTGAGCCGATACTCCAGATGACATGCCGTGACAGGAACAGGATAGGTATTCAGTCTGACTTGTTAGGTGCCTCTATTCTCGGTGTAAAAAATGTGCTCTGTATGACCGGAGACCATGTATCTGCTGGTGACCATAAAGATGCAAAACCTGTCTATGATGTTGAATCTGTGCAGCTGCTGAGGATTGTTGAATGTCTGAATAATGGCAAGGACATGTCTGGTAACGATCTTAAGGGTGCAACTGATTTCTTTCAGGGTGCTGTTGTAACACCTGAGACGAACCCGATCGAGCCTCAGCTCTTTAAATTTGAGAAAAAGGTCAAGGCAGGTGCAAAATTTTTTCAGACACAGGCAATTTATGATATAGAAAAATTTAAAGAGTTTATGAAATTTGCAAGAACTCTGCCTGCGAAGATTCTGGCAGGATTTGTTATTTTAAAGAGTGCCGGGATGGCAAACTTTTTAAATAAAAATGTACCTGGCATAAGGGTCCCGCAGGAATTAATTGATGAACTCAAAGCCGCAGGTAAGGAAAAAGCCCTTGAGACAGGGTTGAATATAGCTGCAAGGCATATAAAGCAGCTCAGGGAAGAAGCAATTTGTGATGGTGTCCACATTATGGCGATAGGCATGGAAGATAAGGTACCGGTTATCATGGAAAAGGCAGGACTGCTTTGACCGTTTAAAGACAATAGTAAAGACATTTAAAAAATAGTTTAACTTGATAAATTTGTTCAAAATGAATATATTTATTGAAATAAACTGGAATATATGAGCATGAGGAAAAAGAAAAGAAGCTTTGAGGATACCCGGAAATGGTACAGATACCAGTTTTTTGGTAATGCTACGGTTACTGCAGTAAAAGAGAACGTTGTTTTTAGTACAACCATAGCTAATATCTCGCTTTCGGGAATTGGTTTATATTCACCTGTTCCTATAGGAACAGGCAAGAAGGTGGAGATAAAAGTCTCTTTTATAAACAGGCATGGTAAGGTTAAGGAAGATGTTACTACAGGTGTAATTGACTGGCAGACAAAATTCAAGAAAAATTATCTTTTGGGTATTATCTTTGATGAGGAATTAAATACAACAAACCAGCCTAATCTCATAGAGCATCTCATATGGCTGATTAATACCTATAATTGGCCCCAACCATATAAAGACAAAAGGATTGCTACATTATAACAAGGTCGGTCATCTTGTCTGACTGTTTGAACGGTCTTTAACCTGTTTGATTAATAAAAATAGTATTTGAAATTGTAAACCCTATGGTATTGCCTCTTGTATTTAATTAAAAAAAATAAAACAGGTCTATTAGTTGTTAAGAAATAGATAAGACAGTGTCAGCGATATTATTGCTTTCTTCATAAAAATCGTCCTTCTCGAATCGATTATAGACTATTTGTTCCACCTGATAATCATATAAAGGGCACCTCCTGAGCGTATCGTTTTGCGGTATGCTCAAGGAAAGAAACCAATCTTAACCTTTAGGAGGTGCCGTATGAGAACAAACGTCACTAAGGTATTTAAATAATTGGGGATTGTCAGGAGAAATAACGACTTAAATAACCCGCTGGCGAACTGCCGCATGAAAACCAAAACAGGCTTATCACCAGTCGGGTTGATTTTTTTGATAGGGACTTTTTCTTAATTGTGTTCATGGATCTGTATGAGCGTAAAATATGGGCAAGGAATTAATATTGCGAAATACACCAGTTCCCAGCTTGATCATTCACAAAAGTAACTTTATGAGAATAAAGCGAACCTTTTTCTTTTGTTGAACAGTATTGGGATACATTCCATTTTTTTTGACACTGAGGTTTAATATCGATAGAATTTTTTTATGCCGAGGATTGGGCGAGCAGTCGCAGCGGGATTTCCGCACCATATAATTCAAAGAGGAAACAACTGAGAGCATGTTTTCTTTGAAAAAGATGATCGAAAACACTATCTCTCACTGCTTAAAAAGTATGCTGCAAAGTGGGATTCTCCTGTAATGTTATACTGCCTGATGAGTAATCATGTCCATTTACTTACGAAGCCTGAGTTGGACGAATCGCTGTTCAAGATGATGCAGGGCCTCACCCTCTGCTATACACAGTATATAAATAGGATATATGGCCGGACTGGCAGATTGTGGAAAAGTCGCTATCATTCATTCATTGTTGATCATGAAAGATATTTATGGGCAGTTGCCAGATACATCGAGCAAAATCTAGTGCGCGCAGGAATGGTGGAGAAAGCTAAAGACTACCCCTATTCGAGTGCAAGTGCTCATGTCAAAGGCAGTGACGATGCCGTCCTGGGAGAAGAACTTTTCACTAATGAAAGACGACAGGACTATATTCTACTTCTGCGATCAGATATACCCGAAAAAGAAATTGAGCGATTGCGGTATACTACAAAAACGGGAAGACCTTTCGGGAATGAGGGATTTGTAGTTGAAATGGAAAATAAGCTCGAACGGAGGCTTTTGCAACGATCGAAAGGCAGGCCAAGAAAGGAATCATGCTGATAAATGGGATGTGTCCCAATACTGATACCAATACTGATATAGGAGGTAATTAATAACCGATGAATGTCCTTGTTATCGGCAGCGGGGGCAGAGAACATGCTATTGTCTGGAAGGTTTCTAAAAGCCGCCATATAGACAAAATATATTGCTGCCCGGGCAATGCCGGCATTTCAGAGCTGGCAGAATGCATCAATTTTGATGATAATAACTTTGGCGCACTAGTTGATTTTGTTAAGTATGAGGGGATTGACCTCACAATAGTAGGACCTGAGGTGCCATTGTCAAAAGGTATAGCCGATGTATTCGAAAAAGAAGGCAGAAAAATTCTCGGCCCTAATATGGAGGCTGCGCAGCTTGAAGGGAGCAAGGTCTTTGCAAAAGACCTTATGAGGCGATACGGCATTCCAACAGCAGAATATAAGGCATTCACCTCTTGCCTTCATGCAGAAGATTATGTGGGGATGAAGGGCGCACCTATAGTTATTAAGGCAGATGGTCTTGCAGCAGGAAAAGGTGTAATTGTTGCAGAAACTGTTGATGAGGCAATCAATGGACTGAGGCTTATAATGAAAGACCGCGCATTTGGAGATGCAGGAAACAGGGTAATAGTTGAGGAATGTATCCATGGCGAAGAGGCATCTTTCATGGCCTTTACAGACGGCAAGACAATACTTCCAATGGTAAGCTCACAGGACCATAAAAGAGTCTTTGACGGGGATAACGGTCCCAACACAGGAGGGATGGGGGCATACAGCCCTGCACCGGTCATAACAGAAAAACTCGAATCAATAATAATGGAAAAAGTCATGCGCCCTATGATCAGGGGACTGCAATCAGAAGGCATAAAATATAAAGGAATCCTTTACGCAGGTCTTATGATCAAAAACAACCAGCCATATGTCCTTGAATTCAACTGCAGGCTTGGAGACCCTGAGACCCAGCCTGTTTTTTCGAGGCTTAAGACAGACCTCATAGATATTGCTCTTGCAATAATAGATGAAAAATTATCAGACATCAATCTTGAATGGAAACCAGATGCATCTGTATGCATTGTTATCGCATCAAAAGGGTACCCGGGTGTATATGAAAAAGGTAAAATTATAACGGGACTCGATGATGTAAAAAAAATGAACGATGCCTTTGTGTTCCATGCAGGGACTGCATTTAATAACAACAAACTTGTGACATCAGGGGGAAGAGTGCTTGGTGTAACAGCTCTCGGCAAAGACATAAAAGATGCAAAGGACTGGGCATATATGGCCATAGAAAAGATTAATTTTAACGGGATGCATTACAGAAAGGATATTGCTGACAGGGCGATAAAAAGGCAGTGAACTGTGACTGATTATTTAAGAAAATAAGGGGACAACCGTCCCCTTTTGCTACTATAGGCCAAAAGCTTGCTGTATATACCTACACTGTTCGGTGAACTCTCTTTTAAAGGTATCACTTCTCCTAAAAATTCCCTCAGTTTTATCCTTTCAAAAAATGATGCCAGCAAACTAAACCCTCCATAGGCTGTTATTTTCTTCCCCGTGAACTCAATCCCTACTTTATTAATTTCGATTTTTGTGGTACATTTTGACTGCATATTTTTATTCTCCTTTCGTTTAGAGTCTATGGCGGTCAAACCATTTGATTCTATTACGAAAGGAGAATTCTTTTAAGAATTATTTGAAGTTAACTGCAGTTTTCGGGTTAATCCAATAATTACAACCACACTATCAGCCGATAGCGTTTATTTATCTAAAACCTCTCTGACTTTTATCAAAAGTTCATCTGGTGACATAGGTTTCGAGATGAGATTTACATCCTTTTCAATAATTCCTTTTTTGTAAAGAATATCTGTAGCGTATCCACTTATAAAAATGACCTTCATGTGAGGGCTTACTTTCTTTATTTCCTGATAGACCATTTTCCCATCCTTTTTCGGCATGATTACATCAAGAATAAAGAGTTGTATTTCGTCCTTATGAGTATGCAGTACTTTTATAGCATCCTCGCCATCTATTGCCTCTATAACTTTATAACCATACCCTGTAAGTATCTCTTTTATAAAGTCTCTAAC
>Ga0154657_1161_pt7 | contig 11532 bp, 6 predicted proteins | sample Rifle2008BG13ft_FD_116086 | JGI IMG/M metagenome (GOLD analysis project Ga0154657, IMG submission 116086) | Nitrospirae bacterium RBG_13_39_12 | reverse complement strand
AGTTAGTAGTGTGAAAATTGTAATCTGTACGTATCATGATGCTTTATGTACAAGAATATTAAAAGCAAGAATGAGGCCAGGCTTTTTAAACCATAGAAGTTGATCTAATTATTCCTAAACACTTTGGATTTACTACTAAAAATTGTTATCGGTTAACACTGTAATCTGTTTATTTAGAGATTTTACTTGCTTAATTTGTATCTTTTTTTCAACAGGGTGTAGATTATATGTTGCGATTCAATATGTATCTATGGTAAAATTTTAATAGAATTCAAAGCCACGAAGGCATAAAAACGGCCAGTAGGTCGAAAAGCTTTCGCGGCTTTTTTTTATTGTTGCGGGAAGGGGGTACCATGATTAGTCTCTAAGTTATGAGGAAAGTTTTTTCCCTTCAAAATTAAGATGTAATTATCATAAATGCAAGGAGGTTGTAAAATGTTTTTTAAGTTTAAAAAAAATTTTATTCTAACAATTGTACCTTTCTTATTTGTGGTTCTATCGCCTTTTTTAGCTTTTGCCTATGACGTTAACGATAAGCTGAGAATCGAAGGAACCTTAACGGGTGTTTCCCAATATGGGGATTTTGATGTTGACGGAATAGATAACGCTGACAGGGGAGCAGCTGTTTTAGATCTTGGGATGAACTTTCATCCTTCCGATAGCGATGAATTCCAAATCACGCTAAGCTATGCAGACGGAAATGGATTGAATCCTATATTTCCTTTTTCTCTGGTACCTTTTGCTGATGACCTTGAAGATGATCTCAAGGATATAAATGGCAGGAACAGAGATTATCTGCTTGAGGCTTGGTATAAGCATACCTTTGTACTTTCTGAAAACGTCTCACTCGGGATAACCGGAGGTATTATCGACTCAACTGGATATATAGACGACAATAATGTTGCAAACGACGAGTGCGGTCAGTTCATGAATGAAGTATTCGTAAATCATAGAAACGTCAATCTCCCTTCATATGACCTTGGAGGAGTTGTAGAACTCGATATATCTGGCTTTTCTGTAAGGGGTCTGGTAATGAATACAAAGTATGAGTCTGACGAGGATACTTTCAAAAACTACAATTACTATGCACTTCAAATAGGTTACGCCCTTGATACTGCTCTGGGTAAGGGTAATTATAGAATTTATGGCTTCACGACAGGCAAAAGATTTCTGGACTGGGATGAAACTGGTGCAGAGAGACTGCAGGGGATTGGAATCTCTGCGGATCAGCAGCTAAGCTCAATTATCGGTGTCTTTGCGAGGTTAGGATGGCAGGATAATGCTGCAGTTATAGATCATGAAGCAGCTTATTCCGGAGGCGTTAATATAAACGGCAAATTGTGGGGGAGGGAAAATGATGAGATCGGTATTGGGTATGCATACCTGACCGGTGCAGATAAGGCAGAGATAGACAAAACCAATGCACTTGAGGCTTATGCCAAATTGCAAATCACTCCGTTCAGCGATATAACTTTTGATGTCCAGTATATAAGAGATGATATGAATCACGATGATAATCGGGATGGAGTAATCTACGGGATCAGGGCAAAAGCATATTTCTGATGTAATCAGAAAGTATATATATAGGATTCTTATTTAATATGATATTATCGTTCTAATTTAAGGAGGCAGCTATGCATATGTCAGATGCGTTACTTTCACCTACAGTGGGCGGTGCACTCTGGGCAGGGACAATTGGAACAATTGTTTATTGTGCAAGAAAATTGAAGGAGAAAATGGATGAAAAAATGATCCCCTTAATGGGCGTCCTTGGCGCCTTTATCTTTGCGGGACAGATGATTAATTTCACGATACCAGGAACCGGATCAAGCGGACATATAGGTGGAGGAATGCTTCTTGCGATTTTGCTTGGGCCGTATTCAGCATTTCTGGTGATAGCTTCTGTCCTCATGGTACAGGCCCTTTTCTTCGCTGATGGGGGACTACTCGCCCTTGGAGCTAATATCTGGAATCTCGGGATATACCCCTGTTTCATAGCCTATCCACTTATTTACAGAACTATCGTTAGGCAAAAGATATCTCCCAGAAGAATTACCATTGCCACAATCCTGAGTGTCGTAATCGGCCTTCAACTCGGTGCGCTTTCCGTTGTTCTTGAGACAAAGATGTCTGGCATAACAGAACTACCCCTTAGTACATTTCTTTTGCTCATGCAACCTATACATCTTGCCATTGGTTTGATCGAGGGATTTGCTACCGCTGGCATTGTTATTTATGTGAGAACTCTAAGACCGGACATCGTTGAAGACCTTGAAGGTGTAAAGGCTCTTTCTTCAAGCGGATCACTAAAAAAGGTGCTGGTAGTTATGGCGGTACTGGCGGTCATTACCGGTAGTGCGTTTTCATGGTTTGCGTCAACATACCCTGACGGGCTTGAGTGGTCAATTGAAAAGATTTACGGCAAGCCAGAAATATCGGAAAAAGAAAACCCTATAAAAAAGAGCCTATCAAAACTTCAGGAGAAGACTGCTGTTCTCCCTGATTATTCTTTTCCATCAAAGGGTGAAGAAGAGGCGAAACCTTCCTGGCCGGCAGTAGATCCTGGAACATCATTCGCCGGGTTTATCGGTGGCATAATGGTATTGGTTTTAATTTTCATTTTTGGAATAGGGATAAAGTATATTAGGAAGCATAAAGAAAAGACATGACCTTTGATTCGGAATACTTCAATTTGGGCTATCTTGATACCCTATCTTATAAAGATACATTTGTTCACAGGCTCGACCCGAGAGTAAAACTTTTTGTGTCCTTTATATTTATCCTCTTTGTCGTCTCTTTCCCTAAGTATGAACTTTCGGGACTTATGCCATTCTTTATTTATCCTGTTTTTCTGCTAACTGCAGGTGATATACCCTTAAAAGCTATTGTAAAAAAGGTGCTCTTCGTATCACCCTTTGCTATTTTTATCGGCATATTTAATCCCCTGATTGACACAAATGTGATTATTAAACTGTTTGGAGTTCCGGTTACCGGTGGGTGGGTTTCCTTTTTTTCAATTATTGTTAAATTTATCCTCACAGTAAGTACTGCGCTCCTTCTGATTGCAGTTACTTCTTTCCCGGGGATATGCGAAGCACTCGAGAGGCTGAAGTTGCCGAAGATTTTCGTAGTCCAGCTTCTTTTCCTTTATAGATATCTTTTTGTCCTTTTTGAAGAAACACTAAGGATGGTAAGGGCGAGAGAGGCAAGGTCATTCGGTAAAAAAGGAAAAGAGATGAAAACATTCATAAGATTGGTTTCGGTTCTCCTCATAAAAAGTGTGGAAAGGGCAGAGAGAATTTACCAGGCAATGCTTTCAAGGGGTTTCAGGGGTGAGATAAAAGTTCTTAAGATACATAGCCTAAGACTTCAGGATGTCCTTTTCGCAATATTTTCAGTTATTATCTTCTATGCTTTCAGGAACTTTGATATCGTAAGCTTAATCGGGGAAACCCTAAGGAGTTTTTTTAGATGAGTCATCATATAGTGGAGCTAAAAAATGTCAAATTCCATTATCCTGATGGGACAGAGGCGTTGAAAGGTATTTCCTTTAGAATATTGCATGGAGAATCCGTAGGTATAACAGGCGCAAATGGTGCTGGAAAGACAACGATTCTTCTGAATCTTAACGGACATCTCCTCCCGACAGACGGGGAAATATCAATAGGGGAAATACCGCTTACCAAAAAGACAAGGCAGGAGATAAGGAAGAAGGTAGGATTTGTTTTTCAGAGACCGGATGATCAGTTATTCATGCCAACTGTTTATGAGGATGTGGCCTTCGGCCCTATAAATCTCGGGCTAACTGAAGAAAAGGTTGACGAAAGGGTAAAGAATGCTCTCAATATGGTAGGTTGTCTTCATCTCATGAGCAGACCTCCTCACAGACTCTCTGAAGGCCAGAAAAGGGCTGTAGCTATTGCTACTGTAATGGCAATAAATCCTGACATTTTAATTATGGATGAGCCTGCATCAAACCTTGACCCTAGATCGAGAAGACAACTTATAAACCTACTTAAAAGTTTTAAACACACAAAGATTATCGCTTCCCATGACCTTGATCTGATACTGGATATATGTGAGAGGTGCATTATTATAAAAGATGGGAAAGTTGTAGCTGATGGTCCATCCGAAGAAGTCCTTTCAAATGAGACGTTGCTTGAGGAGAACAACCTCGAACTACCTCTCTCAAGAAATCACCCGCGTTTGTATATGCGAAGCTGATAAAATAAGGTGTACTTTATCGGACAAACAAACTCTTTTTAAAAATATCTGTTTAAAAGATCGAGATTGATTTGGCAAGATTGGAACTACCTGCCCCTTTTATAAATTTAAATTTGATTGATGTATTCAAAAATCAATATAATGTTTAATGCTTGATATTTTTAGAATATTACTTGTACTCGCGCTTATTTTATTTCTGCTGAGAAAAAAGCTGAATATAGGGTACGTTATGCTTATTGCTGCAGCTTTTTTAGCCGTTCTTTATCAAATGTCATTCGTTTCTATATGGCAGACTTGCAAAGGAGCTGTCCTTAACGATGTGACTATTAAATTACTCCTTGCCTTGTCCTTTATCAGAATCTTCGAGTTGATACTGAGAGAGCATGCTATCCTTGCACAGATGATGAATGCTGTGAAGACGATATTAAGAAACAGGAAAATAGTAATAGTTTCAATGCCTCTGCTGATAGGTCTTATGCCATCAGTCGGAGGTGCATATTTTTCAGCTCCCATGGTAGCCGAGACAACGAGTGACATTAAGATGAGTCCCGAAGAAAAGAGTTTTATCAACTATTGGTTCAGACATCCATGGGAATATATATTACCGTTATACCCCGGAATCCTTCTTGCGTCAGCTATCTCGAAAATTGAGCTTCATACCCTTATTACTTTAAATATATTCTTTGCAGTTCTGATGCTGTTAGCAGGGTTTATCTTTTCCATGCATGGCATAAAGGGTGTAGTTAAGACAGAGGAGAGAATTTCTAAAAAAGGGTTATGGAGTTTTGTACCGATAATTACTGTTCTTCTGCTTGTAGTTATGTTCCATATAGAACTCCATTATGCATTGATTTCTGTTATTGTTTTTTTGCTGCTGTTCTTTAGGTACAAGCTTAAATCTATTATTAATGCCCTTAAACAAGGTTTTTCTAAGGATGTAATCGTATTGATACTCGGTGTTATGGTTTTCAAAGAAGCCATGGAATATTCAGGAGCGGTTAATAACCTCAGCCAGTTTTTTATTAGGGAGGGAATTCCGAACCTTCCTATTCTTTTCCTACTTCCGTTTATTACGGGCTTGCTCACCGGGATTACTGTCGGTTTTGTAGGGGCAACATTCCCTCTTATAATAAGCATTGCCGGGAATGCATCAATAGGTGCAATATTATTTGCATTTGTCGCCGGTTTTTTAGGTGTCCTTCTCTCCCCTGTTCATGTCTGTCTCATCCTTACGAAAGAATATTTTAAGGCTGATTTATGGGGTATCTACAAAATGATTATACCAGCGACTGTCGTTGTCTTTTGCGGAGCAATTGTAGGGTACTTTATCCTGAAATAAATCCAAAATTCTAATATCTAAATCCCAAACAAATTCAAAATCATAATGAGTGAAACTATTTTGAATTTTAAAATTAAAATCAGGAAAGTGATAAACCCGAAAAATGCATTTAGATTTTAAAGCTGGTAGGCACATATGCATCTCTCCTCAGCGAGTCGCCGGGGAGAGAATCTTTCTTAAAGAACCGCTGAATACTTTTAGTCAATGGAGGCAAAGAAGGATTGCGGACAAGCCGCAATGACACTGTCGTTATCGTCTATCTACTTACCCTTTTATTACTCCGATCGGCCTTAACCTTGCAACCTTTTTTGATATTCCTGCCCTGTTAACTACATCAACAACATTTGATATATCCTTATAGGCATCAGACATTTCCTCAGCAAGTGTTTCTCTGCCAGCAGCTCTCACTATGATGCCTTTATCCTCCATCTCACGCCATATTGCACGGCCTTTTGCCCTTCTGATCGCTTGATGTCTGGACATTATCCTGCCGGCACCGTGACATGTTGAACCAAAAGTTTCCTGCATTGCTTTTTCAGTTCCAAGTAGTACATAGGATGCCCGTCCCATATCTCCCGGGATTAAGACAGGTTGCCCGATGGATCTGTAAATCTCAGGAAGCTCGGGGTGGCCCGGAGGGAATGCCCTTGTTGCACCCTTTCTATGGACTACCAGCTTCATCTTTTTGCCGTTAACCTCATGTTCTTCGACTTTTGCTATGTTATGGGCGACATCGTATATAAGAGACATACCAAGTTTTCTTGGAGATATGTTCAACGCTTTCAGAAATGCCTCAATCGTCCAGTGCATAATACACTGCCTGTTTGCCCATGCATAATTGGCTGCAGCCCTCATTGCAGCAAGGTAATCCTGTGCCTCAGGACTTTCAAAAGGTGTACATGCAAGTTCTTTATCGAATAATTCTATCTTGTACTTATTTACAGCCCTCTCCATGACTGCAAGAAAATCTGTGCAAACCTGATGACCGAACCCGCGGGAACCTGTATGTATCATCACAGTAATCTGATTTTCAAAAAGCCCAAGACGGTTTGCTGCTTTTTCATCGTAAATATCATCAACATACTGCACTTCGAGAAAGTGGTTACCTGACCCGAGTGTGCCCTGCTGAGCCTTTCCACGCTCGAAAGCTTTCTGGCTTATTATAGACGGGTCAGCACCTTCAATACATCCGCCTGATTCTGTTTTTTCAAGATCTCCAGCGTCTCCGAAGCCCTGTTCGACAGCCCAGCGTGCACCTTTAAGGAGGAGACCCATTTGATCTTCAAGCGCAAGACGAATCTTTCCCTTTGAGCCTACTCCTGACGGTATTTCGTTATACAAGATACCAACAAGGTCCTTAATCTTTGGAGAAACTTCGTCTTTATTAAGGTTGCTTCTAAGAAGCCGGACACCGCAGTTAATATCGTAGCCGACACCGCCTGGTGAGACAATCCCCTTCTTTAAGTCAAAAGCTGCCACGCCGCCTATCGAAAATCCGTATCCTGTGTGCACATCAGGCATTGCCAGTGACGATTTAATAATTCCTGGCAAGGTAGCTACATTTGCAATCTGGTCTATTGACTGGGGTTCAAGTTCCTTTTCAAGGAGTTCATCGACGTAAATAATTCCTTTAACCCTCATCCCCTGCTTGTAATCAAGAGGGACCTCAATCCTTGTATCATCAATCCTTTTAAGTTTTTGTAAATCCATGATTGACCTTTCTTTGAATTATAGTAATATAATTATATCTATTGTGATAAAAATTTGCCTCTTTGAGAAAATACAATGAAAGATGAACAAAAGACAAAAAAGCAACTCATCAGTGAATTGGTGGAATTGCATCAACGGATCACTAAACTGGAAGCAAAAGAGGCCGACAACAAGCAGGTAGAGGACTGGGACAGGTTGTTGAAAGAGGCAATTGAATCCTTGCCTATAGGGATTACCATTAGCGACGTAGAGGGAAAAATTGTATACACAAATCTCGCCGAGGCGGAAATTCACGGATATACGGTTGAAGAATTAATTGGCAGGGATGCCAGAATGTTAGCTCCACCTGAACTATGGAAGCCTCTGACGTTTGATCAATTACATGAGATGGGGGTCTGGAGGAGGGATAGCATAAACATCCGAAAAAGCGGCGAAGAGTTTCCAGTCCATCTGATCTCTATTGCTGTAAAGGATACAAAGGGGATACCGATCAGTATTATTACAGCATGTGAAGACATTACTGAGCGCAAGCAGGCAGGGGAGGTATTGCAACGCAGTGAAGAACATTTCCGCGCACTCATTGAAAACTCTTCAGATATCGTTATTATTGTAGATAAAAAAGGAACTATTACTTATGCAAGCCCCTCCATTGAGCGTTTTCTCGGATATAAACCAAAAGAGTTAATTGGTAAAAGTGGTTTTAATTTTATTCTGCTGGCCGATCTTCCGAGAGCTATGTTTGATTTTGGCAGGGCGATAATAACAAAAGAAGTCAATATCCCCAATGCTTTCCATGTCCGGCATAAAGACGGCTCGGAGCGTATTTTAGAGGGAGTTGGTAGGAATCTTTTAGACAAACCTGCAGTTGCAGGTTTTGTTATAAATGCCCGCGACGTCTCAGAACGCAAGCAGTCAGAAAGATCTCTGAGAGAGAGCGAGGAGAAATATCGCAATCTGGTTGAACGGGCAAATGATGGCATTGTGATTATCCAGGACGAAATAATAAGATATGCAAATCCGCATCTTGCAGAAATGAGCGGATATACCATAGAAGAGTTAATCGGGAATCCCTTTGCAAATTATCTACATCCTGATGAACTTCATAAAGTAGTTGATTACTATAAGAAACGCATGTCAGGGGAGGAGGTCAAACACGTATATGAATCAGCAGTATTGAACAAAAACGGTTATAAGTTAGATGTAGAGTTAAACGCGGGCATAGTCATTTATGAGGGAAAACCTGCTGACCTGGTAATTATTCGTGATATCACTGAACGCAAGAAAGCTGAGAATAAACTGAGAGATAGCGAAGAGCAATACAGGGAACTCTTTGAGAACACAAGTGACATTATACAGATTCTTGCGCCAGATGGACATTTTCTATATGTAAACCGTGCTTGGCGAGAAACCCTCGGATATAATGAGGAAGAAGTTTCAAAGCTGTCATTATTTGACATTATTAATCCTGATAACCAGGCACACTGCCAGGTATTATTCCAGAGTGTGATAGCCGGAGAAAAGATTGATAAAGTCGAGGTAGAGCTTGTTGCCAAAGACGGCAGGAGAATTATGGTTGAAGGAAATGCCAGGTGCAGATTAGTAGATGGAAAAGCTATTCATGCTCAGTGTATCTTCCGTGACATCACCGAGCGCAAGCATGCGGAGGAGGCGTTACAGCAACGCAATAAATTGCTGAACGCTTTAAGCAGAGCACAAGCTCAGTTTATATCAAACGTTACCCCGCATGTTTTATTTGAAGAACTACTGAATCAACTACTTCAACTGACTCAAAGCGAATATGGGTTTATCGGTGATGTCCTTTATAACATTAAGGGTGAACCTTATTTAAAAACTTACGCCATTACAAACATTGCCTGGAATGAAGAAACATGGAAGTTTTATAAAGAAAATGCTCCTGCCGGTATGGAATTCTACAACCTTAAAACGCTCTTTGGTGCAGTTATGACTACCTGTAAGCCGGTTATTTCCAATAACCCGTCTGTTGACCTTCGGCGTGGAGGGCTTCCTGAAGGACATCCACCACTTAATTCTTTTTTAGGATTGCCTTTTTATAAGGGTGATAAATTGATAGGTATGGTCGGTATTGCTAACAGGCCTGCTGGCTATGACGAGAGGATAATAGAATATCTGCATCCCTTTCTTGTTACATGCGCAAATATCGTGGAAGCATATAGAATTGACCATCAACGCGAGCAGGCAGAAAAGTCACTGCAAGAACGAGGCCGCCAGCAAAAGGCTATCCTTAACAATATCCCTGATATTGCCTGGTTGAAGGACAGGGAAAGCAGGTTCATCGCTGTAAATGAATCTTTCGGAAAATCATGCGGAGTAACCCCCGAGGATTTAGTCGGAAAGACTGATTTGGATATCTGGCCGAAGGAATTAGCCGAAAGATACAGAGCTGCTGATAGAGAGGTTATGGAATCAGGCAAACGAAAAGATGTCGAGGAACCTCTGGCAGACAAAAAAGGCAAAATACAATGGATTGAGACGATAAAAACGCCTATTTACAACGATAAAGGAGAAATCATAGGCACAACAGGCATCGCCCGTGACATCACGGAGCGCAAACAGGCTGAGGAAGAAATCCAGCGGAATTATGATACCCAAACTGTAATAAATTCGGTACTAAAACTTGCGCAGGAAAATATCTCTCTTGAAGAACTTTTTAAGCATGTGCTTGACATGATACTGTCAATTACGTGGCTTTCCTTAGAATCAAAAGGCAGCATTTTCCTTATTGAAGATTCCCCTGAGGTTCTGGTAATGAAGGTCCAAAAAAATCTTACCGAACCGGTTCAGAAGAAATGTGCCCGGGTTCCTTTTGGCAAATGCCTTTGTGGTCGGGCAGCACTGAAACAGGAGATACAATTTGCTGATTGTCTCGATGAAAGTCATGAACTTCGATATGAGGGAATGTCCTCTCATGGTCATTACTGTATGCCTATCCTGTTCGGCGGCAAAACACTCGGGGTGATGAATTTATATTTGAAAGAAGGGCATATCAGAGATCAAAAAGAATTGGATTTCTTGACTGCTATTGCCAATACACTGGCTGGAATCCTTGTGCGGCGACACGCTGAGGAGGAGATGAAAAAACTCTCGATGTCTGTTGAACAGTCTCAGGACTGGGTTGTTATCACTGATAGAGCGGGTAACATCGAATATATAAACAGAGCTGTTACAGAAATAACTGGATACGAAAAAGAAGAAATTATCGGGAAAAATCCAATGATATGGAAGTCCGGGAAACAGGGCAAAAAATTCTATAAAGAACTGTGGGATACGATACTCTCTGGAAGTTCATTCCTAGCGGTATTCATAAACAGGAAGAAGAACGGGGAACTCTTTTATCTTAACCAGACTATAACACCACTCAGAGATGAGATGGGAAACATGACTCATTTTGTATCTACAGGAAAAGATATAACCCAGCAAAAATATATGGAAGACAGGCTTAATTATCTCGCTTATTATGATGCTCTAACGGGACTCCCAAACAGGACTCTTTTTGTTGACAGGATAAAACAGGGATTAGCTAGAACAGCTTTTCACAAAAAGGTTATTGCAGTCTTGGTAGTGGATATAGACAGGTTTAAGTTCATAAACGATACATTCGGTTTCGACGCTGGCGATAATATTTTGAAAGAAGTTGCGGCAAGACTTTCAGCGTCTGTTCGAGAAGGGGATACAGTAGCACGTCTTGGAAGCGATGAATTCGGAATAGTACTCATTGATGTGGCCCATTCCGGAGACATTGTTTTTGTTGCGGAGACAATTATGAATAATACTTCTCGGATGATAAAGTTTAATGGGAAAGAAATTATATTGACTCTTAGTATTGGTATCTCGGTTTATCCTAACGATGGAGAAGATGTCAATGAATTAATAAAAAATGCAGAACTAGCTTTTTCAAAAGCAAAGCAGCAGGGTAGGAAAACCTATCAATTTTACACTGAGGGCATGAATATCAAGGCATCAGAACTTCTCGATTTGGAAAGAAATCTTCTAAACGCTATTAAAGAGAATGAATTCATACTCTACTACCAACCTTATTGGGACATAAATACAAAAGAGATTACTGGAATGGAAGCACTCATCAGGTGGCAAAGTAAGGACAAGGGTTTAATACCTCCGGGAAAGTTTATCCCCGTACTTGAGGACACGGGGATGATCATAGAAGTTGGAGAATGGATACTGAGAACAGCAATCAAACAAAATAAGGAATGGCAGGATAA
>Ga0154657_1065_pt3 | contig 11537 bp, 13 predicted proteins | sample Rifle2008BG13ft_FD_116086 | JGI IMG/M metagenome (GOLD analysis project Ga0154657, IMG submission 116086) | Nitrospirae bacterium RBG_13_39_12 | reverse complement strand
ACAATAAAAACCTTTATATTGTTGCTTTCGGTATCAACAGGTATAAGAAAGAATCCTTTAAACTTTTCATCCGGGGTTGAGAGGAAGAAGCCTTTTTTCCAGGGAACCTTGCCTTCAAGGAAACCTACCATCGATTCTCCGTCGAGGAATCTAACATAGACTTTACGACCTAAGGTTTTCCGGATACCATAAGCTTTTTTATCTCTGTAGCCACTTACACCTTCAAACGTCTTTACAAGAAATATAGCCTTCAGTTCAGAAAACGGTATTTTTTGTACCTTTTTTGTATCAATCTCTTCGACAGTAACAAAACTTTCATCAGGATCGAAATTCCTGATATATCCTTTAATAATATTGCCGCTGTTGAATCTGACCACGGCTCTCTGAGAATCTGCCATTGCTGACTCCTAATATTGCTGATAGGTTTTTACTGCATTTATTATCCGTTAACTCTAATAAATCAGCATATCCTGGGAAGTTGATCCCCGGATAGCATCTCAATTATTCTGGTGCCACCTATAGATGTTTTTAGTAAAACCATTTCAGAAGGGTCTTCCTTTACATCTCCGATCACACAGGCATTCCCTCCCAGAGGATGCTTTTTCATCGTATTAATAAGTAATTCTGCCATATCGGCTTTTACTATTGCAATCAGTATTCCTTCATTGGCTACATAAAGCGGGTCGAACCCCAGAAGTTCACATGCCCCTTTGACACCTTCGGGCACAGGTATGGAATTTTCTCTAATAGTAATGCAGGTCCTTGAAGCAATTGCGATTTCTTTAAGTGATGTAGCAAGGCCACCTCTTGTGGGGTCTCTCATTGCATGTATTTCTTTAGTAGTCTTCAGCATGTCATTTACAAGGCTGTTCAGGGGTGCTGTATCGCTCAATATCGGTGGGTTGAAGCTTATGCCATTCCTCTCTGCAATAATGGAAATACCATGGTTTCCAATCGGGCCGCTCAAGATAACCTTATCGCCTGGAGTAACTTTACTTGGTGAAATATCAATTCCTTCTTCAATTATCCCGATACCGGAAGTATTTATGAATATCCCGTCTGCCTTCCCTTTGTCAACCACTTTTGTGTCACCTGCGACTATTTTTATGCCTGAATATTCTGCTGCAGCTGACATAGAAGAAAGTATCGTCTTTAAATCTTCGATCGAAAAACCTTCTTCGAGAATAAGACCTGCTGTAATGTAAAGAGGTCTAGCCCCTACCATGGATAGGTCATTTACAGTACCATTAACAGCGAGCTCACCTATATTGCCACCTGGAAAGAATATAGGTGAGACGACATAGGAATCTGTTGTGAATGCAATCTTTCCTCCATTTATGCCTTCAAGCACAGCAGAATCATCCAATGATTTAAGACTGAATTGGGGGACAAAGTATTCCTTGATTAACTGATGCATCATTGTTCCGCCGCTGCCATGGCTAAGCAGGATTTTATCCATTATATCCCCTATATCCCCGGGGTGAATACCTGTAAAATGCAGCGCAGCTCCCTTCAGTACTAACCATGCATGCGCCTACAGGGTGTTCTGGTGTGCAATTTTTGCCGAACAGAACACAGTCTGTTGGTAACTTTACTCCTCTGAGTACCTGGCCGCACAGGCAGGATTTAGGCTCACGAGAATCAGGAACATCAATATTATATATACTATTAACATCCCAGCGTTTTGCCCTCTCATTTAATTTAAGTCCGCTCTTTGGTATTATACCCAGCCCCCTCCATTGTGCATCGCATGATTCAAAATATTCATTAAGAATAGACATTGCTTTTTGATTCCCTTTTTCTTTTACAACCTTCTTGTACTGAATCTCAACTTCTGCCCTGCCGGTTGCAATCTGATCAAGTATCATGTTTATTCCCAGAAGTATATCTTCAGCATCAAACCCTGTTATTACTGAAGGTATTCTGTAATCGGATGCAATAAATTTGTAAGGCTCGCTTCCTATAATAGTACTTACATGTCCCGGAAGTATAAAGCCGTTAACCATTACATCATCAGAATCGAGAAGGGCCTTAAGTGCCGGGGGTACTGTTTTATGGGCAGAGTATATAAAGAAATTGTCAACTCCTAATCTCTTTCCTTCAATAAGGGTTCCCGCAACAGATGGTGATGTAGTCTCAAACCCTGTTGCAAAAAATACAATCTTCTTCTCTAGTTGTGCTGACGCGATATTGAGAGCATCAATCGGAGAATAGACAACCCTTATATCAGCACCGTCTGCATGTGCATGATAAAGAGATTGCTTGCTTCCCGGCACCCGCATCATGTCTCCAAATGTAGAAAGAATGACATTGTCCTGTTTCGATATTGCAATGGCAGCATCTACGTCTTTTATTGGTGTAACACACACTGGACATCCGGGACCGCTCAACAATCGTATATTTTTAGGAATGATATCCCTGATGCCATGTCTGAATATTGCAACGGTGTGTGTTCCGCAGACCTCCATCAAGTTAACAGGTCTGCCTATGGCATCCATAGTCTTTTTTATCTTATCAACTAAGTTTTTTGTTACCAAAAGCGACCCCTGACTTGATCATTTCTCTAATTATATAGGCCTGACCTAGTGAAATACCAGCATCATTGCACGGAATTTTTTCATGTATATGAACATCCATACCTGCAGATTTGAGTAAGTCAATAGCACGTTCCATTAAATACATATTCTGGAATACCCCACCGCACAGGACGACATCCTTTATCAGATAGACGTAAGAAAGCTTTTTTACAACTCTAAAAATAACACTAAGTATTGTATTGTGGAACTTAGACGAAATAATATCTTTTCCTTCACCTTTCAGTAAGTCATTTATAATCCTTAAAATGGTCTGGGAGAAGTCGATTTCAATGGTCTTTCTGGATTTTATATCAACGGGATAATCATCCACTACATCAGGTGTTGTCAGAGACTCTAATGCAATCGCTGACTCTCCTTCAAAGGTGTTTTTATCACATACACCTATTATGGCTGATACGGCATCGAACAGTCTGCCAGCACCTGAAGAAAGAGGTGAAAACTGTTTTTTGTCAACAATCTTTAAGACATCTTTAATTTTCTCATTGCCGTACTTGTCAATAAAACCTATAGATTTGAGATAGGGTATGGTATCATCTCCTGCTAAATCTTTTATATAACTTACAGCAATTCTCCAGGGTTCTTTTACTGATGTTTCTCCGCCTGGAAGAGGTATATATTTAAAATGACCCAGCCTTTCAAACCCAAATACGTCAGCAATCATAATCTCTCCGCCCCAAAGATTCCCATCGGTTCCATAACCGGTTCCATCGAAGGAGACGCCTATCACCTTGTCCTTAATACCCTTTTCAGCCATAACAGATGCAATGTGTGCGTGGTGATGTTGAATCCCAATCTTCTTAGTATCTTCCTGTCTTAGTGCCCACTGAGTTGATAAATAACCGGGATGAAGGTCATATGCAATGGCTTCAGGTTTTACCCTGTAAACATCTTTCAGGTTTTTCAGGCTCTCTTCGAAAAACTCAAGTGTCTCATAGTTTTCCATGTCTCCTATGTGTTGACTCGGTATTGCAAAACTTCCTTTTGTAAGGGTAAAAGTATTCTTGATGTCAGAGCCACATCCAAGAACTTCAGGCCCATCTTCATGAAGGGGAATAGGGTCAGGGACATACCCTCTTGAACGGCGAATGAAAGATAATGATATGTTACGAGTAATGTCAGCTGGTTTTTCCTCTGAATTATATTGTTTGACTTGACCGTCAGCTCCTACTTTATTCCCTATTACTCTCACAACAGAATCATCTACTCTCATAAAAATATCCCTGTTGTGAATAAGAAATGCATCAGCAATTCCTGAAAGTCTGGAAATAGCTTCATTGTTATCAATAACTATGGGCTCTTCTGAAATATTGCCGCTTGTCATTATAAGGGCTTCAAAATTAGTGACCTCTTGCGGTTTCTCGATTATCCCGGTATCTGTTCTTGTTAAGGGGTAATAAAAAAGGAGATAATGCAAGGGTGTGTAGGGAAGCATAAAGCCGATGCAGGGGTTGTTTGGTGAAATTGCTTCAGTTAGATTGTTCCTCAGTTTTTTGAGAAGCACAACCGGTCTTTTGGTCGAAGTTAAAAGAACCTCATCTTCTCTGGATACCTCACAGAAATTTTTGATTGTTTCAACATCAGGTGCCATAAGTGCGAATGGTTTGTTATTTTTTCTCTTTATAAATCTTAAACTCTTCACGGCTTCTTCATTGGTTGCATCGCATGCTATGTGAAACCCGCCCAATCCCTTGACAGCTATAATATTTCCATTTTTCAGTAATTCTATTGTGCTCTCGATAGGATTATCTTTTCCGTAGTCTTTTAGTTTTTCATTGGTGATTATTAACTGAACATGCGGTCCGCAGACATGACATGCATTCGGCTGGGCATGAAATCTCCTGTCTCCGGGATTGTTGTATTCTTTCTCACATTCAGTACACATTTTAAATAAGGACATTGTTGTATTCGGCCTGTCGTAGGGAATGGACCTTGTTATTGTGTACCTGGGACCGCAGTTTGTGCAATTGATGAACGGATAAAGATAACGTCTGTCATTCATATTAAATAGTTCACTAAGACAATCTTTACAAGTTGAAACATCTGAAGAAATGAGTGTAAAACTTCCCTCGTCCTTACTTTTGATTATTCGAAAATCATGGTATCCTTGATGTTGCATTATGGTTATATCAATTCCCATTATCTGTGAGAGTGGAGGTGCTTCTCTTTTAAGTCTATCTATAAAATTAGAGGTGTTTTTACCTTCTATCTCGATGACAACACCTTCTGATGAGTTCATTACAAAACCCGTCAGGTTTAAAGATTTAGCAAGACTGTAGACAAACGGTCTAAAGCCAACTCCCTGAACAATACCCTTGACTAATATCCTTACCCTGTTCTGTTCCATTAATTAACTCAAGTACTGAGGAAAGATTGCAGATTAAATAGAAATATTAATTATTAATATCCTGGTTCACCTTTAGATCATAGCTTTTGAATAAGCATTGTGTATTGGAGATTATGGATTGAGGATTGGGTGAATTAAAATTTGAAATATATTCCGCAATCAATATTTCGCAATCCTGAATTATAGTTATAAATTCTGAAATCAATATCCGAGTCATTAGGATTGAGTTGCTGTTGACTGTAGCCACTCAGTCCATTCATCAATTCCTTCGCCTGTTGTACACGAAACCTCGAAAATCTTCATTGAAGGGTTAAGAGACAAAGAATCCTTTTTAATCTTTTCCATATTCGCATTTGTATAAGGTAACAGGTCAATCTTGTTCAGAATAAGCACTGAGGATTCTTGAAACATCAATGGATACTTGAGAGGCTTATCATCTCCCTCTGTTATGCTGAGAATCATTGCTTTCATGTTTTCGCCGACCTTGAACTCAGCAGGACAGACTAGATTTCCAACATTCTCTATAATCAGAAGAGCAATGTTTTCAAGAGGTAAATCAGGGATAACCTCATTAATCATATTTGCATCAAGGTGACACGCGCTACCTGTGTTTATCTGAACTACAGGGATGCCGAGATTTTCTATCCTTTGTGCATCGTCAGTGCCGGAAATGTCGCCTTCAATAACACCTACCGCCAGCTTGGTATGAAGTTTCTTAATAGTCTGTTCAATAAGGGATGTTTTGCCTGCCCCGGGCGCACTCATGAGGTTGACAACATAAACACCTGCATCATCAAACAGCTTCCTGTTTTCAACTGCAATCCTGTCATTTGCCTCAAGAATACGTGTTACAACCTTAACCTTCACCCTGATAGACCTCCTTTCGAACTATTCTTGATATATAACCCTTCCTGATTCCAGCTCCATCTTGTATTGTTAGAAGTTATTTTTCATTTCCGAAATGTTTTATTAGAATACCTCCATTTCGGTTATGTCCAGTTCACGCCCTGTTTCTAAAGTGAATTCAGTCCCTCCACATTTCGGGCAGCATAAAATGTACATTTCTTCAACAGAAAAATTATTATTGCAGTTTTTACAAAAACCGGTAACAGGAATTTCGTCTATAATAAGGTGTGCCTTTTCTGCGATAGTGCCGATCTTTACAGCATCAAAAGCAAAAAGAAGTGCATCGGACATTATACCCGAAGCCTTTCCTATCTTAACTCCTATTGATTCAATGCCCTCATATCCTTCTTTTTTACAATGTTTTTCAGCAACGTCAAGTAAGCTGAGGGCAATAGAAACCTCATGCATCCTATTCTGCTGATAGTTGTTCTTTTTCTTTCTCGTAAGCTTCTTTGCCGGCCTCAATAGCAGTTGATATCAAGGATTTTTTCTCCTTATAAAGACCTTTTCCCTTATCTATCCCTTCGGCTACTTTACCTTTTACATCTTCGAAATAGCTTTTTGCTTTACCCTTAGCATCTTCAGTTAAATCTTTTATCTTCTGCCTTGTTTCAGTTCCGGATTTGGGAGCAAAAAGCAAAGCAAAACCTGCACCCACAATACCTCCGAGTAGAAAGGAAAGAAAAATACTGCCTGAACTGTATCCGTATTCCTCTTTCATTTTCAGCCTCCTTTCTTAGTGAATAGATTTTTCAATAAGACCCCAAGAGCAGTCTTTATCCCGACCTTTAATCCTGAAGCCGTTGCCTTTGTTGATGAAGTTATATCCCCAATTAAATTGCTGACTACACTTATATTTTGTCCGACATCCCTTACCGTGCCTGATAATTCCTTGATGTTAGATGTTATACTGTTTACATCATCAGATACACTCCGTATGCTTTTAAGAGTCTGCTGGATTTCCTCCATTGTAGGTTTGATAGTTTCCTCTGTTGTTACTATAAAATCTCTTAAAGAGTGAACCGTTTTTTTGAGTTCAATAATAAGTAAAATAATAAAACCGGCAGTTACAGTTACTGCAATTGCTATTAATCCCACCCATATCTGGTTCATTTTCCCTCCTTGCGCTATTATATCAAAAATTGTATCAAATTAATTAAAAAATGGTGAGGAATAAGAACTTAAATGTGTCATAATCGAAATTACTATCCATATTTTAAATCCCTTTTTTATGCTATTCTATCTATTCATGACTGATGAATATTATATAAAGCGAGCAATCAGACTGGCAGCAAAGGCGCAGGGTATGACAAGTCCTAATCCGATGGTAGGTGCTATAATTGTTAAGAACGGAGATATAATATCAGAGGATTTTCATAGAAGACCCGGGACTCCTCATGCTGAAGTCCTTGCGATAGAAAAAGCAGGATATAATGCTAATGGCTCCAAGCTTTTTGTAAGTCTGGAACCATGCTGCCATACAGAGAAAAGAACCCCTCCATGCACAAAAATTATTATTAATGCAGGAATAAAAGAAGTAGTTATCGGAATGAGAGACCCAAATCCAAAAGTTTCAGGCAGAGGAATCTTGGAACTACAGAAAGAGGGGATATCAGTTAAATCAGGTGTTCTTGAAGAAGATGCTAAAAGACTTAATGAATCTTATATAAAATACATAACTACCCAAAAACCATTTGTAACACTTAAAATTGCCATGACTCTCGATGGAAAAATTGCAACACCTGAAGGTCAGTCAAAATGGATAACAGGGGAGAAAGCAAGAAGAATGGTGCACAGACAAAGGAGCCATGTTGACGCAATAATGACTGCTATCGGTACGGTAAAGGCTGATGACCCTCAACTTACAAAGAGGGTAACAGGTGGCAGGAATCCTCAAAGGATTGTTATTGATCCTTACCTCGAGATTCCGCTGAACGCAAAAATTCTTAAGATACCACCAGAAACAATCATCGTTACAAAAGTAGATAATTCAAAAGCAAGCTATCTTGAAAAATCAGGTGCAAAAATAATTTATTTCAAAGAAAAGATTGATCTTAATTTGCTGATGGAAAAACTTGGTAAAATGGAAATAACATCCGTAATTATAGAAGGAGGGTCTTCCCTGAATGCACATGTACTCGAAGACGGAATTGTTGATAAGATAATGTTTTTTATTTCGCCCAAGATTATCGGAGGGAAAGATTCTTTTCCATCTGTGGGTGGAAAATCATATAGAAAACTTGAAGAGGCTTATAAGATAAGTGCTTTAAAAATAAAGAGAATTGGCGAAGATATTTTGGTTGAGGGCTATATTAAGTAGTATTAGGGCTTCATTAATTATCTGATTTGAGCAGACCTGAAAGTCAAAAAAAATGATGCTGGAAAGCTTCCTCAACTAATTTCTTCTTGACAATAGCATATGTCCTTAATATAATTAAAAAAATCATAGCGGGGGAATAATGACAAAAGCAGATTTAGTAGACAGAATCTTTGAGAAAATAGGACTTTCTAAAAAAGAGGCTCTGGAAATAGTAGAAGTACTCTTTGAAACGATGAAGCAGACATTTGTAGAAGGTGAATCGGTTAAAATATCAGGATTCGGCACTTTCAATGTCAGGCAGAAGAAAGCGAGGAGAGGCAGGAATCCCAAGACCGGTAATGACCTTGAAATAATTCCAAGAAAGGTTATCACATTCAGGGTCAGTAATCAATTGAAGTCAAGTATAGAAAAACGAAATGCATAAATCCGCTACAGAGCGACTTAAGTCTTACATACCATATCCGGATAAACTTTTCTATAAAATAGGAGAGGTCAGTAAGATCATTGATGTTGAACCTTATGTCTTAAGATACTGGGAGACTGAATTTTCTTTCCTAAAACCCAGAAAAAACAAATCAGGCCAGAGGATTTACATAAAAAAAGATGTTGAACTCCTGCTTAATATCAGAAGGCTTTTATATCAGGAAAGGTATACAATAGAGGGTGTCAGAAAAAGACTTGGACTCGGGGCTGCAGATGTTGAAACCGGACCTGAAAAAGATTTAAAGAAGACTATAAATCGTAACCCTGCCCGAGCAATCGAGCATTTCAAAAAAAGGCTCAGAGAAATACTGAGTCAACTTCAGTAAAAATCATAAAATATCGGGGCGTAGCGCAGCCTGGTAGCGCACTCGCTTGGGGTGTGAGTGGTCGGCAGTTCAAATCTGCTCGCCCCGACCAAAGAAAGAGCTTGTGATGTACACTTTTTTAAATTGGCTTATTAATACGATCGGTGTTATGGGTTATCCTGGTATTATTTTTTTGATGTTTATCGAAAGCACATTTATCCCTCTTCCTTCTGAACTCGTAATACCTCCTGCCGGCTATCTTATTTCTCAGAGCAAGATGAGTTGGACAGGTGTGGTACTATCAGGTACATTGGGCAGTTTGCTTGGTGCTCTTTTCAATTATGCAGTTGCAGTATATTTAGGAAGGCCGTTCATACTTAAATATGGAAAATATTTTGGTATTTCAGAAAGACATTTTACGAAGGGAGAAAAATATTTTCTAAAGCATGGAAATATTAGTACGTTTATAGGAAGGCTTATTTTAGGTGTAAGGCACTATATATCATTTCCTGCAGGTTTATGCAGAATGAATTTAGGAAAATTTTGTTTTTATACCGCTTTCGGTGCTGGTATATGGGTGGGTATACTGGCATATATAGGTTATTTTGTAGGCAACAACAAGGAAAAGATGATAGAAATGAGCAAGCAGTGGAGCATATACATAATAATAGGGTGTATTCTTTTGGTAACAATATATGTATTCTGGCAAAAAAGAAAACAAAATCCTATAACTTAAATAACGCATGCGTTTTATTGCTGACCTCCATATACATTCAAAATATTCTAGGGCTACAAGCAGAAACATGTCTCTGGAAAGCCTGTGGAAGTGGGCGCAAATTAAAGGGATAAACGTAGTTGGAACAGGTGATTTTACGCACCCGAAATGGTATGATGAACTGAAAGATAAACTTGAACCTATAGGAAATAACCTATTTAAATTAAAACATAAATATAATATTAACAATTTACCTACCTCATGCAGATCAGATGTCTATTTTATGCTTACAACAGAAATAAGTTGTATCTATAGTAAAAACGGCAGGGTTAGAAAGGTACACAGCCTAATCTTTGTCCCTGATTTTTCTGTCGCGTCGAGAATAAGTTCTGATTTATCCAGGATTGGAAACCTTTCGTCTGATGGAAGACCGATACTGGGACTTGATGCAAAGGAATTGTTTAGAATTGTTCTGGATGCGTCTGCTGAAGCTTTTTTTGTACCTGCACATGCATGGACACCTCATTTCTCCGTTTTCGGAGCGAGCTCGGGATTTGATTCCCTTGAAGAGTGTTTTGGAGAGTTGACAAGCTGTGTATATGCAGTTGAAACAGGGCTGTCCTCGGATCCGTCAATGAATTGGAGACTTTCATCTTTGGATAATATAACACTTATCTCCAATTCAGATGCCCATTCTCCGGAAAAGCTTGGACGTGAGGCAAATATCTTTGATGACGAAATATCATATAAAACAATAATTGATGCGATCAGGACAAGGATTGGATTTACGGGAACGATTGAATTTTTTCCCGAAGAGGGCAAGTATCATTATGACGGTCATAGAGCCTGTAATGTAAGGTTTTCTCCGAAGGAAACGATAGAACATAATTATCTCTGTCCTGTTTGTGGAAAAAGAGTGACGGTTGGTGTTATGCACAGAGTAGAAAAACTTGCGGACAGGGAGGATGGGTACAAACCTTCAAATGCTCTGCCTTTTTTTTCCATAATCCCACTTCAAGAAATTATTTCAGAAACACTTAAAATTGGAGTTAAGAGCAAGGCAGTCAATAGTAATTATTTTAAGATTATCGAAAAACTTGGGAATGAGTTCAATATCCTTATGAATGTGCCTTTGAAGGATATTGAAGAAGCAAGCACACCCTTTATAAGAGAAGGAATAGCCAGAATGCGCTCCAGGAATGTATATATTGCTCCGGGTTTTGACGGAGAATACGGGAAGGTAAGTATTTTTAAGAAAGTGGATGGAATAGAGAACAAAGGGCAGATAATGCTTTTTTAAACCGGATAATTCACAAAAATTATTTCAAGTCCTTTGAAGCGGAGAGAAAAATAGCATTCCCGCTTGTTCTCTTATAGAGCCCGAATATTTCCGGGTTCGATCCACAGATGTGAATTCTTTCTTTGAATCCCGGAATGTTTGGGGTAAAACCGCTTAACCCGAAAAATGCAGTTAGATTTTAAAGCTGGTAGGCACAAAGGTGCTGTCCGCCCCGGCGGATTCGCTGAGGAGAACTCAAGAGCTTTTGCTACACATATGCCTACCATAAATTGCATTTTTTGAGTTAAATAATATATACATCTCTAAAATTTATAAATAATATGGGCTAAAGAATCTTGACTGATAAGAACACTATCTGCCTGAGGGGGTAGGGCGATATCCTATCTTCTGCAAAATAAAACAGATAGCATTACGATGATTACCCTGAATTTCCAGTGTGTCGGTTTTAATTGTACCACCTGTACCGAGGTTTGTTTTTAAGTATTTTAACAGCTGCTCATTATACTGCTGGGATAAGTGTAGACCGCTTATTATCGAAACCGATTTGCCACCACGTCCTTTGCGCTC
>Ga0154657_1126_pt3 | contig 11642 bp, 11 predicted proteins | sample Rifle2008BG13ft_FD_116086 | JGI IMG/M metagenome (GOLD analysis project Ga0154657, IMG submission 116086) | Nitrospirae bacterium RBG_13_39_12 | reverse complement strand
CCGGCGCTTCATTTAATTTAATGCCTCGGAAACGATCAGATACAAGGTATTCCTCGAACCGCTCTCGAAGTTCCTCCGAAGGTATTTTCCTCCAATCATATACGTTCAGGGAAAACTCTATCGAGTGCTCAACTATCTGAGTAGGTTGATTACCCTCCTCCCATTCGAAACGCGTCCGCAGAATGTCGTGTCTTTCGATCACCAATTCCCAAGCACGTTTGAATGAACGAAGATCAAGTGGCTCTTTTACGGTGCAAAGCCACTGGATTATATATACACCAGAATTTTGTTCACTTATGCAATGGAAAAGTATTCCCTCCTGCATGGGAGATAGATTATAGGACCATTTTATCTTATCCATTTTCTTCTCTTTTACCTCACTATAATTACTATCTGCTTACCCAATAAGTGGCACTTTTTACTTTCTCTCGGCCATTTCGAAAAGATGCTCCCCAAAAATCTAAACGCTGATTTCTAAGCACTTGTCAATGAAGCTAAGGTCCGATAACTTATCGGCCAGCATGAAATTGATGCACCGCGATCCTACTAAAATGAGAGGCGGCAGACACGGCAGCCATATATCCCTTCGGGCATTCCATATCTCGAATCGAAAACTCTCTCAACGCAGTACCGCCAATTCGAACCCTCCACGTTTTAAAACCATCTCCAGTAGCGGTTACGTTAACACAATCCAAGGGCCTCAGGAGCCCTTCCCCAGCAGCCTTTAGAACTGCCTCTTTACGGGTCCAATATTTGTAAAACAGATACAAACGCTCGCTCTCCGGGTAGGATGTAAACTCACGTTTTTCTCGATTGGTGAAATGGGAGACAACTATTTCCTCCATTTCGGGTAGCTCTATCACTCGCTCTATATCGACCCCTACCATAGTATGTCGTCCAAAGGCAAACAAAACTAAACCATCTGAGTCGGAAATACTGAACTGTAACGATCCATTATCTGACTGATTGGACAGGTAAGGCTTGCCGCTTGAGCTTGAGTGAATTTGAATCTGCCCGGGGTGGCTTCCAGCGTAATACGACAGTAAAATCCGTAATATTCCGTGCTTCACGACATATCGATTGCGATCACGTAATTGATAAAACCGTTGCGCGCGAGATATCTCAACCGGTGAAAGAACTGCCTCATATTTATGGACGTCGGTCAACTGATCATCCATCCCCGCAAACCAGATCTGGATCTCGTCAGGCATCATTCGAATCGTCTTCAAATCTTCCAAGGCTTCTCCAACTGTTTACACGGTGATTGGCATTCTTGCTTCGGTGAGGAAATATTACACGATGTTGAAACAAAAAATGGAACATGTATCTGTTGCCGTTGGCTCTCGTCTCTCAATTAAAAAGGCCCCGAAACCACAGTCAGGAAATGACTGCGCCACCGCCATGAAGGTCGTCACCATCCCAATTAGACTAAACTGCTCCGGCAACAACAGCCTAGCCAACACAATACCGATGAAAAAGCGCACTCCCTGAAGCACTATAGATTCGAGATAACTCGAGGAGAGAGCATTAATGGTTTTAGATTTTAGAGAATCGAACAAGATATATTATTCCTATTATATTCCCAGCCCCGAGGTGGAACTTGATGTTCCCAATTCTCTTGTCTTGACAATGGGGTCCACCTCATCCTCCATTCTCTAAGTGAAGAGACATAATAATCTCGCAAATGGTCTCGACCTCAGATAGTTCCAGGCTATCGTAAATCGGGAGTGTCAGTAAGCGGTCAGCAACTCGACGGGCGACGGTCAGGGGATCTTTCACTGAAACGTTTCGATAGCAGGCGTAATCGCAGACTAAGGGATAGAAATACCGGCGGGAATGTACATTCCATTGTTTGAGTTTTTCATACAATGCATCGGAGCTCATCCCAAATTCCTGTTCATCTACCTCGATTGGCATGTAGGCATGGTTCTGTCTTACGGTTGGAGATAGAGCCGGCACGAGGCGAATGCCGGGGACTTCCTTGAGGAGATGTCGATATAAGTCATTGATCTTTGCGCGCTTCTGTATTATTTCGTCAAGGTATTTTAAAACCTGAATCCCCATCAGGGCTTGAATTTCATTCATTTTGGCATTTGTGCCGGGCATGACCACTTCAAACTCATTTTTGAAACCGAAGTTCTTCAGATAGTCGAATACGCCCTTCAGCCCTGTTTCTCGGAAAATTAACATGCCTCCCTCCAAGGAGTGGAACGACTTGGTGGCGTGGAAACTGAACATGCTCAGATCGCCAAAGTCGGCGATAGACTTATTGCCAACTTTGACACCGAAAACGTGAGCAGCATCGTAGATGAGTTTCAAATTGTGTCGCCGTGCAATGTCGGCTAATGCATTGAGTTTGCAAGGATGGCCGTAGACGTGAACTGCCAGGATGGCTGTTGTCCATGGAGTGATTGCTGCCTCCACCTTCTCAGGGTCAAGGGTGTAATAGTCGGGTTCGATGTCCACGAAGACGGGTCTAATCTTGTTCCAGAACAAGGCGTGGGTTGTCGCCACAAATGTAAACGGAGTAGTTATAACCTCTCCTGAGATTCCCATCCCTTGTAACGCTATCTGAAGAGCCAGAGTCCCATTATTGAAAAGGCAGATATTGTCAGTTTCGAAGAAGTCGCACAACTCTTGAGTAAAACGTTGGAGGATTGGCCCATTGTTTGTTAACCACCGGGTCTCCCAGATTTCTTCAAGCCCTTGACGAAATTCCTCTAAAGGTGGCAAAAATGGCTTGGTCACATAAATAGGTTTCTCAAAAGGTTTTATCATACTATGACTCCTTTCTGTCCGCGAGAGATTCTTCTAATCCCAAAAGAGGCATGAATATTCCGCGATAGCTTTCACTATATATTGAATTTGCTTCTGTTCAAGTTCTGGATACATTGGTAAGGAGAAAATTTTATGAGATGCTTTTGTCGCTTCTGGAAAATCATTGCCATTAGAGTCTAAATATGTGTATGCTTTGAGGTTTGGTAGGGCGATTGGGTAATGGATTCCAGTTGATATGCCGTTCTTCCTTAAAAATTCCTGGAGTTCTGCTCGTAATTCCTCTTTTGTCCTAACCACATATAAATGATATACTGCTTTTGATCCCTCTATTTCATAAGGTGTAATCAATGCAGTGTCTTTAAGATACTCATTGTACAGGTAGGCGTTCCTTCGTCGTTTTTCAGTCCATCCTGGAAGATGTTTCAGCTTAACCTTCAAAATGCCAGCCTGGAGTCCATCGAGCCGGCTATTCACGCCTTCAATTTTGTGGTCGTACTTGTCGATCCTCCCATGATTGGCAAACATCCTTGCCTTCAGGGCGAATTCGTTGTTGTTCGTGACAATTGCTCCACCATCCCCGTATGCCCCTAAATTCTTCCCCGGGTAAAAACTGAAACAGGCCATGTCTCCCATCGAGCCAATTTTGCGACCCTTATATTCTGCACCATGAGCTTGGGCTGCATCTTCGACAACTTTCAAATCATATTTCTGCGCCAGATCCAAGATAGGATCCATATCGGCGGGCTGACCGTATAAATGGACAGGTATAATCGCCTTAGGGCGATTAGCAGAGCGCATGGAGCATAGCGCATAGCGTGATTTAAGGCAATCTTCGAGTTTGTTGGGATCCATGTTGTAGGTTTTTGGATCGATATCGATAAATGCAGCCCTTGCGCCTGTGAGGGTTACGGCTTCAGAGGTGGCGATGAAGCTGTTTGCTGGAACAATTACTTCGTCCCCCGGACCGACCCCTAAAACCTTTAGAGAGATAAACAAAGCATCAGTCCCATTCCCTACACCGATGCAATGCTTCACATTGCAGAATTCGGCAAAGGCTTTTTCGAATGATTCAACAAATGGTCCACCAATAAAGGCAGATTTTGATATTACTTCCGAGATGGCAAAATTGATTTCGTCCTTGATGGATTCATATTGGGCTTTTAAATCGACCAATGGAATGTTCATTTGCAAACCTCCAAACAATCATAAAGAACAATGGAATATTGGAATAATGGAATAATGGAAAAAGAAACTTTATCCTTGAACCTTGGGCCTTGATTCTGATCTCTGACTACTGGCTACTATCCCCTGTTTCTATTATTTTTTTGAGTGTCTGTATTGCAAGACTATTATCGAAATTAAATCCTACTTTCAAATTTTCTATGGCTTCAATGACCTTTTCCAACTCCTCTATGTTTCTTACAACTTTTGTATAGCCCAACTCCTCAAGCTTGTAATGTAAATCTTCTTTCATATCGCTCTCAGTAGGCAGTTCTCCATATTGATAATCCCTAGGCATAACTACAAACTTTGTTTTATATTTCAGGCATTGGGTACCGATGCCAGCACTCTCCTGCGTAATCACATATTTCGCATTCAATATAAGCTCATTAATCTTTTCAGGCATACAGAAATCAAACACCTCGACATAGTCCGACTTGTATTCCGTGTACCCCACCTGTGCGATTACCTTTTCCTTTATGCTGCCTTTCTTTTTTAGATCTTCGACTCCTTCCAACAGTCTTTTAAACGGTTCAATTCTTGTACCCAGGGTAACAAATATGTATTTCGATTCACCATTTTTGTTGCAGTTTTCGTCATGTTTGAATATCGGTCCAATGTAGAGCGCATTTGCATTTTCCGGGTCTTCCCATTGCGAATATATCTTGTTCCTCGTTTTGAGCAAAAAGGTACCGAACTTTGAATGACCGTGCACCCGGGAAAATGTATCAATGTAAATGAATTTTACCTTTAAAACTGCCGCCACCAAAAAGGGAATTAAAGCCGTTCGTCCGGATCCAGTCGACAGCACATGCGTTGGTTTTTCACTGCAAAATATTCTTAACACCGGTGCCACGTGATATAAATAGGTCCAGGGTTTTTTAAAGTGAGCTTGGTCTACAAAATATGCCCTTTCCTTCTTCAGGTGGCTCTCTGTCTGTTCATTTCGATTGGTTATCCAGAAATGGTCATAATGGTCATAAAAATCGGACAGATTCGTCATTTGTTCAAAATGTCCCCCCCTTGTGCAAACCAGGGCGATATTTATATTTTGATTTTTCGGGACTGAATTACTCATATCGTAAGGCGTTAGGTGCGAGGCGTAAGGAGTAGCGAAAAAATAACAAGTTACAGGTTCCAAGTTAAAGGAGCAAGGTTCAAGGTCAAACAACACCGGACTTGTAATGATTTTTAACCCGTACCCTGTAACTTCTTTTTAACCTTAGGTCATTGATAGGATTTGCACTACTTTTTTAGCATGATCGACACCTGTCAAACACTTCGTGCCGTTCTGTATACAGTCAAGAAAATGTTCGATTTCGACCTTAAGTGGTTCCTTGAAATCAATCTTCGGCAGAAGCACATCTCCAGATCTGTGATCAAACGTCTGAAAATGTGGGTTGTCATAATCCATGTTTTTTCCCAACACGGCCTTCCGGTCTATCCCTTTATCGTAAATAGTGATTTTGTTTTCGGCCGTGTCGTCATAGACAACCATTTTTTTGGAACCCACGATTGTCATCGACCGAGCCCTCTGAGGATCGAGCCAACTCACATGAATATTCGCCATAATATTATTAGGATAAATAATATTCATGAAAACAACATCTTCGATATCTTTCTGGATGTAAGCCACACCACGACGAACTACGGAAAGAGGTTGGGGATCACCAAGCCAATACTGAATAATGCTGATATCATGGGGAGCAAAATTCCATAGAGCATCCACGTCAGAACGGATGCGGCCCAGATTCAACCTCTGGCTGTATATGTAGCGGATATCACCAAGTTCTCCTGAGTCGATCATCTTTTTTACGTAACGCACTGCGGCATTGAAGAGAAATGTATGCCCCACCATTACCACAAGATTCTTTTCCTTCGAGAGTTTGCCGATTTCCTCTACCTGGGCCACGGTTGTGGCCAGGGGCTTTTCAACGAGAATATGTTTACCCGCTGCAAGCGCTTTCAGGGCGAGCTCAAAATGGGTTGACACCGGGGTGGCAATGACCACGCCGTCAATTTCAGTATCTTGAAATACCTGATTGACTTCATCACTAACCTGGATAGCCGGATAAAGACTTTTTACATAGTCACGCCGTTCTTTAGACAGATCAACGGCTGTCTTCACTCTGCAACTCTTATTCGCAACCAAGTTTCTGAGAAGATTTGGTCCCCAGTATCCAACACCAATTTGGGCAATGTTAAGCATTTTAAACCCCCTTTACGTTATAAGTTCCAAGTTACAAGTTACACGTTACGGGTTACGAACCTTAAAACACGTTATTGCCTGGCACTTTAAACATGCAACTTGCAACATGGAACAGTAGTTACAACGATTGATAGAGATTAATCAATTCCATCTGGTGCTTTTCCCAACCGTATCTTTCAATAAATTTCCTTGCATTGATAACCTGGTCCTGTCTTTTGTTTTCATTACGATACAATTCCAAAATTGCGTTGGCCATTGATTCCACATTCTCAGGTTCAAAGTAGGTGACCATATTGTCTGGAAAATAGTGTTCGATTGTCTTAAGTCTCACCGAAACTACAGGAATACCTATTGCTACATACTCCATCATCTTTACCGGCAACATCAGCTCCGTTGCAATATTTCTTTTGTTGGGGATAATGCCTAGATCCATATTTTGAAGGAGATTCGGGATACTTTCGACTGGATAGGATTTCTTACTAAAATGGACCCTGTCTTTTATGTTTAGCATTTCACTCAACTTTTCAAATTCTTCAAGGTTTCTTCCCTTCCCCAGAATGTGCAGGTGTATTCCGGGGATGTCGCGAACTAATCTCGACACCGCCTCAATCGCTAAATCTATTCCCAGGATTTTGTCAATGGTTCCGTGAAACACGAGATCAAACGTCCTTTTATGATTATTCTGTTTTTTATTCTCATATTTGAAGATTTTGTGGTCCGGAACATTGAGCAGTACGGACATCTTCGCGGCGGGAATCCCGCGGGTCAATAATTTTTCTCTTTGAATGTCATTCACACAGATGAGTCTGTTTGCAAAACCGCAACAAAAGGATTCTTCCAGGCACAATAATTTATACAAAGCCTTGGGCATTCTCCCAAATTTACCACCATAAGTTTCAGGAACGGAGTCGTGAATATCTAAAATTATTTTTCTGCCCAACAAGCGCGGAAAGATTCCAGCCAAGACAAGAAAGTTCGGCATATTATGCACATGAACGACATCTACTTTTCTTCTTAAAAACAGTTTGGAGCAATGCCAAGAGGCAAGGACGAGGAACTTTAAGTAGGGAAGAAAGTAGGAGGAACTCTTTTCGCCCTGGTGTTTTCTAATCTTTAATTCGATGATGTTGACACCATTCATTTTATATGATTTGGGGTTAATTCCCTCCGAGAGCACTAAAAAGTTAACCTCGTTCCCGTGCTCCGCAAGGGTTTCTGATTCCCTGCGGATTCGGGGGTCAGTAGAAAAATTCGAATAAGCAATCATGCAGATTTTTTTGTTCATCTTTTCAGGTTACACGCTTCCAGTTGCAGGTTGCAGGTTAAGAGAAATACTTGTTACGGGTTGCAAGTTGCAGCTTACGGGTTAAGAGCATTGAGGTTGATTTCATAAGACGTTTTGCCCTTCAAGGGGATATCCATATAACCGGAGCCGGGCAGCAAGGAATTTTGTTCGTTAGATTTTCGGAGTTTGGGATGATAGATTCTTACAAACACAAAAGGCTCTTTGGTTTGGCCGAGCCTGTCATATTCATATTTGAACGATAATTTTATCTTATTGTTATCAATTTCCACATTTTCAAAAGTCACCTCCCGCCGTCTTCTAAACCAACTGACTATCTCACCAGCAGTAGCAAACCAAACCTTGTTTCCTTTGATTTCTTCTAATAAATTGATGTAGAAATCTCCCCATAGTCTTTCCGGAGCCAAACTCCGATCATGCCAGAGTATTGTTAGAACCCCACCAAATGATTTAGCATTCTGAATCAACTTTTCACACCATTCCATCGCTTTCCCTTCGGATAGGTTCATCCGCCGGGGGTAGAATAGTGCAGTATCTTGAATATGCAATGGGATTTCCAAAAGATTCTTTGTATTCAAGGGCTTGAATACCTGGACCGTACCTCCCCGGTATCCTACTGCATCGTTATATCCAAACGTAGAGTCATAAGTAAAACCTGCTTCTTCCAAAATTTGGTAGGAGTTATTATTAAGGCACAGCCAATGAATTCGGACCCCAATTTCTTGTCCTTTACAAAATTCAACGATCTGATTGAGTTCCTGACGTGACTTTTCAAGGCTGTGCCAGGCATCGATTCCATGAACTCCAATCTCAAATCCCTTTTCTACTAACTTCTTAGCAATTCCGTCCATATTGGATATATCGTACTTTGTAGCCCTCCGCCTGGCATTATGCTTAGGAATATTATCTCCGGGTTGATCTTTAAATGGAATCAAGAAAAATGTTGACTTCGTGTCTTTTTCAATCTCTGTGTATTTATCAATTTGGTGCCAGAAATCTTTCGAAAGACCTGCATAAACGAATGGCAAATTCAAAATAGCTTTCCAATTTTTTATAAGTTTATTCACTGGTAATTTTTTTTTGAAAACGCCAGACAATGACCCAATTGATGCTCGATACAAAAATCCAAGCATTGTTTGATCAAGTTTATGGTTACGAATCCCCAAAAAATCAATGTCGTGTGATAAACAGGTAATGAAATCATAACCTGCAGGTGCCGGTGGAATTTCAACCAGTGGGATCCCGGCGTCGGTAATCAAATTGCGGAGCAATGAAATGTGCGCTTCAAGAGTAGGAGTGGAGGCATTTCCCACCGGCTGACCAACAGAAAGCAAAAAATAAATCTCTTCAAATAAGTTGTACCCCAATAAGATTATTTTCTTCTCGGACCTTTCAATCTTTAACCCGGCGACTTCTGAACCGCCTTTAACCTTTAGAATTGGTTCCCCCTCACCTTCAAAAGTTAGAAGATTGCCATAGATTGGGATTTCTGTTCCTTTATAATCGACAAAGGCTCTTCTGTATTTTGACTGAATGCTGATCTTTCTACCCAAATCAAAGTGGCTTATATTAGAGCCATAGATTACTCTTAGCTTAAAATCTTCGCCTAAAACTTCATTTTGGTTGGAGAGCAAAACATCGTAATCTCTGCCAGGAGCATAAAATTCCCAAGGGGTCTTGAAAAGCTGGAAAAATTCTTCGACTATTGGTGCTTCGTTCTCCTTTGAAAGTACCCCAATCAAAGCTACTCACCTATTTCTGGAATCATTTCTTCCTTAGTCTGAAAATTTTCTTTCCAGAAGCGTGCCATTTCCCTCGGTAATGCGTGCCAATATTGACCCTCGTATTTACTCTTTATGTAATCAAGAAATTCTTCGTAAAACTCCATCGGGTACTCGTCCATCTTACATCTGCCTTTTTTACAATTCATATAATCAGGGTGGGTAATTAAAAGAGCCATCCCCCCCTTATCAACGATCCAATCGAGTTTCTTTTTCCAAATATCAATGTTTCTTTCTTTCATAAGAACAAACAACGTGAAATCCTGGGGAAGAGTATAGGGAAGCTCGATGAAGCCATCACTATAACGCATAGCGCAAAGCGCAGAGCGCATAGGGTCATTTTGGTTGGAGGACGAAGGCGAAAGGTTAATGGATAAAGGATCAAGGTTACTTGAGTCCATTGGGTTATTTGAGTTCATTGGGTTACTTGGGTTACTTGAGTTATTGCGAGGGACCCAAAACGGGAAGATTGTACCGATGCCATCGGGTTTGGGTTCAAAGGGGTCGGTGTCAAATGTGGAACAATCATGTTTTATATCTAAACGGCTGATCCAATCCAAGTTGTTATGCATGGAGGGTGAAACAAATCCAACGGATTTCCAGTCTTTTAAGTAGTGATTAATGCGAACCGCCTGCTTCTCAAAGGTTTTTCTTGATGAGAATAATTTTCCATCATGTTTCAAGCCATGGACTCCAACTTCAAACCCCTTTGCAACTAATAAATGTCGAAGTTCACTTGAAACATTATATCGTTCCGGTACGAAATTGAACGAAGACCGAAAACCCATCTTTTCTTCAAGCTCCATCAAATGATGGCATTTCTCATGCCCTCCCGCAGTATCTACGTCATGGTGAAGAACAAGAGCGAATTGTTTCTGGCCGGGCCAACCAGACCATCCTTCAGGCGGTTTTTTAGCTTTTTCATCAATAGGCCAGATGTGTTGATATAATTCCCGCTTTCGAAGAACTATCATTCTTCGAAGGGCAATCTGCAATGATCTTGGAATAAAGGGTTTAAGTTGATAATAGATTCTGTGGGTTAACATGTTACGCGTTAGTAAAGATGTTACAGGTTACGAGTTAGCGAGTTGTGATTTGCGAGCTATGGAAAACCTGTTGCAAGTAGTGGGATAAGGACGTTGCAGGTTCAAGAATAAGGATGAAGATTTTGAAATATAAAACACGGAACGTGAAACGTGGAACTCATCACAGCTTTTCATTAGCCGACATGTTTGTAAAGAAGATCTCCTATTTTGTTCAAAACAGGAATAGGGAGATTTCTGAAAATCTTATTATGAAAACCCGTAACTTTTGAGGAACCTGAAGCAAAAGAACCCTTTTTAAAATCATACCGGTAATAATTGATCTGTTCTTCAGTTGTTCCCCAACCGGATTTAAATTGGATCAGGCCTTGGTTTTCGGGCTCGGTTCTTCCAAAGCAAAAGTGTTTAATGCCATTTTTGCAACACCATTTTATGGCCTCCCACATGACGAGGTTGTTTGCCCGGAGATTTTGATAATTCATATTAGAGGCACCGTATTTGTAAACTGCCTTTTCTCCAAAGTGGAAATAGGCACCCCCGGCAATAGGTTTGTTTTGAAAAGAAGCAAGTATTAAAAATCCCAAGTTCTTACAGATGATGTGATCATATATCTTTTTAAAGAAAAGGTAAGGTTGAGGAGGCAAACCGTGTTGCTTCCTTGTCATATAATTTAATCTGTAGAATTCTTCGACTGATTCAGGAGAATGATTTATCTTAACCTCCACACCTTCTTTCATTGCTTTCCTAATATTTCTTTTTGTGCTGTCTCTAAAACCGGAAAAGATTTGATCCTCTTTATTTGAAAGATTTAGAGTGTGACCCACGTAGGTTAAAGATGGAAAGGTAAAAGGAGAAAGGTTTTTGAAACTTCTTAGTTCAAGATATTTCCAATTGCGCTCTTTTCCCTCTGCTAAGACGAAGTTTAATACTTCTTGAAAATTGATTCCATCTGAAACTATAGGTTCACAATAATCAGTAAATGGTAGAGATACTCCTCTTCGCCCAGTCAAAAAACTTGATATTTCCATTATAGGAACTGCTGCTAATAGGCCCTCATTCTTTAACACAGTAAAATAAAGTAGTTTATATCCATACGCTTCATTTAGTACTTTTGCCCATGCTGAGGAATGGAAAAAGGAATAATCTGGGTTCAAGAGAATCAGTTCATCCCAATTAGGGTAAGTTATGGGGTTGATTATTTGGAGGTCCATTATCTTTGAAGGGTATAGCGTGTAGGGTGCTGGGTGTAGGATAAAGTTAATGCGTTATTAAGTTAATAAGGTAATAAGTGATGCGATTACAAATTC
>Ga0154657_1104_pt1 | contig 11780 bp, 9 predicted proteins | sample Rifle2008BG13ft_FD_116086 | JGI IMG/M metagenome (GOLD analysis project Ga0154657, IMG submission 116086) | Nitrospirae bacterium RBG_13_39_12 | reverse complement strand
ATTCTTGTTCACTTGTTCAGTGGCATCTACGACAATGCCCTTGAACTGCTTCAGCGTGCGGATAGCTTTTTCAACGCTGACAGGGTTCCCAATCTGTATGGCACTTGCTAGTGTTTTCTGGGCTTGGATTGGCTCGAAGGTCTCGAAGTTTTTCAGATATGATCTGTAGAGAGGGTTGGCGCGCTCGGCTTGTGCAACTACTATACGCGGAAGTTTGGAAATCAGACCAAGATCCCGCATCATAAGAAGACCGCTGCCGAGAGCGGAAACATTCCCGAGGTTTCCGCCTGGTATTATGATAACGTCAGGAGTTTCCCAATCAAACTGTTGTAGTATCTCGATTCCGACAGTTTTCTGTCCCTCGATTCTAAGAGAGTTCATCGAGTTTGCCAGATAGATTGACTCGTCACTGGTGATTTTCTGTACAATGTTCATGCAGCCGTCGAAGTCTGTGTCCAAAGATAAAACCAGCGCACCATTGGCAATCGGCTGGATAAGCTGCGCTACTGAGACCCTGCCTTTAGGAAGCAACACGACAGACTGTATTCCTGCTGCAGCACAGTAGACAGCCAGCGCAGCTGATGTATCGCCGGTAGATGCGCAGGCAACTGCTTTGATCGGAGCTCCTTCGCTTATCATCTGTTTTACCTGCGACACCAGCACAGTCATGCCTAAGTCCTTGAACGAACCACTATGCGAATTGCCGCAAAGTTTAATCCAGAGGTCATCCAGACCGATCATCTTGCCGAATCTCTCAGCCCAGAACAGGTTGGTGTCTCCCTCGTAAAGAGAGACTATGTTGTTATTATCAATCTGGGGCAGTACCCATTCCTTTTTACCCCAAACTCCTGAACCGTAAGGCCACTCGGTGGACTTGTAACGATCCTCGAACAACCTCATCCATTCCTTGGCATTGCGGCGGGCGAGGGCATCAATGTCGTGCTGTACTTCAAGCAGCGATTCGCATGTCTTGCAGCGATATATGATCGTGTTAAGAGGATATCTCTCTCGGCACTGCTGGTTAATGCATTGAAACCAGGCTCTATATGACATGGTCACCTTTCCAGATAATTATCCAGCAAAACTGGCATTATTGTGTTACAAGATGAATGGAACAGTGTTTGTTTTTTTGAGTTGCATATTTTCTGTTTAAAAGAAAAATTTCACAAACCTGCTCCCTAAACGTATTAAAAAAATATGATAAGCAAAAACAGCTATAAATCGCAATGGTAAAAAAATAACACGTAAAGCTGAAGGCAAAGGTAGAGGTAAGAGAATAATAAAAAATGAGAAACGTAAAGGCGGATTCGCTGAAATACGATAGCAACGTAATAACAAAAGCTGTTAAAATGATAAAACTCAAACAAGTTTATTAATTTTTATAAATTCATTAAAATGTATTTAATGGTATGAATAAACTCATTCTTTATATATTTCCTAATGTTTTTATGTGGGCTCATTCCAGAGAGTTTCTGAATGGCGCATAAGATAAGGGCATAAGGCACATCTGCATTTTTTATTTTTCAGAATCATTATCTGGTCTTTATATGAATGAATACGTCTATCCTGTTTGCTCTTGCCAGTTGCAAATTTTAAAGACAGGGGGCTTCTGTGCATGTAACCTCTTTTCTTCATCTCTGTAACAAGTCTTTCATGACGAATATACAGGGCTTTTAATCTGCCTTTCCATCTCAGGACTTCGGGATGATTAGAATAGCCTGTTTTATTAACAGTCGATATGCTCCATATTGCATGTAATTCCCTTTGTTCGCCGAGAAGATGCTGGCGACATAATCTTTTTGGCGCCAGGTCCCATATCCTCATAGAATTAACCCGAAATGACTAAGAAAAGATTGCATCCTGAGTGTTGAATTCTCTTTACTACCATTTTGCAATTCAGCGTCTTCTTGTTAAGATTCAAACTGTCCTTGTAAAAATATCAGGTTTGTCGGTTGCAATGCCGTCAACTCCTTTCGCTATGTAAACTTCGGCTTCCTCTTTCGTATTAATTGTCCAGACAATTACCTTAAGATTTTTCTTGTGTGCCTTTGCAACATTTTTTCTATGTACAAACCTATATAAAGGGACTAGATACTGGGCATCCAGGTTAAGAGCAGCGTCGATAGGCTTTTTAAATTTTGTATAAACCAGGCCTATTTCGACTCTCTTGTCGAGGTTCCTTATGTGGGCAAGGACTTCTTCGTGAAAGGATACCACGATAACGCTGTCCCGCATCTTTTCTTCCATTAATACATCCAGGACTTTATTTTCATATCCGGGCTCTTTTAATTCTATAAGTATCTTGTCAACTCTCCTGTCGATGAATCGTAAGGCTTCCTCGAGTGAGATAATCCTGTTTCCAGTCAACTCTTTCAGTATTTCAAGCGTAGCCTCGTTTACACGAACATCTTTACCAAAGACTTTTTTCAGATTATCGTCATGGCTGATGATTAATTTGGCGTCACTGGATATCCGTACATCCAGCTCTATGGCATTAGCGCCTAATTCGATTGCCTTGCTGTAACTTTCTAGAGTATTCTCGATTTCGTAAGCCCTGGCTCCGCGGTGACCGACTTTCAGAAACATAATAGAAAATTAAAGAAACAAGACTTAAAAAGCATGATAGATCCTCCATTAAAACAGAGTCTGTTATCTTTTATAATAAATAATATATATGAAATATATGTTCATATCAATATTTCACTTCACATGCAGTAAAATATAGATAAATTATAACAATTACAACGATATTACATTAGAACAGGTCATTTTGTAGTTTTTTTTAATCGATAAGGTAAGTCCCTGTATTATTTATAATGCCACTGTATTAATTTCTAAATTACCAATTGTTTTGAAATAACATAGGAAACAAACTATAATGAATGTGTGATTCTGTTTATTAAACAAAAGATAATCAATGCTTATAGTTATCAATAAATACATGTATACTTATCCTCTAAGCAAGTGAGTCGTTACACGGAAATCATGAAAAAAATACTCATCGCAAAAGATATAAAATCTGCAATTGACAAAAAAGAAAGTTTCTTTAATAGAGAAAATATAAAAATATTAACATCATCGTCAAATGAAGAAGCTCTTTCTATTCATAAAAAAGAACAGCTTGATCTTATCATCACTCGCCTTGATACACCGCAAATGGATGGAGAAACTCTCTGTTCACTCATCAGAAATGATAAAACCTTGCGCAGGGTATCTATCATTATTATTTGTTCAAATATAAAATCTGATATCGACAGGCAATCACGGTGCAGGGCTAATTTATTCATGCATGAACCTCTAGACCTTTCAATCATGTTTGAAAAAGCCCATCAACTTCTCAGCGTCGCCCAAAGGGAATATTTAAGAGCACCGGTAGTGATAAAAGTTCATGGGAAATACAAAGGCAAGCCTTTCTTGTGTATATCAGAAAATATAAGTGCATCGGGCATGTTATTTCAAACGGAAAAAATAATTGATCAAGGTGACAATATCGTATGTTCTTTTTTTCTGCCAAACTCTGTGCATATTTTTACTGAAGCAGAGATCGTCAGAGTTATTGAAAAGAAAATTGAATTTGACACTTACTATTACGGCATTAAATTCTCAGACATTAAAATTAGCGAAAAATCTGCGATAGAAACGTATATAAAAGAAAAATTGCGGAGATTAAAGAATACTTACGATATTTCTAATGACAAAAAATAGGGATTGTAACGTAAAAATATTACTATAGTAACCATGCCTTGTACTCTCGTATGAAACCAAAGAAGTTTTTTTCAGAAAAGCATTAAAGCCCTGTCCGGTAAGATTGATAATAAATTAGCCTTAATATTATTGTAAACATTCCCTAATAAATATCATTTAGCTTTGTTATCCCGAAATCTTCGCACTCTTTTAATATAAATTCCCTTAGCAAATCTGCAACCTCTTTATAAAAGGTTGTACGTGCATGTATTTGAACACTGTCGCAGTAATCCGGGACCCAGGCAGACAGATGATACTCAAGGAAACCTTTCTGCTGTTCTATAAAGCTATTCTCTATAAGATAGCTCATGAAAAGCAGTTCGGCAGACAGATGGTCAGGGATGAGGTCTAATTTCTCATCTAGTATAAGGTCTGCAGACTGGTAGAATTTCTGCACTTCTTCGGTAACTTTTCCACCTATTCCCTGGGCTTCCCAAACGAGATAGTTATAAAGCGATTCGTAAGGCAGGAGATTTCCTCCGGTTTCCGAGAATAAAAGCTTGAAGTCCGTCCTTATTTCATATAGTGTGTCATCAAATTCTAAATCGAATATTTCTTTGACAGGCGTTAATGTTTCAAACGATGGCTCCTGCATGAAGAAAGAAGAAAATAGTTCATACAAACCTGCACGTTCGAGATCATCCTCATTATAAAATTCCATTATTTACCAAACCATTCTGTTTTAAATCAAATCAGGGATTCAGATGGAGACAAGATTTTAACTTTGTTTATTTTATAATATAGAATACAACATTAGAAATAAAATATTCCTTAATACTTGAAGCTCTTTACATGCAGTAAATAATTCATATATAAGAGAACTATCAATTATGTTTCAGTTAGGCTTGTTTTCAGAGAACAATAAAGATAGTTTAAGGCATTTTATTGAGAATGCTACAGGCAAAAACGTTTCTCTGACTATTACAGATAATACAACAAGCATACTTTCTGTTAAGGGAAGAGGGAAAAAGTTTTTCGTAAGGCTGCATTGGATGTTTATGCACGCAGGAGATGATGTTTTAGAGGAAGTGACTGAATTTATAAAAAAAAGGAAAGGCAGGACACCCTTAATCACAACGTTCATTAAAGAGAACGAAAGATATCTCAGAAATAAGCCTTACAGAACAGCAAGTACGGGAATTACACAGGGCAGATATCACAACCTGAGAGAAATATTCGTTTCCCTTAACAATAAATATTTTGGCGGGAAGATTTCTGCGCCAATAGCATGGGGGAAAAAGAGTTACCGCTGGACTGTCAAGAACCGCACACTCGGCAGTTACAGCAGGAGTAATAATACTATAAGAATCAACCCAGTACTGGACAAAAAAAATGTCCCGCATTATTTTGTCAAGTTCGTTGTATACCATGAAATGCTCCATGCTGATCTTCATAAGGAAGATAAAAACAGGAAAAGGTCAATTCATTCTTCTGAATTCAAAAGAAGAGAGCGCCTCTTCGAAAAATATGAAAAAGCTGTTTCGTGGGAAAAACAACACTGAGCATATTGGAAGCTTTGTAGAAAAAACATGAGAGGCTTTCTAATAGAGTAAGTATTTCGAGCGCAACTTGCGGAACAATTCGAGCTGTTCCTGCCATTCGGACACTATGGATTCAGGGTTACGACTTTCTTTTATAGACTGCAGTACTTTATGCGAGCCGATTAGGTAAATTGTCTTATCAATCTGAAAATCTTCGGGGAAAAGTTTATAGAGTGCTGATATGATTTCAATACCCATTGCTGTAGGGTCGAGTGCCTGACGGTCTATCAGGATAATCTGTATTCCGTGGCACATTTCATTTTTAAAAAGATTGCTGCTGGGTGTAAAGTCTATTGGCATAAATCGGACTCCCTGAATTTTACGGTTGTTTAGGTAATCAGAAAGTTTTTTTGCATTGATCCAAGGAGCGCCGAGAAGCTCGAAGGGCGTGTCAGTTCCACGGCCGACACTTACGTTTGCACCTTCTGCCATAGCTACCCCGGGATAAAGGACAGCCTCTGTCAAAGTGCGCAGGTTAGGGGATGGGTTTACCCACTGAAGGCTTGTCTCGTCATACCAGTCGGTCCGCTTATAACCGCGCATCTTGATTACATGAAGTTCAGCTCTGAAATTATTTTCAGCATTAAACATTTTTGCAAGTTCTCCCACTGTCATACCGTGCCTGACCGGAAGTGGGAAACAGCCGGCAAATGTCTTCAGGTCAATGTCCATAACAGGTCCCTGGACGACTGAACCGGTAATCGGGTTTGGACGGTCAAGGACAAAGAACTTTATTCTTTTTTTGGAAGCTATTTCCAATGCATAGCCCATTGTGGTTATATAAGTATAGAAGCGGACTCCGGCATCCTGGATGTCAAAAACAATTGCGTCAAGACCTTTCAGCATTTTATCTGTGGGACGGTCAACTTCAGCGTATAAACTGTAAACAGGCAAGCCTGTTTCAGGGTCACGGATGGAATTGACCTTGGAGATTTTATCCTCTTTTCCGGAAAGACCGTGCTCAGGGGTGAAAATAGACACGAGCTTCAATCGCTTTGCCTTATGTAAAAGGTCTATCGTACGTTTCCCGTCAGAGTCAATACCTGAGTGGTTGGTAATCAGCCCAACACGTAGACCGGCGAGTGGTGTAAAATTTTCATCTTTAAGAACGTCTATTCCTGTCTGTACCTTGCCATTTCGAAAGCTTTCTATTTGGTAACTTTTCATGAGCTCGAAATAACCTGTCAGAGAAAGGCGGCTTGCAAGAACCTGTTCGGAAGAAACAGGTCCGAGTGCAGAAGCGACAAGTGTTGAGATACCTGAACGCAGAGGAACAGCGTCTCCTCTGCCATAAGGGTGGACTCTGTTGGTCAGGATGATTATATAAGTCTTCGAAACAGGATCAATCCAGATTGAGGTGCCGGTATAGCCTGTGTGACCATAAGAACCAACCGGGAACAACACGCCGCGGTTCGAGGAAAAAGGCGAGTCAATGTCCCAGCCAAGTCCGCGAATAACCATCTTACCCGGAGGAGTCTGAGGAGTTGTCATCTTCTCAACCATAAGCGGGCTTAGAATTTTAACACCTTTAAAGTTTCCTCCTCCGAGCATCATCTGCGCAAAAACAGAAAGGTCATCGGCTGTTGAGAAAAGACCTGCATGTCCTGCAATTCCACCTGTTCTCTGTGCAGTAGGATCGTGAACTTCTCCCCACAGCATCATACTGCTGTGGGGTTTATACTCTGTGGGTGCTATGCGAGTGCGCATTGAAGGTGGAGGATTGAAGACCGTATCTTTCATCCCAAGGGGCTTGAAGATATTCTCTTCGCAGTATACGTCTATTGTCTTCCCTGAGATCCGCCTGACAAGTTCGCTCAGGACTAAAAAATTTATATCACTGTAAACAAAACGTGTCCCGGGTTGAAACTGAGGTTTTTCTGCTATGATTTTACTGAGCGCTGTTTTATAGCCAGACCAGTTTGTCTTTAAATCAAGGTCTGGCTGGAGTCCTGAATAATGTGTTAGCAGTGAACGTACTGTGATATTTTCTTTATCATTGGCTTTGAACTCAGGCCAGTATTTTGTTACAGGATCATCGAGGCGTAGTTTACCCTTTTCTACCAGTTGCATCAGGGCAGTTGCCGTTGCAATTACCTTGGTGAGGGATGAAAGGTCAAAGATTGTATCTTCAGTCATGAGCAGTTTTTTAGGCTTGAGCGATCGTTTTCCAAAAGCCTTGCGGTAAACTATATTCTCCTGTGTTCCAACAATAACAACAGCGCCTGGTATCTGGCTTTTACTTATTGCTTTTTCAACGATATCTTCGATGGGTGCAAGTTGTTCTTTACTAAGTTTCTGCAATGGTTTTTCTGTATACTGTGTTGATGGCGAAGAAGCTAAAAACTGGGCTGAGAGAAAAAGTAATATTAATATTAAACCTAAAAAACCCAAACGTTTTACAGTCATTTACCCTTCTGATATTTCAACGTTATAATCATATAGTCAACTTTCTGTTATACATACAAAAAACATTTCAATCATTTTTGATTTACATCTGTTTTAATATAGTAGACCATTCAAAATATGTCTTTCTTTTTAAATAAGTATTGCATCTGCATACCAAGTAATTTATCATTGTCATCATTCTTTTTAAGACCGTCTTTGGTATAAATGTTGCGGGGATTCCATAGCATCCATCCGTTAGAACCAAATTTTTCAGCAGCGTCTATTTGGTCTCTTATTTCCTGACCTGTGAAATGTCTTTTGTCGAAAGCATAATCTCTGAACGCCTGAAGCCAGGGACGGAATCGGATTGGTGGAAGTTCAGAGCGTTCCCGTCCCCTGTTAAGTGTAAGATAGATTATTTTATATGGAGATGCAACAGGGTTTCTATAACCCGGTATTCCGTATCTAAAACCTGAAGGGTAGAGCATCGGAGATGTATAATCAAGCATTAGGGAAAGCTCTTCGAGTTTTTGTCCTATATATGTGTCATTGAGGTTCCAGAATACATAACCGAAAATATCAGCAGCAAGAAAGACATTGTAAGGTGTCAACCTCTTACGTGCTTCTGCGAGAAATCCGGTGATAGCTTTTACCCTGTTCTCCTCTGTGTTAGGCATAGAAAACTCAAGACCGTCCTCATCTGGAAACCTGACATAGTCGAATTGTATTTCATCAAATCCGGATTGAGCGGCTTCTATCGCAATATCAATATTATAATCCCATACTTCTTTTTTAAATGGATTTACCCAGGCTAGCCCTTCTTTATCATTCCATATTTCTCCGTTCCTGGTCTTTAATGCGAGGTCAGGCTTTGCCAGGGCAAGTGGATTATCTTTAAACACAACAATACGTGCGATCGTATATATACCTTTTTCTTTTAATGATTTAATCATCCCCTTCAAATCTTTTATGATTATCAGTCTGGAGCCTATTTCAGAGACAACAGGGACTGAGCTCCTGTAATTTACTATGCCCCGATCACCCTTGACATCGATAACAAGTGAATTGAGCTCTGTCTCATCTATAAGCTTAAGTGCGGAACCTCGCAGGGTATTATCACCAATACCAAAGACAGTAAGATAAAGGGCTTTTGGTGTGAAAGGTACTAACTCTATCAGAACAGGTATACTGATAGTCGGTGAGATAACAAGGGTCATGGGTATCTTCTGCTCTGTCCTCATGTATCCGTAAGCTCTTACCGCTAATTTATCTCCTGAGGTTTTGATCGAAAAAGTGCCTTCTTCATCTGTCAGCACAACATCAGTGTTGATGGTAACGAGGGCTTCTTTTATAGGATTTTTAGTGAAAATGTCGACAACTTTTCCGGTTGTATAGCCTACGGTAAGACCCATTGAACAAATGGGGATTGATAGAAAGAGCATAATAAATAAAATGATTATGCAATATTTATATCTTTTTTCCATAATCACCATAAGAATACCATAGCAGCATCTGCAGCTTTAAATTTGACCTCATTTAAATGTAAAATATATATAAGATAAACTTATTTTCTTCAAGAATCAAGCTTTACCGCTTTTGCTTTACCGCTTTTGAGATTGCAAAGATTTTAACATGAAGTAATAAGCAATTATCTTAATTGCTGGAATTACGTTGTGATGGCTTTCCAGCAAGAATCCTCCCAAATTTATTCCCCTTATCTGAATCGGTCATTAGATAACGGGGAAGTAACATGATATTATCATGGTTGCTTGTATGACGTCTTTCCATGGTAAACCCTGCTATATATCCCGCCTCGACAGCTTTAAATATAAGCTCATCGTTATAGATGCCAAAGGGCCATGCAAGAAAATCTACCCTGGTGCCCAGCTCCTTCTCCAATTTTTCTTTTGATTTTTTAAACTGCATGTTTACAAACTTTTCATATTCATCTGGTTTTAAAACAGTTCTCTCTTTTTTGAAGTTAGGGTGCCAGTATGAATGTGACTGGAAATCAAAAAAACCTGTTTTTTTGATTTCCCTTAATTGTTCCCATGTCATAGCATATGGTGCATTAGATATGGCAGAAGGGTATAAAAATAGCGTTACCGGTATATGATATTTCTTTACTATGGGGAGCATGTCAGTATAAACAGATTTATGTCCATCATCAGCAGTAATTACCACTAAACGGCCAGAGGGCAGGTGACCTTTTTTTAGATAATAATCAACTAACTTTCTGAGCGGTATAACTTCATATCCATTATCAATGAGATATTTAATTTGAGATTCAAAAACATTTGTAGTAACTGTCATATTGTCTGCAACAACTGGACCGAAGCGGTGATAGATAAGAACAGGCACATTGGGTGAATCATTTTTTGTATTTCCTGTTTCACCGTTGGATAACGTAATCCATACATTGAGAAGAATCAGCATAGAAAATGTCGACAAAATGATCCTCATACAATTAATATACATGAAATATTATTAATATTATTCAAGAAAATTAAAAAATACTTCTTCCGTAATAAAAAGCCATATGAGTAAATCTTTTGTTGGCTGAATACTATTGGGCTAAAGAGCAAATGTTACCTATATTTAAACTGCATATTGTGATAAGATTTTAATTAAATTGATAATTTGCAAGTATAAATAAGTATATTTGTGGAGGCAAAAATGAATAAGAGCGCTAAAGTAAAAACGATTACGAAGGTAGCCGTTATATTTGCTTTTTCCTTTTTTTTGATATTTGCGGAAGGTTGTGATTTTATCTCAGGAATGTTTTCAAAAAAAGACGAGAATGTGGAAAAAGCATATATGGAATACAGAAATGCTATGAAGTCAGGTGATGTGGAAACGTTAAAAAAACTTGTTGCAAAAGATAAAGTCCATGAGCTTGAAAGTGAGCAGGCGTCAAGTATGCTAGATATTGCAAGAGCACTTTATCCTCCTGATGTTACTGTTACAGGAACGTCTGTAGAGGGCAACGCAGCTACACTTACAGTCTCTTCTGCAGTTGAAGGCGGGAGTATGCAAGGTATTGTGCATCTGCTCAAGGAAGACGGGGAATGGAAGGTTTATGAAGAGAAATGGGAAATGAAGATGGGGATGTTCAGTCCACAGGTTCAAACGTCTGAGAAAAAAGAGGATACACTTCCGCTTTCTCAGGAAGGGGGATTATCTCAGCCACAGCCATATAATCAGGGAAAGGAATCATCCGGTGGAGCTACGGGAGAAGCGGTTATTGTTAAAGACGGTGTACAAGAAACATACATATTGCAGACCGGTTTCATTTCAGAGACACGTTTTAACAATCCCAAAAGGGCTGAGATACAGTTCCAGATGCAAGCAGAAGAATTTGGCAACGCTCGTAGAATCGAGATAACACTCGACGCCACTAAGACAGGTAAACATTACGCTGACGGAAAAAATTACAGTGTTTTTGACGAAGATAAAGTTGACATTGGAAGCACAACAGCAAACGGCTTTACCGCTATTTTTAAGTTCATTGCTGATGGAGGACAGATATTTCCACCTAAGGACTTTTGCATTATCAATATAACTTCTCCATACAGTGGGGATACTGAAGGGATATTTTCAGGAGAGATATCGGATTGTATAATACATTCTGCCGGAATTGACTACAACATCTCGTCCGTTAAATTCAAAATGAAAGGGGTACCTTCTCATTAAAGAAATGAGTTAAAGCTATGAGAGTACTCATAAGCGGCGGAGGCGGTTTTATCGGGCAATATCTTGCACAATATTTGCTAAGTATTTATTTGTTCTGTCGTTTTTCTTGACCTTTGTAGCCTCTTTTGCCTTTTTTCCGTATACGATGAACACCAATACTTACCCATCCATCTGATCTGAGAAACTTCTTTATTTTATTGGAAGAGATCAAACCGTCAAGTTGATCATGCTTTACCATACCGGTTCTTCCGTCTTTATACATTACTGTTACAAACAAAATTAACCAACCTTTATAATTATTTGGGGGAAATAATTAAGCTCTGAAATTTGTTTTATTATATGATTTCACTACTGTCCCAACGTTGAATTAGTGAAACTGTATAATATGGCTAAAATAGTTACTTTACGAGATATTTT
>Ga0154657_1022_pt2 | contig 11967 bp, 11 predicted proteins | sample Rifle2008BG13ft_FD_116086 | JGI IMG/M metagenome (GOLD analysis project Ga0154657, IMG submission 116086) | Nitrospirae bacterium RBG_13_39_12 | reverse complement strand
TTATTTTTTTTATCATCTTTAAATAGATATATTATGAAGAATTTCTTGACAGGTTATTTATACAGAAGTTAAAATTTTATGCCTTTCTGAAACGACTTACCATGTTATAGAGTTTATTGGGAGGATTCAAAATAAACAATGGAAAATGTAATTTTAAAAACAGACTTTCCGGATTTCCCATGTGTAAAACGAGGCAAAGTAAGAGACATCTATGACCTAGGTAATGCTTTGCTGCTTATAGCTACTGACAGGATATCAGCATTTGATGTAGTTCTTCCTGATGGAATCCCAGGAAAAGGCAAGGTGCTTACACAAATATCCATATACTGGTTTAAACAGGTTGAGGATATTATTAAAAACCATATTGTAGCCACAACGGTAAATGACTTCCCTGAAAAAATACATAAGTATGCAGATGTGCTTGAAGGAAGAAGTATGATTGTAAAGAAGGCAAGACCTATCCCTGTTGAATGTGTAGTGAGAGGATATCTCTCAGGTAGTAGCTGGAAGGAATATAAACAAAAAGGGATAGTATGCGGAATAAGTCTGCCTCAAGGGCTTGTCGAGTCAAACAGGCTCAATGAACCTATGTTTACTCCAAGTACGAAAGAAGAAAAAGGACATGACGTCAATATTACATATGATGAGGTGAGAAACATTGTTGGTGACGACCTTGCCGTAAAGCTTAAGGAAAAGAGCCTGAAGATATACTTAAAAGCAAGGGACATTGCTGAAAATAAAGGGATTATAATTGCAGATACTAAATTTGAATTCGGTTTATATAATGGTGAACTTATAGTTATAGATGAACTACTTACGCCTGACTCATCACGCTTCTGGTCAATAAAGGATTATGTACCCGGCAGGGGTCAGGACAGTTATGACAAGCAGATTGTAAGAGACTATTTGCTTACTCTTGATTGGGATCAGACTTATCCCGGGCCTTCACTGCCTGATGAAATCATAAAAAAGGCAGCCATGAGATACAGGGAAATCCTTTCTATCCTTACAGGTCAGGAAAAGTAATTCTTCTGTTTTCTAAAATATTGGTGTTTACTTGAATTATCATTTGGTTTGTTGATTATCAAGGGCATATGGACAAGGTTGTCTTGGAATGATTGAAGGATAAGAATCTACAATAAGACACTATATAAAGATGATATAAAAAATGAATAAATATCTAAATATAAAAGAAAAACACTGTGATTATTATTTAGGCAATCTGTTGGGCTTCGCTGTGATTCAAGTTCTGCGTCAATCTCGAGCATGGTTACTAACATTTGTTGTTAATAAATAATAATAATTTCATATTAGTGTTGAAATTTGAAATAGTTTTTTATAGAAAGATATGAGATACTAAAAATGTATAATGTATATGGAAGGAAAAATAAAAGAGATATTAATCTCCGTTGCGCAACCGTTTTGTTATGAGCTTAAAATTGAGTTATTTAAAGAAAATCTGTCCGTAAAAGATTCTAAAAACCTTGATTATCAAAAAACATTATACCTGACAGAATTTACATTATGTTCTGAATTTATTAATGCTCTTCCTCAAGAGATCGCAAAAGAACTTTTAAGTAGTACTAAATTCACGCATATAGTTAAAGGTGAACGGTTCATCAGACAAGGGGATGAGGCAGAAATATTTTATATTATCCTGAAAGGATCATGTGTGGTGCTTCATGAAAAAAATAATATAATTCATAAGATAGCCGTTCTTGGAGAAGGGGATATAGTTGGAGAAATGGCAGTTTTTATTGGTGAACGTCGCAATGCGCATGTTGAAGCAGAATCCGACTTGGATGTATTGAGCATGAGCAGAGAGAAATTTGAAAAACTTTCAGAAAAATATCCACAAATCAGAATTTTTCTGTCTGAAATAGTTACTAATCGGCTGAGCACTTCAAAATTAACAGCTGAGAGAATAATTGGGTAATACGTAATAATTGAAAGAATCGGGGTTGGTGATTCCAGCATAATCTATAAAGGTATTCATAGCAATCTCAACAGGATGTTCATGACACGCGTTCAAAATTTCCTGATTTGCCGGTAGAATTACATACTTTCTTTATGAAAACAATACGAAGAGAACCATCTGCACGATACAACACTTTTTCTGAGATACTCAGGGAACTCCAACCCCTGGCAGAGAGGTCAGGAATACAGGTTGAACCAAGATATTGTAGCCATAACAAAATGATAGGAATGTTTTTAGTTTATCAGGAAGAACAACAACTTGCTTTAAAACGATACATCGAAGAATTCAACAAAAATGTTAATGAAACAAGAGCTGTTTTGAAAATAACACAGTTTTAAGATACACAATATTTGATTATGGTTAAAATGGATGACAGTTAAAAAGAAGATCTTAATATATAAATTTAGACTAAGAACCTATCTTCTTTCTGATTTCTATAATTTTATTAAGGGCATCATTAGGGCTAAGTTGTTTTAAATCAAGATTTAAGATGTCAGTAATGATGGATTCTGTTGCAGAGGAAAAAAGGTCAAGCTGAAGAGATTTTTTCTTTGTTTTCTTGTCTGCGAACTTGGGCATACCTGTTTCATTCAGTTCCTCTTTCTCGAGGTTGGCAAGCACCTCCTTAGCTCTGTTTATGATATCTTCTGGAAGTCCTGCAAGTCTTGCCACCTGTATTCCATAGCTTTTGTCAGCTGGACCCTTTTCAATTTTTCTCAGAAATATGATTTCATCTCCCCATTCTTTTACCGATACATTATAGTTCCTGACCCCTTCATGAGTAAGGCTTAATTCTGTAAGCTCATTATAATGTGTTGCAAAAAGTGTTCTGGACTTGATGTTATTCAGGATATACTCTGCGACTGCCCATGCAATGCTTATACCATCAAATGTGCTTGTCCCCCTTCCAACCTCATCAAGAAGAATGAAGCTTTTTCCGGTTGCATTGTGTATTATATTGGCAACTTCGATCATCTCTACCATAAAGGTGCTTTGACCCTTCGTAAGAAAATCAGATGCGCCTATCCTTGTGAATATCCTGTCAGCAATCCCTATCTTTGCATCAGATGCAGGTACAAAGCTCCCAATTTGCGACATGATGGTTATAAGTGCAACTTGTCTCATGAATGTGGATTTACCTGCCATATTGGGCCCTGTAATTACAAGGAGACGGTTGTCATCATTATCAATATAAATACTGTTTGGGATAAATTTATCATCAGCCTGTATTCTTTCGAGTACAGGATGCCTTCCATCTGTTATTTCTATTACGTCACTTTCGTCGACAGAAGGTTTCACATAGTTATACCTTTTTGCGACAACAGAAAGAGAAGTCAGAAAGTCAGTAACTGATATTGCAGAAGCCGTTTTAGAAAGGTCGGCAGTTTCTTTCTGTATTTCACTGAGAATTCCCATAAAGAGACTGTATTCAAGATTTTTTAGTCTTTCTTCAGCACCAAGTATCTTCGTCTCATATTCCTTAAGTTCCTCTGTTATAAACCGTTCTCCTCCTACGAGTGTCTGTTTCCTTATATAGTCATTTGGAATCATATGAAGATTTGATTTTGTTACTTCAATATAGTAACCAGATACCCTGTTATATCTGACTTTCAGTGAAGATATGCCTGTTCGCTGTCTTTCCTTGTTTTCTAATTCTGTAATAAAGTCTTTCCCTTTTATAGATATGTTCCTGAGTTCGTCTACGTCTGAATTGTATCCTTTTTTTAGAATACCACCGTCTCTAAGGCTTAAAGGAGGGTTATCAATGATGCATTTATCCAATAATTCCCTGAGTTCATGAAATTCTGATATTTCTACTGCAATAGATCTTAAAAAAATATTTGTGGATAATAAAAGGGATTTTTTGATATTTGTGAGGTGTCCTATAGAGTTTTTAATTGCTGTAAGGTCCCGTGCATTTGCACTTTTAGAATTTATTTTTGATGAAAGTCTTTCAAGATCTTGTATTTCTCTCAGGAAAGTCCTTAGCTCTTCAAGTAGTTCATAGTCCTGTACGAGATATTCTACTGCATCATGCCGTTTTTTGATTTCGTTAACGTCAATAAGAGGCTTAAGTATGGAAGCTCTTAAATACCTTCCTCCCATAGATGTTCGTGTCTCGTCAAGGACCCAGAGGAGGGTATCATGTTGTGAGAAGTCATTGAGGTTATGTGTAAGTTCAAGATTTCGCTGAGTTACTGCATCGAGAAACATATACGATTCCTGTCTGAGAGTAGTTATCTTCTTAATGTTAAATGTTTCTTTTTGTGTTTCCTCGAGATAGCTAACAAGTGCTCCTGCTGCAGATATTGCGGCAGTCATATTTGTGCATCCGTACCCATCAAGAGATGATACCTTTAAATGTTTTAGTAACATTTTATATGACTCTGAATAATCAAAATACCAATCATTGTAAGAAGATATATAAAATCTATTAAGTGTATCATTGTAATGTGTATTATCCTTGATGCTTTCAGGGATTAGAATTTCTCTCGGTTCGAACCTGAACATTTCATCCTCAATATTTTCGGTTGTTTCATAAATAATAAGATTGCCTATGGAAATGTCTATTACTGCTATGCCGTGTTTATCTCCCAAAGGGAATAAACTTATAATATAGGAGTTTTCCTTAGGATTGTCGGGTAAATAAGTTCCGGGCGTAATTACCCTTATAATATCCCTATGGACAATTCCCTTTGCCTCCTTAGGATCCTCCATCTGCTCGCATATTGCTACCTTGTATCCGGCTTTGACCAATTTTGATATGTATGCTTCTGAAGCAAAGTAAGGAATGCCGCACATGGGAATTGGTTCTTCTTTTGACTTATCTCTGGTTGTTAACGCAATCTGTAGGACTCTTGATGCCCTCTCTGCATCCTCTCCAAACATTTCATAAAAATCTCCGAGCCTGAAGAAGACAATTGCATCGTTGTATTTTTCTTTGATGCTGAAGTATTGTTTCATCAAAGGGGTCATTTCTAGCATAACTTTATATTAAATAACATAAGACACCGAAAGTGCAAGACACAAAAAAGAAGCGATGATTTATTTATTTTGAAAAGATTTAACTGTAATATTTATATAATCATATTCAGTAAGGATTTCCGAGATTTTTTAAAAAGTATTCGGATACTTCAGCAGATACGATTTGCTTATTATTTTCCAGACGAGCTTTATACATATTTATTGCGTCTTCAATTTTTTTGCGGGCTTCTACTGCAAGATATCTAATAAGTCAGCCCGCAGTCGGATCTTTCATAAAATCTAATCGTTTTTTCTGTGTTAAGAAATAACAATAATGATATAAATCTTCTTCTGGAATATATTTATATATAAGAATAGCTTCCTTTGCAGTTTTAAGGAAATACAGACGTTCTGATGGACTGAATTCTAAAAGGAATTGCTGCTTCAGATGTGAGGAAAGAACTTTATCGTTCATTTAGTATTTTAACAGATATAAAAGTGTTGCGAATCATTTGTATTTATGCTTGATATCTTCATGTTAAAATAAAAAAGATGATAAAAACATGAAAGGTTAAAATGAACAATAATAAGACTGAAGAAAAAATTAGAGAGATTCTAAGCAGTCTCGAGTGTATATTAGCAGCACATGACAGTTGTGCAGAATTAGTTGAAGTTAAGGATAACAGGGCAGAAATAAACTGTGTTGGTCCATGTGTACATTGTGATAACAAGTGTATTGAAGAAGCTATAAAAGAAAAGTTACCGAATATTGAAGTTATTTTAAGATAGATGAATGAAAAGAAACAATTTTGAGTGGTTTATTATGAAAGGTTGAACATTCTGTAAAATAAAATAGGAAGATAGTGTAATTTTATATGGTGTTTTCAACCCCACGATTACTATTTAGAATATAGAACCATTCTTCACAAAATATCTGTGATAACAATACAGTTTTTAATTTGTGTATACTTGTAATAATGTACAATATATTACACTATATCAAGACGTTATGGATATTTATTAAAGTTATATGTTAACAATAAAAATTTTCTTTAATCTGAAATGCTTGAGATTCTTAGATAGAAGATGAAAAAAATATTTTTAGTTTTATTAGTCTTATCTACTGTTGCCTATGGTCAGGATTATCTTGATGTCACGCCGTCATATAAAGTGAAATTTCCAGAAGATTTATTTTACAAAAATAATTTTAGAATACAGTGGTGGTATTTTACAGGGCATCTGTTTAATGAGAAAGGGAATGAATTCGGTTACGAACTTACATTTTTCGTTGTCGGTATACAGGATAAGAATTACAAATCCAATTTCGGATTAAATCATATATATATATCCCATTTTGCAATTTCAGATGTGGCGAGAAAAAAGTTTATTTTTAGCGATAGGATAGATGGAGGTGCATATGATTTTGCCGGGGCAATGGATAACAAGCTGAAGGTATGGGTTGGAGATAATGTTTTAGAAGGTAATATGGAAAGAATTCATTTAAAAGCTTCGGATGGTGATAATGCTATAGATTTTCAACTGATACCTGTAAAACCTTTTATCCTGAACGGGGAAAACGGGTATTCAAGAAAGTCGGAAGCGTCATCTCTGATAGCTTCCATTTACTTCTCTTATCCATATCTGGAAACAAATGGAAATTTGAAAATCGGCAAAAAAGTCTTTGATGTAAAAGGAAAAAGCTGGTTCGACAGGGAGATTTCATCTGGGGGATTGAGAAATACTCAGACAGGATGGGATTGGTTTTCTATACAGCTTGATGATATGAGAGAAGTTATGATTTATTTGCTAAGAAATAAAAATGGCTCGATTGATAAATATTCATCAGGAACATTCGTTTATCCTGACGGCAGATACAGACATTTTACAAGTGAAGATTTCAAGATTTCAGTATTAAAACATTACAAATCAAAAAAAACTGGTGCAAGATATCCTTCAATATGGGAAGTAAAATTTCCATCTGAAAAACTGATATTAAAGATAACACCTCTTATTGAAGATCAGGAAGTTCTGGCATACAACTCCACAGGCAACTATTACTGGGAAGGAACCTGCAAGGTGGAAGGTACTGAAAAGGGAAGGGCTTATGTCGAGATGACAGGGTATTGATCATATTTTAGAAATATACTAAAAGTTAACGGTTAAAACAAAGAGGGCATATATACCGAAAAAACCCTGAAAAGCGATAGGATTTTATTTATGATTCATATAAATTCCTTTTTAACGAGAAATGCTGTTTTAAAAAAGAATAGCTGGCTTCGCTTAAGAACTTTAAGGTTTCTCTGCCATGCATTTTTCAGCACATCTCGTCCCAATAAATATAAGAAAATGTTTTGAGATACTTATTTCAGGAACGCACATGATAGAACTTGAAAACATTGAAAAGTCTTACGGGAATACAAAGGTCCTGAAAGGGATAAATCTGGAAATAAATAAGGGAGAATTTATCTCAGTCATGGGAAGTTCGGGATCGGGGAAGTCAACTCTTTTGAACCTTGTGGGAGGAATGGACAGACCTGAGAGAGGCAGGATTATTATTGATGGAGAAAATATAACATCTTATACAGATGAAGAACTTACCCTCTACAGAAGAAAAAAAGTAGGTTTTATTTTTCAGTTCTTCAATCTTTTACCGAACATCACGGTTTTTGAGAATATAATGATGCCTTTGTTGCTGAATGGGTCCGAAGATAAAAAAACTGGTCTTGAGTACATAAAACGTGTTGGCCTGGAAGAAAAACAAAATGCCTATCCATATCAACTCTCAGGCGGTGAGCAGCAGCGTGTTGCCATTTCGAGAGCATTGATACACAACCCTGAAATCATTCTTGCAGACGAACCTACAGGAAGTTTGGACAGCGAAACCGAAAAGAAGATAATGGAGCTTATTAAACAATTAGTAGAAGAAACAGAGAAAACAGTAATCCTGGTCACCCATGAACATTATATAGCAGAATATGCAGGGAGAATGTTGAGAATAAAAGACGGGATAATATTCTGATGAATTTATCAAAGCTTATAAAAATATTAGTATTAAGAAATATAAAAGAAGAAAAATTCCTTACTTTTTTATCGATTATAGGCATTGCGCTCGGTGTAGGACTTTTTACAGGGGTTAAAGTGGCATCTGACCGTGCGATATCTTCTTTCGAATCAAACATCAAAGGAACGAGTTCATATGCTAACTATGAGGTTCTTGACATATCCGGTATAGACTTTAATGAACATGTGTACAGGAATGTTCGAGAAATAGAGGAAAACAGCTTTCCGTTATTGAAGGTTTTCGGATACATTCCTGAAATAAAGGAAGCGATAAATATCAACGGTATCTATACTGTTAAAACCATAAGGTTTCTCAATATTTCTACCCTTGCTGATATTGATTTTGAGAATTATTACAGGCAAATTAACGGGATACTTATAACAAAAAAGTTTTCCGATAAACATTCTTTAAAAAGAGGTGATCTATTAAAGCCACTGGTCTATGACAAAGAATTCAACCTGAAGATTGTTGATATTCTGGATACAGATTCTTTGCTTTCAAATACTGTAGTTATGGATATCGGTAATTTTCAGGAGTATTTCAAAAAAACGGGTTACCTTTCAGGAATTGACCTTGATACAAATGAAAAGACTATAGAGCAGTTAAAAAATATCCTCCCCTCTAATCTCAGAGTTGAAAAGAAAGAAGAGATTTTCAAGAATCAAAAAGCATTGATCGCATCCTTTAGATACAACCTTCAGTTTGTTAGTCTCATAGCCATCCTTGTAGGTATATTTTTACTCTACAGTACCGTGTTTGTATCGGTTGTGAAAAGAAGAACAGAGATTGGTATTTTAAGAAGTTTAGGGGCTGACAAAAAAACCATTATTTTGTTATTCACAATTCAAGGCATGGTGTTGGGGCTTATTGGATCAATACTCGGTATTGTTTTCGGACAGTTTGCTGCATATTTCTCTGTAATCGCTGTGGAAAAAACCATATCTACGATGTACAGCACGATATCCATATCTGATTATTTGATAACAAAAAGTGATGTCCTTACAGCCCTTACTTTGGGACTAGTTATATCACTTATTGCTTCTGCTGTACCGTCTTTTGAGTCTTCAAAAATAAGACCGAATGAGAGTTCGCGGGAAGGTTCATTCGAAGGTAAGTACAGAAAGCATCAGAAATATTTTTTTCTCGTAGGAGTTTTAATTATTTTCTCCGGTGTAATACTGTCTTATCTCGATTACACTTATACACCGTTTGATTTCCCCTTTCTAGCTTATTTAGGGATTCTATTAATTATTGCAGGTTTCACATTTGTTTCTCCTTTTTATCTGTCCATAATATTAAAAATCATAAAAAGACCTATGGAAATCATATTCAAAGCAATAGGAAGGATTACAGTAGGGGACATTAAGGGAAATATATACAGGTTTTCTGTTGCTTTGATGACCGTTGCAATAAGCAGCGCATTAATTATTGCATTGTTTACTCTAATATTTTCTTTCAGAGGCTCACTCAAAGGGTGGATAAATAAGTATATAACAGCAGATGTATATATAAAGCCTGCATCATGCAGATCAAATTATTGTTTTTACCCCATGTCAGAAGAAGTAATTAATAAAGTAAAAAGTTATTCTGAAGTATCCGGAGTCGATAAGTTCAGAGCATTACAGCTTGAGCTTTTCGGAAGGAAAGTTGTGGCAGGATTTGCTGATATTAAAGTAAAGAGGGAAATTTCAGGTAAAAGATATTATGAAAGTGAGTACGATGAAGTATTAAAAGAGATGGAGGGAGTTGAAAAGGTTGCGGGGATATCAGATTATCTCAGTTTGAAATACGGGTTTAAAAAGGGCGATCTAATTGAACTCGGGACACCGAGCGGTAGAGAAGCTTTTAGAATAAACGATATATTTTCGAGCTATTCTACTACATCAGGGTTCGTATATCTGGACAGAAAATGGTTAAAAGAATATTGGGGATTGGACGATGCAACGCAGATAAGTGTTTATGTGAAAGATGGAGTTGACGTGGATCTTTTTATTGATAAACTAAAGGAGAGGCTGCTGCCTGAATATTCACTGGAAATAATGAATAATCAGGAATTGCGTTAAAAGATTCTAAACATTTTCAACAAAAGCTTTGCAATTACATATGCAATAGAAGTCATATCAATCATTGTCTCGTTGATAGGAGTAATAAATACACTTTTAGCCCTTGTGTTTGAAAGTAAAAGGGAGATAAGCATAATAAGATATCTTGGTGGTAGCTGGAAACAGATAAAACAGAACCTTGTGCTTTCTGCAGGGATTGTAGGGGTTACAGGAATATTTTTAGGAACTCTCCTTGGTCCCCTTATGAGTATAATATTTATCCATGTCGTTAATAAAATTTCTTTTGGATGGGAAATACACTTCAAAATACCGTTTTTATATTTATCGTTAGTGACGATAGTTCTGTTTCTAACTACGTTAACAGCTGGATTAATCCCGTCAAAAATAGCAAGGAAGATAGACCCGAGAAGATTTATAAGCTTCGAGTAGTTATATAAGTTTATGGTGATTCGTAGTATTTCTTCTTTTTTTTAAGATAATCCTGTTCAACATATCCGCCATAGTCATGTGGATATTTATAGCCTTTCCCGTGTCCTAATTCCTTAGCACCTGGATAATGACTGTCTTTCAGATGGTCCGGTACTTCCATAGTCTCTTCGGAAGAAATATCTTTCAATGCTTCTTCTATGGCCCTATAACAGGCGTTACTTTTAGGTGCTTTTGCAATAAAGATTGTTGCCTGCGCAAGGGGTATTCTCGCCTCCGGCATACCGATGAATTCTACAGCCCTTAATGCAGATGTAGCAACAACCAGTGCCATAGGGTCGGCATTGCCTACATCCTCTGATGCGCAGATTACAATACGCCTGGCAATGAAACGAGGGTCCTCGCCCGCGTAAAGCAATTTTGCCAAATAATAGATTGATGCATCAGGGTCTGAACCACGCATACTCTTTATGAAGGCGGAGATTGTATCGTAGTGCTGGTCACCTTTCTTGTCGTAGACAATAATCTTTTTCTGAATGGATTCCTCTGCTATTCGTAGGGTTATTCTTATAGTATTGTCGTTGTCAGGAAATGTTGTGAGTGCAGCTATTTCTAGGGCTGAAAGCGCTTTTCTTAAATCTCCGTCGGACATTTTAGCAATATGTTTTAAAGAATCATCATCTGCAATTATTTTTAGGTTGCCGAGTCCCCGTTCCCTATCCCGAATGGCGTTATTCAAAACCTTCAAGATATCTTTTTCTGGGAGAGGTTTTAGTTCAAATACCTGGCTCCTTGAAAGAAGGGCTGAGTTTACATAAAAGAAAGGGTTCTCCACTGTTGCAGCAATAAGAATTATATTGCCTTCTTCAACATCAGGAAGAAGGGCATCTTGCTGAAGCTTATTAAACCTGTGAATCTCGTCGAGAAAAACAATGGTATTGATACCCTTGGCCTTTCTGGCTCTAGCCAGACGTATAACCTTTCTGATTTCATCAAGCCCAATGGTTGCTGCATTAAGCCATTCAAAATGTGATTTTGTCTTTTCAGCAATTATCCTTGCAAGTGCGGTTTTTCCCGTACCAGGAGGACCGAATAAGATTAATGATGTAATCCTGTCAGATTCTATCGCACGTCTCAGTAATTTCTCGGCTCCGAGAATATGCGTCTGTCCCACATATTCATCGAGTGTTCGTGGACACATACGATAGGCAAGGGGGGAGCTGAGTTCTTCTTTGTTAAACAGATCCATGTTTTATGTTCGCTTATATGTTTATTAATTTTCAAGTAACTCAAAACATATTGAAGATGTCCTTGAAATGATATACTATTTTCATAAATATTGATAATAAGGCAAGTTATTATAGGATTTTTATTTTTAACAGGAGGATAAAATTATGTTCCACACAGCTAACCCTAAAGACATTATTAATGGCAAAATTACAGATGTATATTTTGAACGGACGTTAAAAATCCTT
>Ga0154657_1111_pt2 | contig 12016 bp, 12 predicted proteins | sample Rifle2008BG13ft_FD_116086 | JGI IMG/M metagenome (GOLD analysis project Ga0154657, IMG submission 116086) | Nitrospirae bacterium RBG_13_39_12 | reverse complement strand
ATGAAAAATCTTAACCGCAGCAAAGATCTGAGCATTTCCATGAAGCTGATAGAAAACGCTCAGGCTGATCTTTCACAACTTATTAGTAATTGTCTGCTTAACTTTTTTTCTCTTTTTTATCTTTCTTTTTTTCTTTGGTTGGCTCTTCCTCTTGCGGTGCTTCTTTTATCGTAACATCCCTTACAAACTCAGCACAGCGCATGTCTCTGCCTGAAACAGAAAATTTTTTCTGACAGGTTGCCCTCCATGCACATGTTGCACAAATTGAAACTGTTGAACTCATAGACTCCTCCTAAAATAACAGCTTAATACCTTTTCGATATTTGCGGTTATGCTATCCTTAGCATTTATTATAAATATCCTGTCCAATATCTGGAAGAGTTCTTTTTCTATTCTTGTAACCTTTGGAGGATTCGTATGCCTCTTTTTTAACTCTTCCTCAAACATAAGTACGATCTTATCCTTCATCCTTAGTTCCGTATCTACAAAGAAAATGCTTATCTCAGGTGAAAGGTCAGTGACCCTTTCGAAAAAGGCAGAAATTTCGCTCTGATATATCTGTTTGGGAGGGGAGGATTTTATTTCCATATATAATATTGATCCATCTACCTTTGCAATGAGGTCATAGTCACCGCCTACCCTTGGCCGCTTGAATCTTATTCCCCATATTGCCTCTGCTGTAAATTCTACTTTGAATATCTCTGCTACAAACCATTCCAGTGTTTCGCCGAAACTCTTTATAGGGCCAAGTGAGAGTCTAAAAACCCCGGATAATTTTTCAACGAGACCCATGTTTGTCATGTATTCAAGGTAATCCTTTGTGACTTCCAGGGTTGCATATCTTGCGACATCTTCGAGTCTAAAAGACTTCTGGTGTTTGATAACCTCCCTCAGAAAGAGACGAAAAGAGTATTTTTTCATCATCTCATAAAAGCTTCCTATGAATTTATCCTCAGGCAGGAGCAGGTCTTCTGAAGGTTCCCTTTTGTAAATTCTGAAACCCCTGCGTTTTAAAAGCACGTCTAATTGTGGAGTGAGTTCTGAGAGTGACTTCCTTAGTCTTTTTATCTCATCACGGAGAGGTTGAGATTTACCAGAGGTTTTATTTCCGGACATTTTTATATGAATTTGACTGCTATCCTTCTGTGTCTGGGACCATCAAACTCGCAGAAAAAAATGGCTTGCCATGTGCCCAGGAGTAACCTGCCCTCATCGATAATTACATTAACAGACGTACCGACAATAGTTGATTTTATATGTGCATCGGCGTTACCTTCCCTGTGGAAATAATTCATTTCGTGCGGTATGAGCTTGCTCAGGGTATTCTGTATGTCGCGCTGCACGCTTGGGTCTGCCCCTTCGTTTATAGTGATACCAGCAGTCGTGTGAGGAACATATAGATAACAAATTCCCTTCATAACTCCTTCTTCTTTAACAGCTTCCTGAACCATCCCGGTAATGTCGATAAATTCGGTTCTTGACTTGCTTCTGACATTGATATACCTAACCATTCGATCCCCCGATAAAGAAGCGTGATGAAATATTTTTAAAATTCTTATTTCCGCTTTTCGGCTTTTTAAGTGAAAGTAAAGACCTCATTATAAAATCCTTCCTCAATTGTAAATTCTATTTCTAGTACGACAAGATTCTCTTGTGTGTCCAATCCATTGAGTCTCATTATATCTTTTTCTGTTGTAACAATCCACTCCGCACCCGTGCTTTCCGCATCCTTCGTTATTGCTCGCATATCGCGCGGACTGTATCTGTGATGGTCCCTGAAAAATTTGAACCCTGTCAATCCCATATCTGCCGAAAGGAGAGTTTCCCTAAACGATCGGGGGTTGCCTATGCCACAGAATCCAAAGAACTTTTTATCCTTTGCCCAGTCAATAGGGTATGTATTTCCGGTTGTCGTTGTGAATTTCAAAGGCCTGTGTCCAGCAAAGAAAATCCGGGCCTTTGTGTTATATTGTTTTATTTCTTTAATTAAACTATCGATTTTTGACTTCTGATTTCTAATTTCTGAATTCTGACTAATGGTTTTATCCGTCTTTGTAATTACAATAATATCTGCCTTGCCAATGCAATTGATGGGTTCTCTTAACGAACCTATCGGTAGAAGCCTTCTGTTTCCAAAAGGGTTTTTACCGTCTAACAGCAGTATATCTTTATCCCTGAAAAGACTCCGGTGCTGGAAACCATCATCAAGGATGAAAAAAAAATTGGATTTGAGATTTTGGATTGCAAAAATACCTGCATCAAACCTGTTTTTGCTTTTTACAACGGGAATCCCTTTTAATTTCTTTGCCATGAGGATAGCTTCGTCTCCTGCCTGATATTCGTCTAATATCGGTCCCTTACCTATGCTTACGAAACAAGGACCATCTGCTTTCCCCTTATAACCCCTTGTGAGAATGCAAGGGGAGAATCCCCTTTTTTTCGCTTCTTCAGCTACTGCCATAGTAGCAGGGGTTTTTCCAGTACCGCCAAGAGTTATATTTCCAATACTTATAACTTTATGGGGGAGGCTTTTTTGATTTTTGATTGCATGTCTCATTTTTATTGAATAGCCGAGATAATATAAGAATTCAAAAGGTGTCATGTTGTCCCCTAAAGGTATCTTACCCACGATACCTTTATTTTTAAATCTTTAATATCTTTGCCTGCTTAGCATGAGGATAACAGTAAGTTTTTAAAAAGTTTTTTTCAAATAGTAAGCGGAGGAAAAATCTCATCTTAAGCCTCGTCTTTTGTTTAGGAAGTACTTTACTAATGTATAAGATAAGCCTGACACAATAATTCCGAGGACGAGACTCCCAACAATTATCGGAAAAATGTAATGGTTAAGGTAATTTATTTCCCGTGAAAATTCAATTTCAAGGAACCTTCCCTTCAGAATCAGGTTGCCTATTTCTGCACTGATGAAAATTTGAAAGGGATATGATATGGGGTTTGAAATCTGTGTGCCTAGAAAGACAATAAGGGGATTGAGCCTGAAGATATATGCAAGACCAATGGCTGCTATTGTGTGGGTGCCTAATATTGGTATAAAACCAATGAGATTACCAAGCGCAACAGCAGAGGCGATTTGGGCTGTTGATAATCCTTTTTTATTAAGTCTTATTATATGCTCTTTAATTTTTGAAAAATATTTCATAAGTTTTAGTATCGGATGACATAAATGTTTTAACTTGAAATGTAAGATAAGCCCATTCTTGAGGATTTTACCTTGATGTATTTTACTATTTATGTATGTACCTTGCAATAACTTCCATTGCACGTTCAACGGCACCTGTGTTCTTTCTATATAATTCCTGTGCCTTTGAACCAATTTGAGTCGCTTTTTCGGGTGCAAGGAGAATCTCTTTTAATTTTTGATAAACCCCTTCTTCATCCACCTCGATAGCAGCCCCTGCCTTATAGAAATCGTTGATTACCGGGAAATTCTCCATGTGCGGGCCGCATAGTATGGGTTTCCCCCAGTATGCTGGTTCAAGGGGGTTCTGACCCCCATATCCTTTGAAACTCTTACCGATGATTGCAATATCTGATATTCCATAAATAGCAGAGAGTTCACCAATTGTATCCAGTAGTATAATAGTCCCTGAAATTATGGAATCTTTAGTTTTAGACTGCAGGAGATCTGATCGTTTTATAAAGTTGAGTCTATTTAATCTGAGCATGTCTTCAACTGGTTTAAACCTCTCAGGGTGTCGCGGAGCAATTATTAAATTGAGGTTCGGAATGTCTTTTTTAATCTCAACATATATAGAAGCTATGAGTTCTTCCTCTCCTTCATGGGTGCTTCCTGCTGTGATGACCTGTCCCTTTATATTTTTTGTCCATTCAGGAATTTGTGAAGGTGGTTTTGTATCGAACTTAAAATTACCTAAATTCTCAACCCTGCTGCTATTGATGCCAAGGTTTCTTATCCTTTCAGAGTCTATTTTGCCCTGCATCCCGAAGAAATCAACACAGGAAAGAACCCTCTTCATAAAAAAAGAAATTTTTTTATAACCTTTGAATGATTTTTCAGAGATCCTTCCATTGAGTACAATAATAGGGATGCTGTTATCCTTAAAAGCCTTGAACAAATTTGGCCATAATTCTGTCTCGATTATAATCAGAATCTCTGGTCTGATACCTTTAAGAATTTTATTCAGAATTAAAGTGATATCCAATGGTAGATAAACAATCGTTGTACCTCCCGATGCCCTTTCCCTTGCTACCTTTTGACCTGTGTCAGTGACTGTTGATAGGATAATCCTTCTTGATGTATATGTTTCTCTTAAACTTTTGATCAATGGAAGTGCTGCCATAACCTCTCCAATAGATACAGCGTGAACCCAGACCACCCCCCCATTCCCCCCCTTACCAAGGGGGGGATATGGGGGGGTAAAGGTCTCAAGGTTAAAAAAACCGAATTTTTCTCTTAGCCATCTTTTTCTGAGGTTTTTTGGTCTTTTCAGATAATGAAAAGGCAGTAAAAAAAACAAAGCAATTATATATATAAGACTGTAAAAAAAATACATTTCTAAATTTTAACTATTTTCTCCATATTGTCATTTCCAATATAATCTCAGCAACCCTTTTTGAGGCTCTCATACAAGAAAATGGTTCTTTGATTAATTTGAAGTAGTTAAGCATCTCTTGTCTATAATTTGCATCAGACATAATTTTTTTAAGCACTATCATTATATTTTCAGGATTAGCCCTTTTCTGAAGGAGTTCAGTTACAACTTCTCTGCCCGAAAGAATATTGACCAGTGATATGTGTTTGACATTCACAATAAGTTTTCCGAGCAGATAAGTTAAAGGGGAAAGTTTATATATAACAACCATTGGAACATTGAGGAACGCAGCCTGAAGAGTCGCAGTGCCTGAGGCGACTACTGCTATATCAGAGGCGGCAAGTATCCTTACCGATTCACCTTTCTTGATAACTACGCCTTCCTGCCTGAGTGCTTCAAGATAGCTGATATATCTCCCTTCGTCTGTATTAGGAGCAAGGGGAATACAGAACTGATGAACCTTACCGGAATTTATTTCGGGATCAGTCTTGAATTGCCTGATAACATCTATCATCAAAGGCAGGAGCCTTCTGAGTTCATGGGGTCTGCTGCCAGGAAGAAGGGAAAGAAGCGGTTTGTCCGGATTGAGCCCAAGAGCAGCTTTAAAGTAAGTTCGAAGTTCGGGGTTCAGAGAAGACCCCCCCTCCAATCCCCCCCTTATCAAGGGGGGGCTGGGGGGGGGATTAGCTCTGACATCTAAATTTTTACTTCTAACTTCTTCTAAAATAGTCTCAATCTCTTCAAATATCGGGTGGCCTACGAACTCACATTTAACTCCTGCTTTTCTATATATATTTTCTTCAAAAGGGAGGATGACCGCCATCCTGTCAACTATGCCGGCGAGCTTCTTAACCCTGCCTTTACGCCATGCCCATACCTGGGGACTTACGTAATACAGTATCTTTATCCCGAGCGCCTTGGCCACTTTTGCTAATTTCATATTGAAATCAGGGTAATCGATAAGAACAAGAACGACAGGTTTAAATTTTTTAAGCGCCTTAACAGCATTTTCGAAAGCTGTCTTTATTTTGCTATATGCTGAAATAACCTCAACAAGGCCGAAAGCATCTGATATGCTTGAGATAAGTTGAACCCCTGCCCTGTTCATTCTCTCTCCACCAACGCCGATTATATTAACATCAGGCCATTTGCCTTTAAGTGCAATTGCAAGGAGCGAGCCGTATAATTCACCGGAGCTTTCGCCAGCAACTATCATAATAGTATTCATATTTTTGATATTGATAAATTCCAGCGGCTTGCAGCAGGATTGTTAATCTGAATCCGATAGTAAAACTTAAACAACATTTCTAATTATTTCTGCTATCTTTGTTATTGATGATTCCTCAAGTTCTGGATACATTGGCAACGAAAGGACCTGCCTGGCTGCTTTTTCAGCAATCGGGAAGTCCCCTTTTTGATAACCCAGGAATTTAAGTGCCTTTTGCAAGTGAAGTGGCACCGGATAATAAATTACTGAAGCAATCCCGTTCTCCTTAAGCTTCTGTTGTAATTTGTTCCTCTTGGGACTCATTATTGTATATTGATGAAAAACATGATATGAACCTTCTTTTTCAACAGGATGCTTTATAATATCCGGGAGGAGACGATTGTAAATTTCTGCATTATGCCTCCTTTTTTTATTGTATTCGTCTATATGGAGGAATTTTATCAGGAGGATGCCTGCCTGTATCTCATCCAGCCGGCTGTTAAACCCAACCCTCTTGTGCCTGTAAGAGCCACGGGAGCCGTGGTTTCTTAATTCTTTTATTCTGCCAGCTACCTTTGAATTATCAAGAACTACCATACCGCCGTCCCCGCATCCTCCAAGGTTTTTACTCGGATAAAAACTGAAACAGCCGGCATCTCCAAAGCTTCCAGTTTTTTTGCCGTTTATCCCGGCACCAAAAGATTGGGCACAGTCCTCGATCACTTTCAGCTTATGTTTTTTTGCTATGTCTACTATATTCCACATATCAGCCGGATGACCGAACAGATGAACAGGCAGAATCGCTTTTGTCTTTTTTGTTATGTTTTCCTCTATCAGGTTTGCGTCTATGTTTAATGTGTCCGGTTCAACATCAACAAAGACAGGTAAGGCGCCTGTATACAGGATTGCCTCAACAGTAGCAAAGAAAGTAAAAGGGCTTGTGATAACTTCATCGCCTTCGCCGATATCCAATGCATCGATTGATAAATGAAGTGCATCGGTGCACGATGCAACACCGATTGCTTCCCGAAGCCCGTGATAACTTGCTACCTTCTTTTCAAACTCGGATACCTTCTGTCCAAGTATAAATTGACCGCTTCCGACAATATCCCTAAGAACATTAAATGCCTCATCTTTAATATCTTGTAATTGTTTTTTCAAATCAATCATTGGTATCATTTCCATATCCTTTACTGCTGTCTCTTTATTACATCAGAGATTTCCAGGACCACCTTGAGTGCGTTTCTTCCTTCAGCACCGGAAACCTTAGGCCTTTTCCTTGTTTTTATGCAATTAATAAAATCTTTCAATTCTTCCTTTAGAGGCTCTTTATTCTCAGGCTTTATGATATCAGTTGATATGCTGCCTTCTTCTGTCCTGAAATGACGCTTTATTTCTGAGTTCATGTAATCAATGGATAAGTAGGAATCTTTTTGAAAAACCTTAAGCCGCCTTTGTTTTACGGGTGATAGACGGCTCACTGTAGCAAGGGCTATGCAGCCATTCTCAAATGAAAGCCATGCCTTTGCAACATCAATCTTGTCTGTAAGTACTTTTGCCCCAACAGCTCTTATCTCTTTAACAGGAAAGGGTATTAAACTCAGTATTATATCTATGTCATGGATCATAAGATCGAGTGTTACGTCGATATCTGTCCCCCTTCCGCCCCTTCCAAGAAACGGCGAAAATCTTTCTGACTCTATAAACAGGGGATTTTCGATCATTTCAGAGGCAGCAAGCACAGCAGGATTATATCTTTCAAGATGGCCTACCTGAAGAATGCAGCCTCTCTTCTCTGACTCCTGAATAAGTTTATCAGCCTCTTTGATATTTTCAGTTATTGGTTTTTCAACAAGGATATCCTTTCCTGCCTTCAGGCAGTCCAGGGCAATCTGATAGTGTGTTGCTGTGGGTGTTACAATGCTGACGGCATCAACTTCTTTCAGGATATGCTTGTAATCATAATATGCCTTGCAACCGTATTTTGCTGCAAATTTATCAGCCGTTTCTTCAACGATATCGACAGCAGTAAGTTCTACGTTTTCAATTTTAGAATAAATCCGTGCATGGTGCTGACCGAGATACCCAACGCCAATAACTCCTATTCTGACAGTCAAAAATTCTCCTCCTTGCGTTTTAGAGAGAATTGCTGATCCTCTTCACCTCTTCAAGTTTTTTCGATGCCCTGCCTGAATCTATTGCATCTGTTGCCGTGTTAAGAGCTGTCTTGAAATCCTCTGTCTTTCCTGCAACCATAAGGGCAACGGCTGAATTCATGAGAATTATGTCGCGCTTTGGTCCTTTTTCACCATTTAGAATTGACAGCGTAATGGCAGCATTATCATACTTGTTGCCGCCAAGTATATGTTCAAGTTTGTTTCTACTGATGCCGAAATCTTCGGGCTCGATATAAAAATTTTCTGTCTTGCCATTATTAAATCTTGAAACCCTTGTTCTGCTGGAAATGCTGATTTCATCCAGTCCATCTTCGCCATGGACAACTACTGCGTCGACTGCCCCGAGATTTCCAAGGACCATTGCAAGTATCTCAGTAAGTTTATTTGCAAATACACCCAGTATTTGCCTCTTTGCATCGGCAGGGTTTGTTATAGGGCCGAGTATATTGAATACGGTCCTAATTCCCATTTCCCGGCGCGGACCAATAGCATATTTCATTGCAGGGTGAAATAGTGGTGCAAAGAGAAAACCGAAGCCTGTTTCGAAGAGACATTTTTCTACATTCTCTGGTGACAAATCTATTTTAACTCCCAGTGCCTCAAGCAGGTCAGCACTCCCTGACTGGCTTGATACAGAACGGTTCCCATGTTTTGCAACAGGTACACCTGCCCCTGCAACAACTATGGCTGTTGTTGTTGAGATATTGAATGTATGTGACATGTCTCCGCCGGTACCACATGTATCCAGAACTCCTTCAGGTGCTTTGATTGTTGTTGCCTTTTCTCTCATGATTTTGGCAGCACCCGTTATTTCCTCGACAGTTTCACCTTTAATCCTTAGGGCTGTGAGAAAAGCTCCAATCTGGGCATCTGTGGACTTACCTTCCATTATCTCTTTAATGCACTCAGCCATCTCCAACTCTGAAAGATTTATTTTATTAACAAGCATGTTTATAGCTTCTTTAATCATTATAATCCTCAAACGTTAGTACTACTCTATATGCACTATATGCATAAGTAAGGTTGCTTGTATGTCATTTGCGCTTGTCGGGAATCTTTCAGAAGAATCCTCTGTTAAAGCTTAATAGAGAAGGATTCCGGACAAGCCGGAATGACAAAGTTAACACAATGTTATATTTTATTTCAAACTTGTCTAAAATAAATTTAAGCAAGAGAAATACGCTTTATAATCACACTGAATCGACATGATTTTTTACGCTTGATATTATTTTAATTTTAAGAAATTCCTCAATAAATCCTTCCCGACCTTAGTAAGTATTGATTCAGGATGAAATTGAACTCCTTCAATAATAAAATCCTTGTGCCTAACACCCATTATCTCTCCAATATCTGTCCATGCTGTTATATCAAGGCAATCAGGCAAGGTATCTCTTCTTATTATAAGGGAATGATATCTTGTTGCCTCAAACGGGTTTGGAAGTCCTGCAAATATAGTTTTTCCATCATGGGTTATCATAGATGTTTTCCCGTGCATGAGACGGGGGGCTCTTATGATTTCTCCGCCAAATGCCGCACCTATTGATTGATGACCGAGGCAAACACCCAAAATCGGTATCTTGCCGGAAAAATGTTTTATAAGTTCTACAGAGATCCCGGCTTCTTTAGGTGTACATGGTCCAGGTGATATGACAATCATTTCAGGGCTCAATTTTTCTATTTCATGAATTGTAATCTTGTCATTTCGAAAGACCCTTATATCCTCGTTAAGCTCCCCGAAATACTGCACGAGGTTATAGGTAAATGAATCGTAATTATCAACCATTAATAACATTCAACTAGCTCCAATTTAAGAAAATTACCTGTTCAATTTTGTCATTCCGGGCTGTTCAGAATCCTTATTTGTTTAAGAAAGATTCTCTCCTCGGCGAGTCGCTGAGGCGACCGAAAAGCGGAAATGGCATCCGGAAAGATGAACATCAACTTAGTTCGCTTTCTGCCATATCAACTGACCTCATCATACCCATTGCCTTGTTCAAAGTCTCTATATATTCACTCTCAGGAATTGAGTCAGCAACAATACCAGCACCTGCCTGAACAAACACCTTGTTTCCCTTTATTACAAGTGTCCTGATTGTAATACAGGTATCCATATTCCCTGAGTAGCTTAAATATCCGACTGCGCCTGCATAAGGTCCTCTTCTCGTTGGCTCAAGCTCTTCTATTATCTCCATTGCCCTTATTTTGGGGGCACCTGTCACTGTGCCGGCAGGAAAGCAGGCACTTAACACGTCAAATGCATCCAGTCCGTTTTTTAAATTACCTTCAACATTAGAAACGAGATGCATAACATGACTGTACTTTTCAATGTTCATTAGCTCTGTTACTTTGACAGAACCTGTCTCAGAAACCTTTCCGACATCATTTCTTCCAAGATCAACAAGCATTATATGTTCAGCCATTTCTTTAGGGTCTTTCTTAAGTTCTTCTTCAAGAAGCCTGTCTTCTTCTTCAGTCTCCCCCCTCTTCCTTGTGCCTGCAATAGGTCTCAGGATTATCTTTCCGTCTTCAAGCCTGACCAGTATTTCAGGAGATGAGCCGACAAGTTTTGCATTGCCTGTGTCAAGATAGTACATGTAGGGAGAGGGATTTATTACGCGTAAAGCCCTGTAGATGTGAAATGGATCTATATCAGATTCGCGCTCAAACCTTTGCGACAGTACGACCTGTACCACATCTCCTGACATTATGTAGTCCTTTCCGCGTGACACGGCATTCTCAAATGCCTCTTTTGTAATAAAAGACGTTGCAAACCCGGACAATAGTGGTTGATCAGGAGACTGGTTGAGGATTGCAAATGATTTGTCATCAGGTTTATTTCTCCTGATTCTTGGTTTTTGACTTCCAACTTTTGACTTTCTTAATTTTTCTATAATATTTTCTATTTTTTCCTCAGCTTCTCTGTATGCCTCTTCAGGAGATTTGTTGTTGATATGAGCATTCGAAACAACCTTTATCTTCCCTTTAAGGTTGTCAAATATAATGACTGTATCTGTAACCATAAAAAACATATCAGGAAGTTTAAGTCCGGGCATTTTCTCATCAGGGATGCTTTCGAAAAATCTGACCATGTCATATCCTAAATAGCCAACAAGACCACCGTAGAACCTCGGCAGACCAGCAACATCAACTGGATTGTATGATGTTATCTCCTTTTTTATAACTTCAAGGGGATTGTCTGTTTTGAATACTTTGGTCCCTGATTCTTTGTCTTTTATCTCTATTTTTTTACCCCAGCTTCTTATGGTCCTGGAGGGTCTGGAACCGAGAAAGGAATATCTTGCCCATTTCTCACCGCCAACCATACTTTCAAGTAAAAATGACGGTGACCCCCCCAGCTTAAGAGTTGCTGATACAGGTGTCTCAGTATCAGCAAGTATCTCCCTGTAGACCGGGATGAGATTCCCTCTTGATGAGAGAGACTTGAACTCTTCTATGTCTGGATAAAGCATATTGACAAAATCTATCCTTTTTATTAGTATTTTTTGATATCGTTCATTATAGCTTATCAACCAATTATAAGTTAATAGTTATATAAGGGCGTTGTTTTTTCGAGTGCGGGTGTAGCTCAGCTGGTAGAGCACAACCTTGCCAAGGTTGGGGTCGCGGGTTCGAATCCCGTCGCCCGCTCCATTATAATAATAGTAGGCAGTAAGCAGAAAGCGCCTTTTAGTGAACCTGAACTTTCTGAATACTTCTTACTGTTTAGGCTAACTTACATGGCGGCGTACCCAAGTGGCTAAGGGAGAGGTCTGCAAAACCTTTATGCAGCGGTTCAAATCCGCTCGCCGCCTCCAATATTTGATAATTCGTCACTGTCTCTTATTAAATCAAGAAATGTTGTATCAAGCTCCCTATCTTCAAAATATTCTTTTTCGAGCATCTCAATATAGAACCTGTCGAGGTTGCTGTTGTTAAGGAAGTCTTCCCTCAAAGCAGTGTCCTTATTATGTATTATCAGCGGCAAAAGGTGGTTGATATAAAATGACTCTTTTTTGAGATCTAAAAATACCTTATCGAATAATCTCTTAGGCACGTCTCTA
>Ga0154657_1156_pt2 | contig 12176 bp, 12 predicted proteins | sample Rifle2008BG13ft_FD_116086 | JGI IMG/M metagenome (GOLD analysis project Ga0154657, IMG submission 116086) | Nitrospirae bacterium RBG_13_39_12 | reverse complement strand
GTTGCGGTTCTTATCCTGTTTACCATTCTTCTCATGCAGGATGTTATTTCTGATTATCTCGGAGAGGGAAATAATTTGAAGAAAGATATAAAGGTGTCATCCCGTGCTGAAAACAGACAGCAAAAGACACAGCTAACAGACTATTCTTCAGTTCTCAAGAATAACCCTTTTGGCTTCACCGGAGGTGAGATAAAATCACTGAATACCACCTCTAAAGACAGTGGAGCACGGCAGACAGATATTGCACTTATCGGAACAGTAGTCGGCCCTAGGGAACTCAGTTACGGTATTTTCGAGGACACCGCTGGAACACAGGAAGTCTTTAAGGTCGGAGAATCTGTTTTAGGAGTAGGAGTGCTCTACAGAGTTAAGAAGGACAGGGTGCTTGTGAGACAGAAAGATGAGATATTGGAAATTATTCTTGAGGATGTCGAGGTAAGAGAAATTAAGAAACCTGTTTCCGGAGGGACTTCTTTCACATCTTCATTTGCACGAAAAATTGGGAATAGCACTTACCTGGTTGACCAGAGAAAGGTTCAAGAAGCTATCTCTAATCCCAACCAGATAATGACTGACGCAAGGCTCAAACCTAACCTGAATAATGGAAGAGAAGAAGGCTTTGTTCTGAGCGAAGTTAAGCCGGGTGGAATATATAATAGTCTTGGTCTCAGGGAAGGAGATATACTTCTGAGGATCAATGAGTATGATATATCTGAACCTGAAAAGGCGCTCCAGGCTTTTACAGCCCTTAAAGGGTTGGAAAGGGTTCAGATTGATTTAATAAGGGGTGGATCGAAGATGACAATGACTTATCAGATAAAGTAATATAGAGTTGTATCTTCTATGTTGAAATATTTCTGTGGAAAAGGATTGTAAATATGAAAACATTTAGGTCTTTCTTAACTGCCTTTTCAATTACTTCATGTCTTATATTCTTTGGATATTGCATAGCAATCGTAACTGCAACTGATTCGCTGGCAGATACAAAAGTAGCCGAGAATAAGCCGGAACCGGCCAATAAGGAAAAAGATCAGAGCAAGGACAAGAAAATTACATTTAATTTTATTGATGTCGATATATCTACAGTAGTTAAATTTATCAGTGAAATAACCAGTAAAAATTTTGTATTCGATGACAGGGTTAAAGGCAATATTACCATTATTGCCCCTACAAAACTTTCAATAGAAGAGGCCTTCAGCCTGTTCACATCCGTTTTGGAACTTAAAGGATTTACTGTTGTGCCGTCAGGAAAGATATACAAGATAGTCCCGGTTTCGCAGGCAAGACAGTCAAGTACCGAGATCATAAAAGATGAAAAGCCTCATGTGGGCGATACTTATGTTACAAGGCTTGTGCAATTGAAAGCCATATCCTCTGTAAATGCTGTAAATTTTCTTCAGCCTATTATATCAAAGGACGGATATATATCTTCTTTCGGCCCCAGCAATATGCTTATGGTTGTTGATTCTGTTACCAATATGGACAAGGTACTCGAAATCCTCGATGCCATAGACAAGCCGGGTGTTGAGGAACCGGAGATTGTACTTCTTAAATATGCAAATGCTGATGATGTTGCAAAGATAATTACAGAAGCGATGGGGATAAGCAGCAGGACGCAGACTCCGGGTGTCCGCACCACCAGGTCAGTAGGTGCAGGAGGTACGGTTTCTGTTGAGGAGGCCAGGGCAAATGTCTTTGCGGACGTCAGATTAAATGCAGTGGTATTGCTTGCCGATAAACAGGAAAAGGAAGCCATGAAGAGAATTATTGCCCTTCTTGACGTCCCTCTCCCTGAGGCAACCAGCAAAATCAATGTCTGCTTTCTTGAATATGCAGATGCAACAGAACTTTCCAAGGTGCTGGAGGGTTTGATTACCGGGGATACCCCACAGGTAAAAGCAGGGGTACAGCTTGCTAAAAGTCCGTTCGAACCCGGGAGCAAGATAATAATCACGCCTGATAAGGCAACTAACTCACTCGTTATTGTGGCATCTCCTTCAGATTATCTAAGTCTTCTTCAGGTCATTAAGCAGCTTGACAGAAGGAGAAAGCAGGTTTATGTGGAGGCGATGATTGTTGAGGCGTCAATCGATAATCTGAGAGAACTAGGGACAAAGTGGAGAGTTATAGCTGAGAAAGACGATGAGCCCATAGTAATTGGAGGATTTGGAACTATTGATGCATCATCTCTGAAAGATATTCTTTTCGGACTTACAGGGCTGACAGGCGGTGGGATGGGGAACTTCCTTGACGTGCCTTTAACAACAATTGGTACAGACGGGACAGCAACAACATCAACTCTTACAATTCCCGGATTTGCTGCTCTTTTCAGCCTTAACGACTTCAGGGGGTCAATAAATGTTCTCTCTACACCTCAAATCCTTACATCTGACAATCAGGAGGCAGAGATCGTTGTCGGTGAGAACGTACCGTTTATATCTAAAAGAGAATCAGATCCGACAAGGACGGTTTCTGTTTTTAGCACAATAGAGAGAAAGGATGTCGGTATTACTTTAAGACTGACTCCCCAGATCACTGAAGGTGATTATGTAAAACTCGACATCTACCAGGAGATATCAGCTCTGAAGCAGGAATCTGAGACAATTGTAATATCCGTTGGACCATCAACAACAAAACGTTCAACCAAAACATCTGTGGTTGTTAAAGATAACCAGACAGTTGTGATTGGTGGTCTTATGGAAGAGAGGATAGAAGAGAATATCAACAGAGTGCCGCTGCTGGGAGATATCCCAATCATCGGATGGCTGTTTAAGAATAAGACATATGAAAAGAAAAAGACCAACCTGCTTGTTTTCCTGTCCCCGCACATAGTCAAAGAGGCGGCCCAGCTTTCTATAATAACCGACAATAAGAAATTGGAGTTTGCAAAAACTCAGGACAGATATAAACAGAGTGAGTTGCTTGTGAAGTTTAAAGAGGAGACTCCTGAGGAAAGGATATCAGAAATATTGTCAGCAGAAGGTGCGACCATTATATCTGTATTAAAGCCAAATGGACTCTATAAGATCAGACTTGAAGAAGGACAGGACGTTAAAGATGCGGTAAAAGTATTCAGTGAGTATGAAGAAGTGGAGTACGCGGAACCGGACTATATAAGAGAGATAAAATAAGAAAAAAACACAATGCCGGACTGTTCTCTGCATGAATTCTATGGGTAAATGGAAACTATTGAAGTTATAAAAGATGAAGATGTAGATGTCTCCCTGCTAAAGAATATTCCTGTCAGCTTTGTAAAAAACAATCAGGTATTTCCGATAAAGAAAGATAAATCTGAACTGATTGGAGCTGTTGCCGATGATAAGGGAGTGCTGGCTCTGGCTGAAGTCTCGAAGACCCTCGGGTTGAAGCCTAAAGTGTTAAAGACATCTTTAGGGGTAATACTGGATGCAATTAACAGGTTTTATGGTCAGATGGGGTCGGCAGAAGAAGTCATGGATACCATAACAGGAGAAGACCTTTCATCTGTTGCAACAGAGTTTGAAGCTCCAAAGGACTTACTCGAATTAACGGAAGAGGCTCCTATCATAAGGCTGTTAAATGCACTTCTTTTGCAGGCAGTAAAAGAAAGGGCAAGTGATATACATATCGAGCCTTATGAGAAAGAACTAGATGTCAGGTTAAGGATAGACGGTTTGCTGCACAGGGTATTGACGCCGCCGAAGATAATTCAGGATGCCCTAATAAGCAGGGTAAAGATAATGTCCAATCTCGATATAGCTGAAAAAAGGTTGCCGCAGGATGGAAGGATAAGGCTTTTGCTTGGTGGAAGGGATATAGATATCAGGGTGTCTGTAATACCCACATCTCACGGCGAGAGAGCGGTACTAAGACTCCTTGACAGAAAGCAGGGGCTTCTGGGTTTATGGGAGGTAGGTTTTGGCAAGGAGGATGAAAAGAAGTTTGAAGAACACCTTCAGAGGCCTGACGGTATTATACTTGTAACAGGCCCCACCGGCAGCGGCAAGACTACAACCCTTTATGCTGCCCTGAACAGGATTCATACAGAAGATAAAAATATAGTAACAGTCGAGGACCCCATTGAATATCAGCTGAAAGGCATCGGCCAGGTTCATGTGAACCCTAAAATAGGACTCACATTTGCAGCAGGCCTGAGATCGATTCTGAGGCAGGACCCTGATGTTATAATGGTCGGAGAAATAAGGGATCTTGAGACTGCTGAAATTGCAATGCAGGCGTCCCTTACAGGACACCTTGTCTTGAGTACACTTCATACAAACGATGCGCCGAGTGCTCTCGTGAGACTGATTGATATGGGTATCGAGCCTTTTCTCGTTGCATCTTCATTAACAACAGTCCTTGCACAGAGGCTTGTTAGAACAATATGTTCTAACTGCAAGTTGTCTTATAAGCCATCTGAGATCGAGCTGTCTTATTTCAATCGCCTGCCTGAGGTTTTATATCGTGGCAGTGGTTGTGATAAATGTAAGGGCAAGGGCTATTTTGGAAGGACGGGGATATTTGAACTCCTTGTGATAGACAGCGAGATACGATCGATGATCACAGACAAGATTGATTCTCAGAGCATAAAGAACAAAGCAGTTTCCAGGGGGATGAAGACCCTTCGCCAAGACGGCATCGAAAAGGTCATCAATGGCATTACAACACTTGAAGAGGTTCTAAGGGTGACCCAGAAAGATTATGCCGATATTTCAGTATAAGGGATATAAAACAGACGGGTCTGAAGTAGCTGGTACCCTCGAGGCAAGCAGCATTAAGGAAGCGGTTTCAAGGCTCAAGGATTCAGGGCTTCATCCAAAAAATATACAAGAAGCTGTCTACAGAAAAGGATTCGGTCTTTTTCAACGGTCTGATGTTTCCCTCCTTCCATCAGTAACAAGGCAGTTAGCCACTCTTCTTTCATCAGGGGTGACTTTGATGGAAGCGCTAAATTCAATATCTGAGGAAAATAAAGGTTTCTGGAAAAATGTGCTGGTAAACATAAGGGAGAGGGTTGCAGCCGGATCAAGCTTTTCAAAGGCCCTTGAAGATTATAAAAAGATTTTTCCCGAGTTTTATGTGAATATGGTTGCTGCAGGAGAAGCAGGAGGCAATCTTGATAAGGTTCTTGTGCGTCTTGCTGATTTTTTGGAGTCCCAGAGTAATCTCAAATCAAAAGTAAGAACAGCAATGGTTTACCCTGTTTTTATGATATGTGTTGGTTTTATTGTTCTATCCTTTATATTCACTTTTGTTATACCTAAGATAACAAGGATATTTAAGGATACAGAGAGCGCCTTGCCTTTTATAACAGTTATTCTCATAACGATTAGTGATATTTTTCAGAACTTCTGGTGGCTTATAGTAGGAATAATATTAGGTGGAGTATTTGGCTTTAGAAGGATAAAGGAAAAGAACAGATTGTTTGTTGATAGACTTATTTTACATTTACCAGGTAATGTACTGCAGAGCCTTTATTTCGGACGGTTCGCAAGGACACTCGGTTCTTTGCTTGAGGGGGGGCTACCTGTCCTGAGGGCACTTGAGCTTGCTGCAAAGTCTATCGGGAACAGAGTACTGGAGCTGAAGGTGATTGATGCCGGCAGAAAGGTTGCCGAGGGGGCAAGGCTTTCAGCATCCCTTGAAGACTTTCCGCCTGTTCTGCTTCAACTGATTGCAACAGGGGAAAGGAGCGGGAGGATGGTTGAGGTTCTGAAAAATGCAGCAGATTCATATGAGGAAGAATTTTCAAGAAAGATGCAGAAGACACTTTCACTTCTTGAACCTGCGTTGATTCTTTTTATGGGGATTATTGTGGGTTTTATAGTTCTTGCAGTTCTTCTGCCGATATTCCAGCTGAACCAGCTGATAAAATAATAATCTGACGCTAAATACTTTATATTTGTCATCGCGAGCCCAATGGGCTTGGCAATTTATTATTTGGATACTTATCAGGATGTGCATAATATTATTGACTTCAGTTAGTGTGTCATTCCCGCTTGTCGGGTCGCCTCAGCGACTCGCCGAGGAGAGAATCCTTCCGACTTGTTCGGAATCGTGCGAAGAAAGATGCCGGCGATCCCGTACAAGCCGTGACAGGCAAGCCAGCATGACAAAGTAAATGCACTCATTTTATGCCACACTATTATGAGAACCTTAATATCAGGAGGAATATAAGATGAAAGATACAAATCGCATAGCTACACAAAAGATAATAGAAACAATACCCACTCACCCCCCTTTAGCAAAGGAGGGTAGGGAGGATTTTCGGATGAATGATAAAGGATTTACCCTTCTTGAAATAATTGTGGTTGTGTTTATACTTAGCCTTCTGGCAGCTATTGTTGCCCCCAGGATAATAGGAAGGACTGATGAAGCCCGTATTGCGGAAGCTAAGGTCCAGATAAAGAATTTTGAAACGGCTCTCAAACTGTTCAAGCTCGACAATGGCTTTTATCCTGATACTGAACAGGGACTTGAATCACTTGTGGAAAAACCATCATCGGGACAGATTCCGCAGAAATACCGGGACGGCGGATATTTAGAACAAAGAAGGATACCGCTTGATCCATGGGGTAACCCTTATCTTTACGTATCTCCAGGCATTTATGGTGATTTCGATATAATAAGTTATGGTGCTGACGGAAAAGAAGGCGGAGACGAAAAAGATGCAGATATTGAGAACTGGAATATCCAGTAAACGTGGCTTTACCCTCCTTGAGCTAATTGTTGTGCTATTTGTTATCTCACTTGTTATGGCAATTGTCCTGCCATCTTTCAGCGGGTTTGGAGAAAGAAATCTCAAATCTGAAGCGAGAGAAATGGCCTCGATACTCAGGTATATGAATGACAGCGCAATATCAAGGAAGGAGACTTTTTTTATCAGATTTGACCTTGATGAAAGGATGGTTCACTGGAAAGGACCTGATGGTGAGAAAGCGAAGAGGTTCGATAATATAACAGGAATAACTGCGCAGTCGACAGGAAAGGTTTCAAAAGGCGAGATAACTTTTTTCTTTGAACCCGTCGGCATTCAAGAAAATCTGAGCGTTTACATGGTCAGTAGCAATAAGGAGATGTCAATCTGTTTGAACCATCTGAGTGGCAGAGTGAAGATAGTAACTAATACAGGAGGGAGCAATGACAAAAAAAGGCTTTACCCTTCTTGAGGTTATGATTGCTCTTGCTATTGTTGGAGGTATTCTTATAACCCTCATATATACCCTCAACTATAATTTGGGTATCATTGAAAGGCACGAGACTGTCACTGTCGCAACCCTTCTTGCAAAAGATAAAATAAACAATATGGAAAAGACCCCTGAGAATGAAAAAGGAGTCTTTGACGCTCCCTATGATAGATATGCCTATGAGACCTTTGTTAAAGATTCTCCGTACCCTGGCATATCAGAAATAATTGTTATTGTAAAGGCAGACAAGGAAGAAGTTAAGCTAAATGAATTTATACTGGAATAAAAATCAGTCTAAGCCTCTCAAACAGACCAATGCAGGTTTAACCTTTATTGAGGTTCTTGTGTCAGTTGCAATACTATCCGTAATACTTACTGCGATATACAGCACATTTTTCTTAAGCCACATGGCAGTTGAGGGCATGGACGAATCTGTGCTGACACTCCAGGAAGCACGAAAAGCGATTGATATCTTAAGGCGTGAACTGGAATCTGCTGTTTACTATGATATTGATAAACATACATTGTTTAAAATAATGGACAGGGACGTCTATGGTAAGCAGGCTGCACATCTCACATTTACAGCTTTTTCACCCTTAAGACCCGGTCTATCCAGGATTTCATATTATATTGAGGAAGAGGATGGTAAATTAATTTTCTTTAAAAAGATAGAGTCCCCTTATAGTGAAGAAAAGACTGAAGGTGTTGATATAATTGAGGGACTTGAAGCCTTTACGGTTGAGGCGATATACAACGATAGATGGGTGAAAACTTGGGATACTGACATAAATAAAAGCATACCTGATGAGATAAAAGTAAGTCTTACTATAAAGGTAAAAGGGGAAAAAATAACTCTTTTTGATATATCAAGGCCAAAGATAGAAAGGCTGATATAATGCATATTCATAATCAGGGAAAAACAGATGGAAGGGGTTTAAAACATTCATTAATCTGTTATTGCGAGCTGCGAACTCGTTTGCGGAGGAGGCAATCCCAATATAAAAAGACGGGATTGCGGAACTTGTTCGGAGCACAGCGAGGAATCTTGCTCCGGTTTGCCCCGGCTTCGCCTCGTAACTTTACTCAAAATGGCAAACTACATCTGTTTAGAGGCAATAAGAAGGGCATAGCGTTACTGGTGACCCTTCTGGTTACTGCCATAATTACCGCCATAGTAGTCGAGTTTGCATACGGAGTTTACACTGGTACAAACAATCTTTATAATTGGCGAGATTCACAGCGACTTTCTATAATGGCAAGGTCAGGTATAAATGTATCGGCGAATTTTTTATTGGACATGCTGAACAAATATGACTATTCATATCCTGGATCTATTAACCTTCCTGTAGAGAACCCATTTGAGGATTTTGAAGGGGTTATAACTGTAAGGCTGGAAGATGAAAATTCAAAATTCAATGTTAATTCCATAGTATCTGCGAACGGAATTTTAAATAATAATGCTTATAGTTCATTCAAGAGACTCCTTAATGTCCTTTCATTAGATGAGAGAATTTCAGACAGGGTGGCGGACTGGATAGATCAGGACAGCGAGCTGAGACTATCAGACTCTGAGACTGGCGAAAAGAACTCTGCACTTCTTAGTGTTGATGAGCTTTTATTGATAAATGGAATAAACAGAGAGGATTATGATAAATTATTGCCGTATATAACTGTATATGGAGACAGGAACGCGCCACTTGTCAACATTAATGGTGCTGAGACTCCTGTTTTGATGAGTTTATCAGAATCGATAACAAAGGAGCTTGCGGATAGAATAATTAAATATAGAGAAGCAACCCCATTCTCAGAAAACAGCCAGATAGTTAATGTTTCAGGTCTTGAGAATATAGGGATATCCCTCACGAACAGGATAACAGTTAAAGGAGAGAATTTTTATATAAGATCCGCCGCTGAATCTGACGGGGTTAAAAGAATAGTTGAGATGGTTCTTGATACATCGCACTCTGTAATTAAGTACTGGAAGGAATATTGATGAGCAAGTCCATTTTTATTGATTTAAAAGAAAAGGAGTTATATACATACATATTTGAAGCTAAACATGGTAGAAATGAACTGATAGAAAGCAAGAGTTATCCTCTGAATGATAAGTTAGATTTTTTTACAGACAGGGTGACAGAGGATTGGGAAAATGCCTACCTTAGCTTACCTCTCAGCAGGCTTAACTTCAGGGTTATTGATCTGCCGTTTTCTGACAAAAATAAAATACGGGAAATACTTCCATTTGAACTTGACGGAATGATACTGGGAGGATCAGATAAAGTAATATTCGATGATGTAATAATAGGTATGTCTAACAATAAATATCAGGTGCTGGCAGTGTATATAGAAAAAGCTGTCATTAAACAGATACTTGAAAAACTGAAATCATGCAACATAGATCCTGAGTTTATAACATCCATAGAGCTTAAAAATACTCTTAAGGATTTTTCTTTGGAGAAAGTTTTCACACCCGCAGTGTTGGATGACCGGGAACGGATATCCCTGTCTGCCGAAGAGATAAAAACACCCACAGTAGATTTAAGAAGAGGTGAATTTTCTTTCACTCGCAATATTGAAAGGACAAGAAAATCCATCAGAAAAACAGTGGTGCTTGTGGTATTACTTGCAATTGTCTTAACAGCTAACTTGTTGCTAAGAATCATATATACAAGAAATGAAATAAATTCTTTAAAAGAAAGCATTCGGAGTGAATACCAGGCTATTTTCCCCGGAGAAAAGAATGTAGTTAATGAACTTTATCAGCTCAAAGCCCGTTTGAAGGAATTAAAAGATAAAGAGGATATTTTTATCGGTGTAAATCCTCTCGACCTGCTTCTTGATCTTTCCAGGATTGAAAGACAGAACGTGACGTTTGATGAAATAACGGCGGATGTAGGAAAAATTACCCTTAGGGGCGAAGCTCCGTCATTGAGTGATATTCAGAAAGTAAAAGTTAAACTTGAGCTTTTCCTTGATGGCGTGAGTATATCTGATTCAAAGGCATCTGTGCAGGGTAAGATGATGTTTACGATAACGGCAAAGGAGCGTACGTGAGGGATCTATTGAAAGATAAAAGATTTATCCAGCTATCAGTAGTGGTAATATGTTTCTTTGCTATTATTGCCTTTGCAATAAATCTGCTTTCATCCGGGATCAAGGAACGTAAACAGCTCACAGAAAAGCAAAAAGAAATATTGGTGCTTAGAGATGATTTTTTATCTCTAAAGCAAAGGATTGACTCTGTCGAGAACAAAAAAGACGTATCCAACGTGCAGGGTGTTATTCAAGCTGTAGATGAGATATTTTTGTCTATCGGATTAAAGGACAAAATAAAGACAGTAAAATCTACAGGCAAGAGTGATATTAAGGATGTAACAGAAGAAGAAGCTGAGCTTCAAATAGAAAAAGTAAGTATGAATGAAATGGTAAATATTTTTTACAGAATCAAAAATGCACCGATGGTTCTTATTATAAAAAAGGCTGCGATAAAAAAATCTTTCGAAAGTCCGGAACTCTTAAATATTACGCTAACCCTTTCTTTTTTGAAAACGAAGTGAAAAAAGTCCTCATCGCTCTAATAGCAATACCGGCATTTTTCTGGATGTTGTGGATAGCATTCCCGAAAACTTCAATAGAATCCACAATAAAGGATTATATTAATGACAAGAAGTCGGGTGCTGAAATGGAAGGTATTAGAAAGGGATTATTTTATTCCTTTAGTGCTGACAGTCTTAAGCTTAATAGTTCCGGAAACGAGCAGGTCTCCATAAATGGGATTCATGCGTGTATAAATCCGCTGGCCATGATACTTTTTCGGATGGATGTTTCTTTTCAGGGAAGTATCGGAGGGGGAGATATTTCAGGCCGTATAAACCGCAGAGGGAATAAGATGCAGATCGAAATTAATTTTGAAAATGCCAATATAGGTGAGATAGCTTTTTTCAGAATTGCAGGTATTCAGGGAACAGGAAATGTTTCGGGGGAATTTAGTCTGATAGACGGAAATGGTCATGTTGAGTTTTTTACCACAGATGCCAGCTTTGAACCGGCTATTTTTTCAGGAGTTACAGTGCCTTTAAATTATTTCCACAGTGTAAAAGGGGCTATGGATATAAAAGGTAATATAATAAATGTTGTTTCTGTTGCTTTTGAGGGCAAAGATATTTATTCCAGGATGACAGGCTCTATAAAAGATAAAGTTGCGGATCTGAATATGGAAATAATGCCAGGGAAAGCCTTCGTTGAAAACCCATTATTTAATAGTTTAATGGAGAAGTATAAAATTTCCCCTGGATATTATGTTATTCCTTTAAAGGGAACAATAAAATCCTAATTTCAAAACAGAAGTCATTTACAGCACCTGTTGCATGTGATAGGTGAGGTTTGCCAGAAAATGAAATACAGTCCCCGGGAGAATGTTGTTTGTCCTTACATACATCCATCCCATAACAATTGATGGGAAAAAACTGAGCAGAGATATCCAGTCGTTAAGGAGAAAAGCTCTTGGTAAATGGGCAATGGAAAACAACATGCTTACATATAAAATAGCTCTAAGATCTTTACCTATTGAATCCTGAAGAAATCCCCTGAAAAAGAACTCCTCCGGCAGGGATACAACCAGAAACTGAAAGATTATATATGAAAAAGAGAGTGTCTTCATATTACCCCCAAACGCGATGTAATAGGGCAAAAGGACAATAACGGAGACAAGAAGTCCGAATAAAATATCTTTCAATGCAAATCTTATTTTTACCCTGTGACCAACTATTATTGGAAATATCAGCATTAAGACGGGCAATAATGCGTTTAAAATATGGGCGGGCGGCTTTATTGAATACAAAATAAAAGACGAGATAAGAATAATTAGATACCCAGAAACAGTCTTGGCAGTCATTTTATGAAAATAAAGATTATTAAGGTTTTCATAATAGTATGGATATGAAATTGAGTGCATTTACTTTGTCATGCTGGCTTGTCCAGCATCTTTCTTCGTATGATTCCGAACAAGTC
>Ga0154657_1009_pt4 | contig 12251 bp, 11 predicted proteins | sample Rifle2008BG13ft_FD_116086 | JGI IMG/M metagenome (GOLD analysis project Ga0154657, IMG submission 116086) | Nitrospirae bacterium RBG_13_39_12 | reverse complement strand
TTAAATTCTGAGTTGCTGACGTTTATTTATTCATGTCTTTGTACAGAATTTTCTGGTGGAGCTTACAGTTACGCTACACAGTATTTGGAAAAGCTCCCCATTCGTCGTATTAACTTTCAAACTTCCCAAGCAAACCGTACTTCTTTATTTAAACAGGGGGCAAGTCTATATGGAGCTTACCTTGCAAATCAATCTTGCGACAATATCGTGCGCTTTACAGAACAGCGCCTATTAAGTGATCCGGAAGAATCGGATGTAGTACACGATCTATTGGCCTATTTAGCTGAGCATATGATTGAAATGAATTGTAGTAGACAAAAAGAAGTCAAACGATTCTTCGCTTGGATAGAAAAAGTCCTTAATGTGCAGCCTGACAACAAAGGGAATGACGGCATAGATGCTTTGGCAGGGAAATCGACAATCAAATCGTATATGGGTGATTATCAGAAAAATGAAGATGCATTGTCTTTTGATGGCCTAATGAACATTCTCCATAAGAACCGTGCTCATATTGGTGTGAGTCTATCTGATAACAAAATCACCTCACGACTTAAATCGGAATATGATAAATCTCTCACAATACTTTTGCCAATTAAAGAAAATTTAAAGAAGACCGACTGGCTTATAGATCAAATTGTTTATAAACTATATGGACTGACTGAAGAGGAAATAAAGATTGTGGAGGAGAGAGATTTAAAATGAAATTGGATGGTTTTGCTATTGCAGGCTATCGGAGCTTTGGACCAGACCTTGTTTATGTAAAAGATCTGGGAAAGATTAATATCTTCATAGGGCAAAATAATTCTGGCAAATCAAACATCCTTCGCTTCTGCAAGCACTTGTCAGGAATTAGATTCGGCCAGCAATATAAGGGCTTTGACCAATCTGTTGATTATTGTGTAAATTTGCCTGAAAAAGACATAAGGTTTGCCATTCAAATTAAAAGGGATTCCCCTATCACAGGAGAGCTGTTTAATAAAATTGTTTCCGCCTTTTCTTTTTCTTCACTTAAGTTTGATGAAGCCTTTCCAGGATGGAGTAAAGACATCTGGTTTACATTTTCACTAAAATATTTCGGGGGTGATTGGCAAAGGCAGATTGCAATAGAGGAGATTGGGAAAATAATCGAAGATAGATGCGATCAGCATGCCACAAATCATCTTGCTGGCAAGCTTTTAAATTACACAGGTGGAAGTCATGAAAAACGCTCTCGTGACCTAGCTATAGTCATTGTTGGATGGATAAATTTATCTTTTCAAGCATATATTATTGAGGCCTTTCGTCAAATTACTGCCGAGACAGAGGAAACAAATATTAGCGGCAGAGGATTAATTAAAAAACTCAGAGAAATCCAAGCACCTGAACTCAGTCAATATCAGGAAAGCAAAGAGAAGTTCTTAAAAATAAATACATTTGTCAGGGATTTGCTTGGCGAAAGTGATGCATATCTTGAAATTCCTGCAAATCTTGATGATGTTTATGTGTCTATCAAGGGGAAAATACTGCCTTTACATTCTTTGGGTACCGGTATTCACGAACTGATAATTCTTGCTGCTGCCGTCACAATAATAGATGATGCGATTTTCTGCATAGAAGAACCCGAAATCCATCTTCATCCAGAGTTGCAGAAAAAATTCATTCGTTATATAAAGCAGAACACCAATAATCAGTATTTGATAACAACTCATTCCAATGCTTTTTTTGATGTTGATGGTGTGAATATTTATTACTGCCGTCTAAAAGATCAATATACTGCATGCGATCTAATAAGCACTGATGGTGAAAAGCATTCCGTATTATCTGATTTAGGTTATAAGGCAAGCGATATTCTTCAATCGAATTTTATTATCTGGGTTGAAGGACCATCCGATAGAATTTATCTCAATCACTGGATACAAGGAAAAGGCCCCTCTCTAATAGAAGGGTTACACTACAGCATCATGTTCTATGGTGGGCGATTACTGAGCCATCTCGCCTTTGATAGTCCAGAAGTAAACGAGTTCATCCAATTATGCAAACTCAATAGGAATGCGGCGATAGTGATAGATAGCGATAAAAGGTCGCAATATCAAAAAATTAATTCGACAAAACAGCGGATCATAAAGGACTTTCAGCAAAATAATTGCACAGTTTGGCTTACAAAAGGAAAGGAGATCGAAAATTATATAAATGAAGAACTGCTTAACACTGCTGTCATTACTGTACACCCCATTATAAAAAAGCGCATTAAGTGGGATCGCTTCTCTGATCTGACGACAATTACTAAAGGCAAGTCGATTGATAAAGTAGCGGTTGCCAGAGAAATATCATTGCAGCCTTCTGATTATTCAGTCTTAGACCTTGACAAACAAATTACTCTGCTAATCAAAAATATCAAGACTGCAAATTTGTGAGATTCTATTTGCCATTTTCCCCTCAAAGGCAGTAATTTCTATTGACCATTCCTATGAAAAGTTATATTATGGTAGCCATAGGTAGGCTGCAGATATGACAAATGGCGTACAAAATATAACGAGAAGTCCTTTAGGCAGGATGGAGGCACGGTTTCTTGCCAAAATAGGCGTACGTCCAACGTTTAGTATCCAAGATGCGCGTCGTGTCCTCGGCCATAGGGAGAGTGATCCGACGAGGCAATTCCTTGAACGGCTTCAAACTAAAGGGTGGATTAGACGTATAAAGCGTGGCAGGTTTGCTGTCATCCCGCTTTCGTCAGGAGAAAACCGGACTCCTCAACTGCATGAATTTATCGTTGCCATGGAACTCGTATCTCCTGCTGTAATCGCATACTGGTCTGCCCTTAACCATCATGGCATGACCGAGCAACTTCCGCGGACTGTGTTTGTGGCAACGAATCATCCTGTGCGGAGGCAACCAGGTGAAGTTCTGGGTGTAAGTTACAAGGTCATCTCGCTGCGTCCAGAGAAGTTTTTTGGCATAGTGAAAGACTGGATCGACGAGATGCCCTTTATGGTTACGGACAGGGAGAAGACCATAATTGACGGACTGGATCTCCCACAATATGTCGGTGGAGTAGCAGAAGTCGCCAAAGTATTGTCCATCGGTTGGACACAACTAAATGAATCCAAACTCCGCAAATATGCAGTTAAAATAGGAAACAGCGCTGTTGCCAAGCGACTGGGTTTCTTAATGGAGACTTTAGGCTTGGGTAATGTTGAAGTACTCCGAAAGATAATCACCCTTTCCCCCGGCTTCTCTCCGCTCGATCCTGCACTTCCACGGGAAGGAAAATACAACCGCAGGTGGGGATTATTGGTTAACTCGGAGATTAAGGCATGATTACGACTGCCGAACTACATCGTATAGCGGAAAAAGAAGACCTTCGCTTTGACCAGGCTGAAAAGGATTATGTCATCCTGTGGGTTTTATCAGGACTTGCACATTCCGGGCTAACACGTCATGGATGGGTCTTCAAGGGCGGGACATGTCTCAGGCATTGTTATTACGAAGGTTACAGATTCTCAGAGGATATAGACTTTAGCTGCAAGCCCGGTGGCGAAAATCTGGATAAATCTTTACAATTGCTTCAAAAAAGTGCCGAAAAGGTTCAAAGCGAATCAGGGATTAGGATAGCGGTTAAAGAGCCGCATACTATTCCGGGAGATTTTCAGATAGAGATTCCTGTTGAGTATAACCGGGGTGGTGCGAGAAGGCAGGGGCTGCCCCAGGTAAAGGTTCACCTTACCTTTGATGAACCGATTCTTGAGACGCCGGTTGTTTGTTCTATTAAATCGGTATATTCCGACCTCTCTCTTTTCAAGATACGCTCATACTCGAAAAAAGAAATTGTCGCCGAAAAACTGCGGTCCCTTCTCCAGCAGCAAAAAAAATGGCCACGCCCCCGAGATTTATATGACCTATGGTATATGCTTTGCTTATCCGGAGAACATTTTGAATGGAATGAATTATTGCCCATGTTTAGGGAGAAATGCCGCGTCAGAGACATAAAGCTGGATATAAAAGGATTGACATCCGATAACCTTAAGACTTTGAATAAAAAAGCATGGAAAGATCGTTTGGGTCCCATGCTGAAAGAGCTTCCGGCCTTTGATATTGTATGGAAGGATTGGACAGAGATGTTCAACAAGATGACAGGAAAAAAGAAATGAAAATACCTTATGTCATAGACAACCAGAAGTACAAGCTTTCAGATATCCTCAACGCGATTCTTGAGAATCATCAGGGCCAGTCAATGGATGTTGTGACAGCATACTTCAATATCCAAGGGTATAATCTTCTGAAAGAAGGCCTTTCAGGGCTTGGGAGTTTCAGGCTTCTATTAGGTGAAGAGCCAACCAGCGGTGAAAGAATTGGATTGAAACCGGACACGACAAAATTAAATCTGTCCGTACGAACAGACCTGGAGAACGAACCCTTTAATGAAGAGACCCTGAAACTTGTTGAAGATCTGATTCGATTCTTGAGACGTGAAAATGTAGAACTGAAACGCCATGCGAAAGGCTTTCTCCATGCCAAGTGCTTTCTCTTCTATTCAGATAAACCTGGACAGCAGATGCTTTTTGAGAGGTTTAAGCCTGTTGTAGCTATAGTCGGTTCGAGTAATTTCACATTCCCCGGACTTACCAGCAATCGTGAATTAAATCTTGCACATAAGGTGCTCCTGGATGTTCAGGAGGCTGAAGATAAAGAAGCGCAGGGCGCAGTAGCCTGGCTGAGCGAACAGAAACCGAGCGAACATATCAAGCCTCAGAACAGGCAGCTTATTAAAAGTGAAGTCGGTGCCAGAGCGATTATGGAGCTCGAGCAATGGTTCGAGCAACAATGGCAGGATGCAGAGGATTATAAGGAAAATTTCATTGAGCTGCTCGATGCATCAAAATTCGGATCAAAAGAATACACCCCGTATCAAGTCTATATGAAAGCACTCTATGAATACTTTAAGGATGATCTTGAAACCGTTCCTGAACAGATTGGGCGCTCTGCTGTAGAGCTTGCCGAGTTCCAGGAAGACGCGGTGAAAAAGGCACGGAGAATATTGCTCAGGTACGACGGCGTCATGGTAGCTGATTCCGTTGGTCTCGGAAAAACATGGATAGGGAAAAAGCTCCTTGAAGACTATGCATATCACATGAGACAAAAGGCCCTTGTCATCTGCCCTGCTTCGTTACGCGATATGTGGGACGGTGAGTTGAAAAAAGCATCCATTGCAGCAACTATACTTTCTCAGGAAGAAGTCGGCCAGGCCGATTTCTCCGCAGAAGAATATGGGAATGCGGATGTAGTACTTATTGACGAGTCTCACAATTTCAGGAACAGGAATGCCCAGCGTTATGAAAATCTTGAACGTATCATTAGCCTGAATGCAGGCAAAGGACAGGCTGGCGAGCGGAAAAAGCTTATTCTTCTGACCGCAACTCCTATCAATAATGACCTCTTTGATCTCTACAACCAGATTACTCTATTCACACGTGGCGATCGGAGCTACTTTTCATCTGCTGGAATAGGGGATTTATACAGATATTTCCTTGCTGCAAGACGCAACTCCGGAGACAGCCACGGCATTACAGCACTCTTCAACCTCCTTGAGGAAATAGTTATCAGAAGAACACGTCAGTTTATTAAAAAAGCTTATCCGGAAGCAACAATCGAAGGCAAGAAAATATACTTCCCTGAGAGAAAACTGAAAACGGAATACTATAACCTTGAAAAAACATATAGCGGGATCTATGAACAAATTGTAATGGGGATAGGGAAACTCAAACTCGCTCCTTACAATCTTGAGTCATACAAAAAAGCCGGCGTTAAGAAAGATGAGTTTGAAGAGGGAAGAGAACAGGCTTTGGTGGGAATCTTCAAGAGCAGGTATCTGAAGAGATTTGAGTCAAGCATCGCAGCTTTTAGGATCAGCATCAAGAGGGCACTTGAATTTCAAAAGACCTTTGAGTCGTTCATCCTTGACGGGAAGCTCATAAAATCCAGCGATTTCCATAAATCGCTTAGATATCTTGAAAGAGAAGAGGAAGAGGATGACGCCACGCCGAAATCAAGAGCTGAAGAGATCGATGCAAGCGAAGAAGCTAAGGCAATAATGGAGGCCATGGAACAGGTTGATACTACACAGTATAACCTGAGAAAACTCCATGAAGCTGTCCAGCATGATATAGATATCTTGACTGAAATCTGGAAACAGGTGAAGCAGATTGACCCGGAAAAAGATGCAAAACTTCAAAAACTCAAGGACATTCTTTCCGGACCTCTAAAAGGGAAGAAGACACTGATTTTTACCTATTACAAAGATACAGCGCGCTATGTATTCGGTGAACTTGGTAGTGAGAAAGGAGCTGACTTCAGGGAATCTATCGGCAATCCTTTAATCAAACGCATGGACAGCGGAGCAGATTCCAAGGACCGGCGGAGATTGATCAAGGCTTTTGCGCCAAAAGCAAATAACAAATCAGAATGGATAGGCACAGAAAATGAAATCGATATTCTTATCTCCACTGATGTTTTGTCAGAAGGGCAGAACCTGCAAGATTGTGCATATCTCATCAATTATGACCTCCACTGGAATCCAACAAGAATGGTGCAGCGTGCCGGCAGGATAGACCGCATCGGAACGGATTTCGATACTTTGTTGATAATGAATATGTTCCCCGATGAAGGACTGGAAAGACTGCTGAAACTCGTCCAGAGCCTCCAGAGAAAGATATCGGATATAGACAGAGTCGGTTTTCTTGATACAACTGTCCTTGGTGAGATGGTACATCCAAAAACATTTAACACTTTGAAGAGAATCGAAGACGAAGACTTAAGTGTAGTTGATGAGGAGGAACAGTTTGCAGAGCTTGCAAGCAGCGAGTTTCTCTTAAAACAAATCCAGGAATTGTTGGCGAGAGAGGGTAAGAAATGGATAGAGGATTTACCACATGGAATCCATTCAGGGCTAATGAAGAAAGGAGCCAAAGGGTTATTCTTTTATTTCCAAGCCGAAAAAGAGAAAGGTAAGTTCCATTTCTGGAATTACTATGATCTTCAAACAGGCCGTATAGTGGATAACCGCTTTCTGATAGCTCATCTTATATCTTGTTTGCCTGATACAGAACGGGTTATCGGCGATTATAATGTTTTTGACATACAGGAAAAGATAGTTGACCATATTCTCAAGACACATCATGAAAAGTTGGCACTCGAGGCAGTTCCCAAAGTCATAGACCCGATTCAACAGACAATAGCGACGCTGATTCAGGGATATCTCAATCATCCTGATGTAGACAGAAAGGAAGCACTGGAAGTTCTTAAATACTTGAACCAACCAATGGCCGGAACACAGGTCAAAGAACTCCGCAAAATTCATAAAGAATTCCAGGGAAACATGATACCCAGGCCCCTTATTGAAAAAATAGGTAAGATACGTGAAAAATATGGAACGACTTCACCTGAAAGTGGTTCAACTGAAAGAATTGATCTAAAACGGGAAGATCTGCAGTTGATATGCTTTGATTATTTGTGCAGTTAAGTTAAAGCAGTGATGTAAGATGGAAAAAATGGACACCAAAGTCAGATAAAATACAAAGACGGAGGTGTCAAGATGACGGGGTCACCTAGGGTCAGGTCTTGTTTCTTGAATATGTAGAAAAAGTCAATAACGTTGTTGATTAGGGTTGCCTTATTAGATGTATTTCATTGCAAAACTTCCGAATGCTTGTTTCGAATGGTATTCATCATTTTTCATCACATGCTGATTCTATGGAGTAGCAGATGTACTTGGTTTTGGATTAATGAAAAAGGGCGTTGTTAATGCTCACTAATTAGGTAATTCTTTTGGGGAAGGAGCACAAAATCCTTCCCCAAAAGAATTTGTTCTCCCTCAGATTAACCTATTCAGACATTATAAGAACCTCTACTCTCCTGTTTTCGGCCCTTCCTTCAGGATTATCTTTGCCATCCTGTGTCTCGTTTGGAGCAATGGGTCTTAACTCACCGTAACCTGTGGTCGAAATCAATGCTTTTTCAACAGCACCTTCTTTAATGAGGTACTGCCTAACTGCTTCCGCCCTTCTTTCTGAAAGTTTCTGATTGTATTCTTCGGTTCCCTTACTGTCAGTATGCCCTTCCAGTTCCACCCTGGAACCAGTGTATTTCCTGACAAAGTCAATGGCCTTCTTCAGTTCAGCTTCATCGGCTTTTCTTATGTCCGATTTGTCAAAATCAAAGTTGACATGGATGGTCATACGGTCGATGACTCTTGCTGCAGGCGGTAGCGGGCAGAGGGCCTTTGCCATCGCAGTTGCCTTCATAGCCATGGCAATCGCCTCCTCAGTCCTGCATGCAGCATACGTTGCATAAGCCTTTTCCTTCAGATCCCATGCCGCATTGAATTCATTTGGACATTGCCTATCCTTACCCGCCTGGCGGGCTGCTTCTATTGCCCGATCCGCCTCAGGCAATTCCTTGGGATAGTACCAGTACATATAGGGATCTTTGGGCGCAAACTCCCTGCCTGCACACCCGAATATCACGCTCAGGGAGAGTACGGCAATTACGACCATGAGCACTCTCTTTGCTGTTATTGCTTGCATCTTTACACCTCCTTCATGAATTTTTTTGTTTTCACAACCTTGCCATGACCAGAAAAAATCTTTTCTCGTTCTACCCCCTTAATGCAGCAAGAGTATCGCGGATACAACAAAGATCGTCCAAAAATATCAACCTCTTTTTGCTGTATAACACTTTGCCGCTGCGTATTATTTGTTGGATATTTTAAGATTATCACAAATTGTACAATTGTCAAGAAAATGTATCTTAACTTCTTCAGAGAGGGGTTTAAGTATAAAGATTCATATATAAAGATATCATAGGTACTTGATGGGAGGCGTACACATCGCAGCTGTTTCCTTGTATGTGTACTGTTGCCCATAAAAAACCGACTGTTCATGTAAGACTACAGGTGAAAAAGATCAAAGATGCCTCATTCGGCTCCTATGAAGGGATTTAATGTTGAGGCGCTTTACAAGGCTCAGGTTCTAGAGGACGCCGTGATGGCCGCCTCACTTGAACCTTTTCTTGATCACTCTATCCTTTTCTGCCGCGGCCATTTTCATTACGACTACCACCTCGGAATACCCTATCAACTCCAGAAGAACCATCCGGATCTCAAAGTTGCCGTAGTGGTTTGTGCCGAATCTATAATGGACTTGCCCATGAAGGATCGTTCTCGGATAGCCGACTTCATCTGGATCAATGAGTAATGAGTCTCTATCCATCCACTCCCGCATTGGAAACTTGGCCGACACAGCTGCCTGCATAACTCCCACATAGAATATTAGGAGTTGCGTCTCAACATTCAACATTTTTAAACTAATGCATTTCGAATGATACTTATCATTTCTACTCGCATGCTCACTATACATAGCAGCAGCTAAAACTGGTTTTTTAAGGAAGGATTGCAAAGAGAATTATTTTTTTGCTTTACATCGCTTTAATTTCTTAAATATATATCTGTATTTCTTCAGTTTCAGGAGTTCTCTGGTTTTCCTGATTATCTGACATCCTTCCACTTGACAATGAATCTCTTATCACACTAAAATGTCGCATATCCCGATATTGATTTTCTTTTTATTAATAAATCCAAAGACTGATCAGTGTACAACTGTTGCGTCAGTTGAGGCGGCAAGGAATTGCGGTAGCATGCATGGAATATTTATGCTTAATAATACGGAATATTTCTAGATAGGAGCATATATGTATTTACACAGACGTTTCAGAATCAACAAGCCAACTGTTATCCACGAAATTTTTGATAAAGAAGTTGTCATAATTGAATTTAACAGCGGCAATTACTACAGTCTGGACAAGGCTGGTGCTGATATCTGGAGTTTAATCGAAAGCGGTGCTAATGCTGGTGAAATCGTTGAAGCCATCAGTCATCTGTACAAGGGCAGCCCATCAGTAATAGAAGATGCTGTAAATCAAATATTAGATGAACTGCAGCAGGAGTTACTCATTGTTTCTGATAATTCAAAAAAACCCGGTAATAACAAAGAAGTCAAGTTAAGTATCAAGCCCGACACAGAAACAGAAAATCCTGATTTTGAAGTCCCCGTGATCCACAAATACACAGATATGCAGAACTTACTTTTGTTAGACCCAATTCATGAAGTTGATGAAACAGGCTGGCCAAACATAAAACTGGATTCTTCTTTAGAGAAAAAATAAACGTGTCTTTTAGTAAGATAGACAAGCACGACACATCAACCAGTATTGAGAATATCAGACCCGCAGCTTTCTTCAGGAAAGTTTATCAGACATTTCAATATGCCGGGCAAGCTGCCGGGGGTCATGTCGACAGGTATTACTTGATCGGCGGACATACCATTCGGTTATGCTTTGCCGGTCCTTGCTTAATACCATTCATCACGCCCGCACTGGAACATCTGGCCACCAATCCATGTCTGACACCGTCACTTACTGTATGTCTGTGGGATAGCGCATCTACCGGCATAAACATGCTGCCTTCCCCATGGTCGGCAGATGATTATCTTGCCAGAGGAGAAGTGCGCGGTTTTAACAATGACCGTTATCTGTTTGCCTTCCACATTGGGTCTTGTGTGCTCAGCATGCTGAATACCGAGCAGAACATCGCAATTTACTGGATCAGGGATGCACGTCAGATTCCTTTCTATGAATCCGGGTCTCCCTTGCGAACAATCCTGCACTGGTTCATGGATAACCATAAACTTCAATTTGTTCATGCTGCATCAGTAGGCACACCTGACGGAGGTGTCCTTCTCGCCGGGAAGGGCGGTTCCGGGAAATCGACAACAGCGTTGGCCTGCATTTCATCCGGGCTTCTCTACACAGGTGACGATTATGTTCTTCTGAGTAAAGACCCTGCCCCTTCTGTTCACAGCTTATACAACACAGCCAAACTGGACGCCAGCTATATAGGCAGATTTCCGGCTCTATTGCCTGCAGTTAAAAACCCTGAGAGGCTTGATACGGAAAAAGCTCTCATTTTTTTGCATGAACATTATCCAGACAAAGTCGTAAAAGGCTTTCGTCTTCGAGCAATTCTTTTGCCCCGTATTACCGGTTCTGTCGAGACAAGACTCAGGAAAGCTTCTCCATCTGCAAGTTTAACAGCATTGGCTCCCAGCACAATATTTTCCCTGCCGGGCGCAGGTCAGGATGATTTTCAATTCTTAGCTCATTTTGTAAAACAGTTACCAAGTTATATTCTGGAACTTGGCACTAATCTCGACAGGATTCCTGACGTGATCCTGGATTTGCTATCATAAAATTAATCGAGAAATTGGCAATGACGGAAAATAAAGAATTGATAAGCGTGATTATACCAGTCTATAACTGTGAACTTTATTTGGCTGAAGCCATTGAAAGTGTATTTACCCAGACCTATCGACCGATTGAGGTGATTATAGTAGATGACGGGTCCACAGATGGAACTGCAAAAATAGCTTTAAGCTTCGGAGACAGTGTATGCTATGTTCATCAGCCTAACAGAGGGCCGGCAGCTGCCCGTAACAGAGGGATTAAAATGGCACACGGAAACATAATCGGGTTTTTAGATGCAGATGATAAGTGGTCTGAGAACAAACTTAAAATTCAGATCTCACACATGGATAAAAACCCCTCTTTGGAAGTCGTACTTGGCCGCAGACAATATATTAGGCTTTCCGGAATCGAAGAAGGCATACATAAATTTGAAAAATTTAGCAGCCCTCAGATTGCCCTTAACCTGGGCTGCTCGCTCATAAGAAAAAGTGTTTTTGGGAAGGTGGGGTTATTCGATGAAACGTTGTTCCAATGCGATGACTGGGACTGGTTTATGCGGTGCAGGGAGTCCGAGATTAATATAATAACTCATCATGAGGTAACCCTCCTCCAGCGGATACATAAGAATAACATGACACGTAAAGTAGAACTGGGGAACCAATATGCTATCTCTATGATCAAAAAATCGCTTGATCGGCGCAGACACCAAAACAAAGGACGAGCAGCATCGTTATCAAATCTTTCTGATCATAATAAAATACCGTTACCAGTCAAGAAAATCAGATCGTGAAAGAGGAAATGAATTAGCATTGGATAAGCCCCCCGTCAGTGTTATTATCCCGGTTTATAATGGCGAATTCTTTCTGGCTGAAGCAGTTGATAGTGTTCAACGGCAAGATTACAAACCTTTAGAGATTATTATCGTAGATGATGGCTCAACAGATAAGACAAAGCAACTGGCAACCTCTTTTGGCGGGAAC
>Ga0154657_1125_pt1 | contig 12282 bp, 9 predicted proteins | sample Rifle2008BG13ft_FD_116086 | JGI IMG/M metagenome (GOLD analysis project Ga0154657, IMG submission 116086) | Nitrospirae bacterium RBG_13_39_12 | reverse complement strand
GTTTTTCACAAACATCTTTTGGTATGGCTATCTGTCTTTTCGGTGAAACCGTCAATGTCTTCATTATGTTAAATCTCCTCTGATTTAAATCTTATGTAAAATAATAAAATTATTTTACTATTTTGTCAATCTCAAAACCGATTCAATTCTTTATTGATCTGAAAATACCCCTCTTTGGTCCCAATGCCTTCGGGACTCCTCGCAATGACACGTGACGGGTTTTTAAGCAGCCTGCTAGGAGATTTTATAAGAAAAGTTCTATGGCATCCATTGACGCAGAAACGATTATAGAAGAAATTATAAATGCTCATGGGAATAGATATGTAGATTGCGTTCAGGGTTAAATCTTCATTTTTCATTTAATCTACTTGTTTTTAATATTTGTCAATTGATTGTTAAATGAATTTTGAAGGGTTAACCCTGAATCTTCGATAAGGCATATGAGAAAAAGTCTAAATATGGGACGTTCATTGAGTAAGTTGAAAAAAGGATGAAAGATTGGGCCAAAACAATCCGGAAAGGGTCAGACTTGTTTATTGCAAATTGATAATTTTTTAGTGGTATGGGATGTATTTTTGCAGCTCAAGTTCGAAGAACAAAAGTATTATCTTATAATGATTTTCGGAAGAAACAATCACAATTGTCAGCTCATGCAGAAGTGTCAATTCCTATGAGATATCTGCGAAAGCAGAAACCCTATAAAACCTGTTCTTTACTCGCTGAGATTCTCTCCAGTGCCCTGTCGTGTGTTTGCCCAAGAATCAGTTGAGAGATAACCGCCCCACATGTTGCAAAGAGCATATCCCACTGGGTATCCCAGATATCACCCTGTGTTCCCAGAAAGTCTGTTGCAGCAGTGCCGGTAGCAAGAGCTATCCACCATTCGATGAATTCATAGAAAGCGCTGAGGGCAAGGCAGACACACACAACCAGGAAAAATAACCATTTCCCCTGCTTAAGCGGTGATTTTCTTAAAAGTATTTCACGCGTAATAATCGCAGGAACAAAACCTTGAGCAAAGTGTCCCAGTCGGTCATAATAATTTCTGCTAAGGTCAAATGTGTCCCTCAACCAGTTAAATAAAGGCATTTCTGCATATGTGTAATGCCCTCCGATAACCAATATAATTGCATGGAGCCAGATAAGCGCATAAACAAGAAAGGTAAACCTGAAACGCCGATAAGTAGCAAAGAGAATAGCAATACTTATTATTGCAGGCAATACCTCCAGAAGCCAGACGAAATAGTTGTATGGACGAATAGCAGACCATGTGAATACAAGCAGAAAACCCACCAGCAAAAGCGCCACTTTTCTGTGATTACTGCTCATGATTTTGTTACTGAACGTGTATTATATCCCAATTTTTTTATTTCACATTCTAAATCGATATGGGGTCAACATCGATTCTTATTATTACATCTTTAAAACCCTTAAATAACTGAATAAATATTCCTGCTGCAGTATGGAGTCTCTCCTGCGCAGAAGCCCTTAGAACCACTCTGAACTCTTTTTTGTCTCCTGTCCCCTTTAAAACAGACGGGCCAAGCACTTCTACCTCCTTGTCTGTCTTTTTAATAACCTCTGACAGTTCTTTCGATACATTCCTTTTACTTATTAATTTAATGACCAGCAGTTTTGAGTAAGGGGGATATGACAAAGTTTTGCGCCTGCTCAGCTCTTCATTGAAAAATGATATATAGTCATAATTTTTCAGGTATTTAAACAGATAGTTATGCGGCATTTTTGTTTGTACGAATATCTCGCCCCCAGGCTCAATTTTATTTGATATGGATGATATATCCTGAAACGCCTTTTCCGCAGATCTAAAATCAGGTAAATTAAGGGAAAGATCTGTATTTAAAATAGCTGCCATGGAAAATTCTCCTGAGATTCCCAGCCTCTTCGTCATAAGTTTTGTTCCAACAATTATCCTGGAACTGTCACTGAATGCAGCAACTTCTAACCCTTTTACCTCAGATTTCTTGCGTGACCTGTCACTGTCTATTCTTAGTGTTTCTATCCCTGTTAGTTGCTCAATATCTTCCTGAATCCTTTGTGTGCCTGCACCAAGCAATTTCATATTATAGCTCCTGCACCTGCTGCAACTCTCAGGCACTTTAGACAATATGTAGCCGCAGTAATGACATTTTAATGACATATCCTGCTTATGGAACACCAAGGGGATTTTGCAATCAGGGCACTCTTCTATATAATTGCAATCCATGCATTGAAGAGTCGAGTACCCTCTCCGGTTTATTACAAACATTATTTTTTTATCATTTTTGACATACTTCAAAGAGGCATCAACAACCTTTTTTGACAGATACGGCTTCAGAAGTTTTTCGTATCTCATATCTATAATCCTGATCTTTGGTTTCCTGACATCAGACACTGGCGTTAACAATGAATATTTATTTTTTTTGCAGTTATACAGAGACTCAACAGACGGACAGACGGATGAGAGAAGTACAGTTGCCTTCTCAAAATATCCTCTTTTTACGGCGACATCCCTCCCGCTGTAACAAGGGATGTTCTCCTGTTTATAAGAACTGCTGTGTTCGCTTAACACTGCGATAAAGGAAACCTTTCTGACAGGAGCAAAGACAGCAGATCTCGTGCCCAGTATGATGTCGGAATGCCCTGAAACAATCCTTTCTATGGCTTCGGACCTCCTGCCCCGGCTCAATCCGCTATGGAAAAGGCATACTCTTTTGCCAAACCTCTCATTCAAAAAAAAGTAAAGGCTGTTTATGAGTGATACCTCCGGGACAAGAACTATTGCATTATTAATTGATGAAAGTATGTTTATCAGGAATGAGTATTCATATTCATAAGATGGGGCATGCAACAGGAATGTCCTGTATGCATTTTTATTAACCGAGTTTATAAGATGGGTTACTGTAATATTGTCTACAGCAGTTGTATTTATTGGCTGTCCGGTTACTTGTTCAGTCTTTGTATCCTTTTTTTTTACTTTCGTAAATGCCTCTTTCGGGATCATGTTTTTCAATACGATGCCCTGTTCTGTCATGTAGTATTCCGACATCCATCTGAGGAGATTAATCATTTTACCACCAAATATCGGGGCATCATTGTAAATCTTCAGAATATCTTTTACATCAACAGGCGGAACTGATGAAGACTTACCTATAATTATCCCTTTTGCGGTTTTGTTCTTAAGCGGTGCACTTACTATCATGCCAGGTTTTGCACTCTCTAAATTTGCTCCCTGACATCTGTAGGTTAGAGGTCCGAGGCTTATGGGAAAAAGGACATCAATGTACTCCATACGGAAGTTTATCATATTGTTATCAATCTTATCTTTGTGTCATAATTAAATATGTTTTTAAGAATAATATTCCTGTTGTTTTTCCATATTTTTATCATCTCATGCAGTTTAAAACACGCGGAACTACATGAAGAAAAATCCTTTCCTCCAGAGGATGCTTATTATCAATATATCCTCGGTTATACCGCAGAAAAAGATGGAAAGTGGGAAGAGGCAATCGAACATTACAACAATGCCCTCAAATTCGACCCCTCATCATCTTATCTCAAAACGCAGATCAGCTATATGTTGCTCAGAACCGGCAAGGTGACAGAGGCAATATCACTCGCAGAGGAAATCGTCCAGAGTGACCCGGATTATATTCCTGCTCTCATGCTCCTTGGCGAGCTTTACAACAGTCAGAAAAGGTCACAGGATTCCGTGAATATTTATGAGAAGGTCCTTAAAATACAGCCGGACAACCAGGAGGCAGCCCTGTTTATAAGTGTCCTTTATGCTTCTATGCAGGAATACGACAAGGCTAATGAATTTCTCGAGGGACTCGTAAAAATGCATCCTGAGAACATAATGGCAATCTATTATCTTGGTTCAATAAACATCGAGAAAGGAGATATTGAAAAAGCTGAAAAATACTTCCAGAAAGCGATAGAACAGAGACCTAACTTCGATGCAGCCCATTTCAATTTAGGAATGATAAACGAGAGCAAAGGCAACATTAAAGAGGCTGAAGAATATTATACCAGGGCTATTGAAATAAACCCTCATAACCTGCGGGCCAGGGACAGGCTTGCGCAGATCTTCTTCAGGGAGAAGTCCAACGATAAAGCAATTGAGCAATTTAAAGAGATAAGCTCATACCTGCCTGCAAACATTGATATACATATAAAACTCGGGATACTTTATTTTGAAAATGGCCAGTTTGACAGGTCTATTGATGAATTCAGGATTGTACTGGAAGCCAAACCTGACGAGACTTCTATCAGATACTATCTTGCTATATCGCTCGAGGAAGCAGGTAAAAATGAAGACGCTGTCACAGAGTTAAAAAAGATAATTCTGCAGGAACCAGATAATTTAAGCGCCTTTCTTCATCTTGGATATTTATATACAAAGCTCAACATGGATAATGATGCAATTGAAGTATATAAAGAAATACTGAGTTTCGAGAAAGAAAAGCCCGAGGTTTATCTCTACCTGGCTGTAGCTTATCTGCATAAAAAGGATTATGCAGCAGCTGAAACAATCCTGAAGGATGCACTCAGCCGGTTTAAGGACAATGATGAATTAACCTTTAATCTTGCCATAGTATTTGAAAAAACAAACAGATTTGATGAGATGGTAAGCAACTTGAAAAAGGTAATAGAGATTAACCCGAAACATGCAGACGCACTTAATTACCTGGGCTACAGCTATGTTGAAAAAGGGATAAATCTCGAAGAAGCGCATTCGCTCATATCCAGGGCTCTGGATCTAAAACCTGATAACGGTTATATCATTGACAGCCTTGGATGGCTTTATTTTAAATTAGGCAAATATGACGAGGCACTCAAGAACCTGCTCAGGGCTGCTGAATTATCACAGGACGACCCTGTTATAGTTGAACATATAGGAGATGTGTATCAATCGATGGGCATTAAGGAAAAAGCTAAAGAATACTGGGGGAAAGCATTAAAGTTTCCTGATAAAGAAGAAGGACTTAAAGAACGCGTCGAAAATAAACTTCATAAATTGGAATGAAAAATTTGTCACCTGCCGCCCGTCCATCTTCTTTTTCACTGAGGGCACCCGCAAAAATAAACTGGTTCCTTACAATACTCGGGAAAAGGAAAGACGGTTACCACAACATAATAAGCTTAATGCAGTGCATCAGCCTTTACGATAAGCTATCGTTTAAAAAAGCAGACAGCCTGGTCATTTCAAGTGATTTAGATATACCCGTTGAAATTAATCTTGTACATAAAGCTGCGTCTCTCTTCAAGAAATATACATCTTGCAATGACGGAGCAAAGATAACCTTACAAAAGAATATTCCGGTCAGCGCCGGGCTCGGAGGAGGAAGCAGTGATGCGGCGTATACACTTTTGGGTCTTAACATATTATGGAGTATTGGCTTAAACAACAGAGAGTTAAGCACAATAGGCAGGAAAATCGGCTCGGATGTACCTTTTTTTTTAAACAGCTCATTTGCCCTTGTAGAAGGCAGAGGTGAGAGGGTAGTTCCTCTTAAACATAATAAATCGGCGATCGTGCTTCTTCTTGTAAAACCGGGGATGTCTGTTTCCACAGCATGGGCTTATGAATATTTCGATAAGATTTATACTGACAAGTTGACAAAAAAACCTGTTGATATTAAACTTTTCTGTCAGGCTCTTTCGAAAAGAGATTTTACCTCTCTTAGCACATTTCTCAGTAATGACCTTGAAAAGGTTGTTATTGAAAAATATCCTGTAGTTGGTAAAATCAAGGAGAGACTGTTAGAGAACGGGGCACTAATTTCTTCAATGACCGGCAGCGGACCTACTGTCTTTGGTGTTTTTGAATCAAAAAAGACAGCACTCGCTGCAGCTTATAGAATGGGTGCTGATAACTGGTATGGCGTTGCAGAGACAATAGTTTAGGTGGGGCGTCGACAAACGGCAAGTCAGGAGACTTTGGATCTCCCATCTGGAGGTTCGAATCCTCCCGCCCCAGTCAAATGGTTTTTGCAACATAAATCCTGAGGCAACATTTAAGAGCATAGCCGATCGTATAAAGCTTTTTTCTCTTAATTTTTGAACTTTTTTTTAAGGAGGAATAATGCCGAAAGCGTTTAAACTCTTTACAGGTAATGCCCACAAAGAGCTGGCAGGTGAGGTTGCAGCCTATCTTGGTATACCGATTGGAGATGCTACTGTAACAAAATTCAGCGACGGTGAAATTACGGTAAGCATAAATGAGAATGTAAGGGGCTTTGATGTCTTTGTGATACAACCGACATGCACACCAGTAAATGATAATATCATTGAACTGCTTTTAATGGTAGATGCATTTAAGAGGGCGTCTGCCAAAAGAATAACTGCGGTTATTCCTTACTATGGATATGCAAGACAGGACAGAAAGGTTCAGCCAAGGGTTCCGATATCTGCAAAACTCGTTGCTGATTTGATAATGGCAGCAGGTACAAACAGAATTCTTACAATGGATCTTCATGCAGCCCAGATTCAGGGTTTTTTTAATATCCCTGTCGACAACCTTTACGCTTCGCCAGTCATCCTGGATTACATCCGGGAAAAATATGCATCCCGGAATCTTGTAATCGTATCACCTGACGCCGGTGGTGTTGAAAGGGCAAGGTCCTTTGCAAAGAGACTTCAGTGTTCTATCGCAATTATTGACAAGAGACGTGAGGCAGCCAATATTTCACAGATAATGAACGTAATAGGAGAAGTCAAAGAAAAAGATGCTATTATATTAGATGATATGATTGACACCGGCGGTACAATAATTCAGGCTGCTGCTGCACTGATGGAAAAAGGTACAAAGCAGGTTGTTGCAGCATGTTCTCATGCCGTACTTTCAGGTTCTGCAGTGGAAAAAGTAAATAATTCATTTATAAAAGAACTCATTGTTACTAATACAATACCTTTTGACAGCAAAAAAGAGCAGTGTGAAAAACTGACCGTATTAAGTATAGCGCCTCTTCTTGGAGAGGCGATCAGAAGGATTCATGAGGAATCTACTATAAGTTCGCTTTTTGTATAAGGAGGATAGATGGAGAGGATAACTATTAATGCTGAGAAACGGGAAGAATTCGGTAAGGGTGCAGCGCGTGAACTCAGGAGAAAGAATATGGTCCCTGCAATCCTTTACAGGGGAGGAGGATCAATTCCTATAAAGTTTTCCAGGAAGGAACTGTTACAATTTATAAATACAACCTCAGGTGAGCAGACGATGGTGAACATTAAATTTGCAGACGGAGAAAATAAGCTTGCGCTGATGAAGGAATATCAGGTCGACCCCACCAGAGGAGACTTGCTCCATGCAGATTTTTTTGAGGTATCCCTTACAGAAGAAGTTGAGGTTACGGTACATATTACTACCGTAGGAGAGTCAATAGGTGTTAAGAGGGACAAAGGAATACTTCAGTATCTTCTGAGAGAGATCGAGGTCGAATGTCTTCCGGACAGGATACCCGGCCACATTGAAGTAGATGTTTCAGGACTTGAAATAGGTCAATCCATCCACGTTGGTGACCTGAAATTTGAAGAAGGAATCAAGGTTCTCACTAACCCTGATGAGGTTATTGTTAATATTATAGCTCCTGCTGTTGAAGTCGAAGAGGCAGCACCTGCTGAAGCCGCTGCACCTGAAGTCGCAGAACCAGAGGTAATAAAGAAAGGCAAAAAGGAAGCGGAAGAAACATCAGCAGAAAAAGAAGAAAAGAAAGAAAGCAAGTAAGCTATTAATGTGGGTCATAGCTGGCCTTGGAAATCCCGGCAAAAAATACTCCAGAACCAGACATAATATTGGTTTCCTGGTAGTAGAAGAAGTAGCTTACAGGCACAAAATAACCTGTAAAGATCGAAAAGAGGGATACAGAATTGGAAAAGGCTTTATAGACAGCCATAAAATCCTTCTCTTAGAACCCCTTCTTTACATGAATATGAGCGGACCTGTTATCAAAAATGTGATCAGGAAGTTCGATATCCAGCCTGAAAAACTTATAGTAATCCATGACGACATCGATATCGGAATAGGTAAATTAAAGATAAGGGGAAAAGGTTCGTCAGGAGGACATAAAGGGGTTGAATCAATAATAAATAGTATCGGCTCAAGGGACTTTATAAGAGTAAAAGTCGGGATTGGAAGAGAGGAGGGAATATCAGCCGAAGATTATGTCCTGAGTAAATTCAGGAGGCATGAAATCAGTTCAATTAAGGATACGATAAAGATGTCTGCAGATGCCGTTTATTCTATTGTCTCAGAAGGTTTAGATAAGGCTATGAATAGATTTAATTAACCTGAAAAATGCATTTGTCTGATAATTAAAGCAGTCATATGTTCAGGAAAAACTATGAAAGACATGCTTGGCAGAGAAGAACTTATCACCGTAGACAAAGCTCTTGAAATCTTAGAGAAACACATATATTTTAGAAAGTCTGCTGAAATTAAACTTGCTATTGAAAATTCTTACGGGATGATAGTCTCTAAGGACATATTTTCACCTGAGAATCTTCCGGAATTCAACAGGTCAACCGTAGATGGATTTGCAGTAAACTCAGCCGATACATTCGGTGCTACAGATAACCTTCCGTCCTACCTGGTACTGAAAGCTGAAATATTAATGGGAGAAGAACCTGATTTCAAGGTTGATAAAGGTGAGGTTGCAAAAATTGCTACAGGCGGGATGCTCCCTCAAGGCACAGATTCAGTTGTAATGCTTGAACATACTCAATTAATAGACGAGAAAATGATTGAAGTAGTTAAACCAGTTGCCCCTGGAGAAAATGTGATACAGGCGGGAGAAGACGCAAAAAAAGGCGAATTCTTGCTGGAGAGCGGCCGGAGATTGAGACCACAGGACATAGGAGCACTTGCAGGTCTCGGCATAACAAATGTGTGGGTTTACGAAAAGCCAAAGGTCTCTATCATATCAACAGGCGATGAAATAATACCTGCAAATAAACCTATCAAACCGGGCTATGTGCGCGATATCAACTCATATGTCCTGTCAGGACTAATTCTAAATGCCGGAGGCATACCTGTAAAAAAAGGTATATTCAGCGATGAGTATGACATCCTTAAAGACGTGGTTGAAGAGTCATTGAGTAATTCGGATATGGTTCTTATTACAGGTGGCAGCTCTGTAGGCACAAAGGATATGACAGCCCGTATAATAAACGATGCAGGGAAACCGGGAGTCCTGTTTCATGGTGTGTCTTTAAAGCCGGGTAAACCTTTGATTTGTGGCATAGTAAATAATAAAGTCATTTGGGGTCTCCCTGGACATCCGGCAGCTGTCAGTGTATGCTTTAAAATATTCATCGAGCCTGTTTTGAAAACCTTATCAGGATTAAAAGAAGATAGACTCGAACCATATAAGAAGACTGTTACCGCAAAAATTGACAAGAACATATCTTCGAGTCCGGGCAGGGAAGAACATATCGCTGTTTATCTCGAGGAAAGGAACGGAGAGTTATGGGCTACGCCTATATTCGCTAAATCAGGTCTTATCACGACTTTGATAAAGGCAGACGGAACTGCATTAATTCCTCTGAAGAAACTCGGGGTAAAAGAAGGTGAAACTGTTGAAGTAAGGCTTTTTTAACCCGAATAATGCAGACATTGCTTTCTCCTCGGCGTCTCCTCGGCGACCCGCCCGAGGCGGGAATCCGCTGAGGCGGACATAAATTTATTTAACTCGATAAATTATCGAGATTATTTTTATTTGTTTTATGGATAAAAATATTCGTTATGCCATTAGTTAAAGGTACATTAAGGTATCGATCCCGATATGCATCGGGACATTATTCAATTGCATTATTTAGGTTAATTAGAAAGTTGTTATTGGAAAGATTTTCAAGGGGGTACATGTGAATTTTAATAAGGACTTAATAAGATTTCCGGAAGCAATCGATGATGATGATTATATTTTTGCAACATATTATCTTGAAACTTCAATGGATTTATACGAAGCTGCCAATGCATTCGCTGCAGAACAGTCAACAGGGACATGGAAGCGGGTTAGAGACGAAACAGATGCCCTTAGAGAAAGACACGGGATAAAAGTTGCAGGAATCTACCCCCTACCCGGTGAATGCAGGCAGAACCTTCCAGCAGGCACACCAAAATCTGATTCCTGCACATGCATAAGGGCTGCTGTTTTAAGACTTGCCTTTCCACACATAAATTTCGGGCCAAAGATACCGAATCTTCTGAGTGCTGTTGCTGGAAACCTTTTCGAAATAGGTGCCTTTACCGCAATAAAGCTGATTGATCTTGAATTCCCTGATATTTTTTTAAAGTATTTCACAGGGCCACGATTCGGAATAAAAGGATGCAGGGATATTCTAAAAGCATATGACAGACCGATAATAGGTGCCATAATCAAACCATGTGTTGGGCTGTCTGCAGACAGGCTTGCTGATTTGGCATATGAGGGAGCAAAGGGCGGACTGGACTTTATAAAGGATGATGAACTTCTTGCTGATACCTCTTATAATTCAATAAAGGATCGTGTTAAAAAAGTCACTTCTTCTCTAAAACGCGCTGAAGAAGAAACAGGTGAAAAGAAAATGTATGCATTCAATATCACTGACAGGCTGGACAGAATAAAAGCCCTCCATGATATAGTCGTGGAAGGCGGCGGAAACTGTGTAATGATAAATGCTGCAACCACAGGACTTGAAGCAATGCGGGAACTTGCTGAATACACACAAGTGCCCATCCACTGTCATAGGGACTTCGCTCCTATGTGGGCAAGAAGTCAATTTTTAGGAATAAGTTTTCCGGTACTCACAAAATTATTCCGCCTATGCGGTGCAGACCAGATTCACTGCGGCGCAATCCAGGGAAAACTTTATGAGCCTGATGATGAGGTCCTGTGGAATATACGCGCATGCACCCTGGATTTCAGCAGTATTAAAGATGCTTTGCCTGTAAGTTCCGGTGGCCAGTGGGCCGGGAAGGCACCTGTGAATGCAAGAAAAATAGGCCACTACGATTTTATACATCTTTCCGGTGCCGGTACCTATGCACATCCTGATGGTCCGGAAGCCGGGGCAAAGAGTATAAGACAGGCATGGGATGCTGTTATTAAAAAAATACCTGTAGAAGAATATGCAAAGGATAAAAAAGAACTGACAAGAGCTATTGAATATTTTGGGAAAATTATCTATTAGAACCTTTCGCCTTGACAAGTGTCTTATGTTTTTGTTTTATTATACATCCTTAGGCGCGTAGCTCAGTGGGAGAGCGCTTCCTTGACGCTTCTTTCAAGACCCACAATAACATTTTCTATCTTTTTATAAACCTCTATAAATTAATAGTTTTTTAGCGGTTAACGGGGTAAAGGTTTTATATACCTTTACCCCCTTTTTTGCCTGTCTACTGCACAAAAACTGCACACCTCAAAAATCACATTACAAACACGCCAAACTGTGTTTCGATTCTGGGAATAGTTTCATTAGGGGTCAAAACTGCTCGCATTCTGCGAGCAATTGCAAGCAGCTTAAGTTTTCGATATTTTTATGAAAAGAGCTAAAAAATAGAAAAATTTATTCTCTGCAAAAAAATGTTTAATAAAAAGCAAGAAATGTTGAAAGAAAGTTCTTGACAGCGGTGGTTTGGGGGGTAGTATATGTAGTATATAATGATTGCAAAATCTGTTGTCTTTGGGGGGAATTAATGGACTTCAGATATAAACCTGTAAGTAGAATAATCAGCCTCGTTTCATTGTTTTTTTTCTGTTGGTCTTTCACGGGAATTTTTGATGTTGTCGCCTTCGCTGCCACTGACAGCAAGCAGACACCAAGCAATAAACAGCTAAGCAATCAGTCCTCGACTCAAGGACAATCAAACACTCCCAAACCCGAAGAAAAATTCCAGAAAACAATAGAAGATATTGAAAATGTAATTGAAGAAGTTGAGAAGTTAGGAAGATTAGAGGATGAGAAATGGCAAAAACTAAAAACAAAGAAAACTGAACTTGAAACACTTGATATAGAGATAAAGAAGCAATTTAATGACACAGAAAAATTCTTAAAGGAAAAAGGACTTCCGCCGGAAATCCTCGACCGCCATTACAAGTTTGTGAAGTCTTATGAAGACAATCTTAAAGAGTTAAACGATAATTTTGACGCTATAGAAAAATCAAAGACAAAATCAGAAACAGATGCTTCAATCAGCAGGGCAAAAAGACATCTTGAAAAGGTAAAACCGCCAAAGAAGCATGTCCCATTAAACCCGAACAAACTGCCACATAGAACGGCAGAGCCGGTATGGATAGAGCCGAG
>Ga0154657_1132_pt2 | contig 12497 bp, 10 predicted proteins | sample Rifle2008BG13ft_FD_116086 | JGI IMG/M metagenome (GOLD analysis project Ga0154657, IMG submission 116086) | Nitrospirae bacterium RBG_13_39_12 | reverse complement strand
ACCTGCAGCATTGTCTCTTCAAATGTGCCGTTGTTATCTATTACAAAATCGGATTGCTTGACCTTTTCCTCAATCGGTAACTGGGATTTTAATCTGAGAATTGCGTCTTCTTTTTTAATCCCGTCATTTTCGAGACGGCTTAAAGCAGTCTCTTCCTTGGTATGTACTGTAACAGTCCTGTTAAACCTGTCTTTGTATCCACTTTCATAAAGAAGCGGTGCTTCAATTATTATAATCCTGTCCTTGCTGTTTGTTTTATCTAAAATAAGATCTATCCTTTCAAATACGAGCGGGTGAAGTATATTTTCTAAAGAATGTCTTAACGCTTTATTTGTAAATATCAGATCAGCAACTTTTTTCTTGTTAAGACTGCCGTTCTTACCAAAGACCGTATCACCCAGGAGCCCCCTGATATTTTTTAATACTTCTGTCTCTTTAAGCAGTGAGTCAACTATCCTGTCAGTATCGATTATAATCGCACCGAGCTTTTTGAACATGGTAAGGATCGTACTCTTTCCCATCCCATAATTCCCCGTCAGCCCGACAAAAAGCATAACCGATATTATACACTAATCTATGGTAATATTATTTGATGGAAAGAAAAGTAATTTACTTCGAAAAGGCTGGAATGGAAAACACATCTGCATGTCTTGATGCAGCCAGGGATGCGATTGAGGACAGAGGTTACAGGCATATAGTTATTGCATCTACAACAGGTGAGACAGGGCTTTTGTTTTCAGAGACATTCAAGGGCCTGCTTATTAATTTGGTTGTTGTAACACATTCATATGGATTTAAAGAACCAAATACCCATGAGATGCCGGATGACTTAAGGAAGAAGATTGAATCATACGGGGCAAAGGTCTTCACAGGTCCAATGCTTACACATTCCATAGAAACTGCATTTTCTGCAAAGTTCAGCGGCCTTTATCCGACGCTGATTGTTGCCAATACCCTCAGGCGTTTTGGTGAGGGTGCAAAGGTTTGCTGCGAAATTGTAATGATGGCTGTCGATGCAGGCATTATACCTGAAGGGGAAGAAGTCGTTGCGGTTGCAGGTACGGCAAAGGGTGCTGATACGGTACTGGTTCTTAAATCAGCAGCATCCAAGAGGTTTTTAGACCTGAAGGTTCTTGAGATACTTGCAAAACCGAGGGGTTAAGCTAAAATGACGGTTACTTTTTCGCCAACCACTATGCCGTAGTCTGAAGAAGCACTTCCTTTATAAACGAACAATTCAAGATAACCGAAGCTGTTAGTCAAAGAGTATATTCCTTTATCAGAGACCTGTGAATAATGGTATTTTATGGGTGCCTCTTTATTTTTAAATAAAACTTTAGGTTTTGCTTCAGGGTTATTTTTAGCAACGTCGTCTATTTTCTCGACCTTTATGTTTGTTGTAGCATTGCCGAAACGGTCTGTATAAATTACCTCGCCCTCTATAACATTACTTGTCGGCATCAGCGGGACCGGTACCTGTAAGCTCACATAATCAGCAACAGGTTCTCCGAATCTCGACACATTTATGTCCTTCGAAAGCCATGCAGCTACAGGTGCAAATATGTCCCTGCCATGAAAGGTTGAACTCCTGTTTGGCATGAAGTAATGTTCTGCAGTTATCTGGATAACATTCAGACTTTCGGTTGAATTATAAATTCTGGAGAAAACACCATTATCAGGCCCTATAAAATAATGGTGGTCTGTTATTACAAGGATAGGCCTGCGTACTGACCCCACACCAGGGTCTATGACAACTACGTGTATTGTTTTTACAGGAAAGTATGCAAAACTCATCTCAATCATAAAGGATGCTTCCAGAATGTTCTGAGGGGTTATCCCATGAGTGATATCAATTATATCGATGGAAGGGTTTATTTTAAGCATTACTCCTTTCATGATTCCGACAAAGGGGTCTTTGTACCCAAAGTCAGTTGTTAAAGTTATTATGGGACGCTTATCCATTCAGACCGCCTATTACTTTTTTTATATCATTAATTGTCTTTTTCTTCAAATATGCTTCTATCCCGCTGATTATATCAATGCTTGCCCCGGGGTTTACAAAATTGGCTGTGCCGACCTGAATGGCTGTAGCTCCTGCGAGCATGAACTCAATTGCATCACCGGCATCGATTATGCCTCCGATCCCTATTACAGGAATGCTGACAGCATTTGATGCTTCCCAGACCATCCTTACAGCAATTGGTTTTATCGCAGGGCCTGACAGGCCGCCTGTAATATTGGCGAGTTTCGGTTTCCATGTCTCGATGTCAATTGCCATCGCAGGTATGGTATTTATCAGTGATATGGCATCACTGCCGGCATCTTCAGCTTCTTTTGAGAATTCCTGAATATCCGGAACATTCGGGGATAATTTTGTAATTAATATTACATTCTTTAGAGATTTTTTTACCTTCGATATGAGTCTCCCGAGTGTTTTTTTATCAGTCCCGAAACTGATTCCTCCCTTTTTTACGTTCGGACATGACACATTCAGTTCTATCCCGTCAACGCCTGCATCATCAAGGGTCTCTGAAAGCTTTATATATTCGTCTGAGGTGCTGCCTAATATATTAACTATGACTTTTGTATCGAATTTTTTTAGATAAGGCAGTTTTTCTTTCAGGAATATTTTTAACCCGATGTTCTGAAGACCAATTGCATTTAGCATCCCGCATGACGTTTCACATATCCTTGGAGAAGGATTCCCTTCCATTGGGTTTAATGAGATACCTTTGACAACAACAGCACCGAGCTTGTTCAAATCAACAAACTCGGAATATTCCTCACCATAACCGAATGTCCCTGAAGCAGTCATAACAGGGTTTCTGAGTTTTAAATTGCCTATGTTGACAGTTAAATCCATAAATTCAAGGTAAGATGGATAAGGAATTGCCTTTGAGCGGATTTGAATTCCGATTTATCGGAATTCACCTCGGAGTCCCAATTTTGTTGGGACGAGAATGAGCGAAAAGGTGATTCCTTATCCATTATCTAAAAACTCCTCTACCAAATAATCTCCTCTATTGGAAATACCGGTCCTTCCTTACAGACCCTTTTGTATCCGTTAACTGTTTTGACAACACATCCCAGGCATGCACCAAACCCGCATGCCATATTTTCTTCCAATGAAACATATCCCTTGATCCCGTGCTTAATAGCTATCCTTGATATAACTTCAAGCATTGGTTTTGGTCCACAGGCATAAAGTACATAAGGGTCAGTGTGTGCTAATCGAGAGTTTATAAAATTATTTAGAAGGTCAGCGACCGTGCATTTTTCTCCAGCAGAACCGTCATCTGTGCAAACGACGGATTTATTGCATAAGCATTTTAATTCGTTGATTATTAGAAGTTCGTCTTTACATTTTGCACCATACATCAGACATGATCTTTTTGAGAAGTTTTCAGCAAGAGAAAATATGGATGCAATACCTGTTCCGCCGGCAACCAATAAAGGTGTAACCCCCTTTTCGGGTTTCGGATATCCGGTACCGAGCGGTCCGATTATACTTATAACTTTTCCACGCTTGTAATCTTTCATTAATGAGGTACCTTTGCCTTTTACGGTATAAAGGAACTGTATCCCTCCTGAAGTTTTTCTGAAAAAGCTGAAAGGTCTTTTAAGCAAAGGGTCATATGAATCCCCGGCCTCTATCATATAAAACTGTCCTGGTTTAGGGGCAGGTGCTTTTTTAAAAGGAGATATAGTAATAAGAAATGTCTTGCTGTTTAGGGAATGGTTATCTGCTATTTTTGCCCTGAAATATCTACTCAAAGTTGATCTCTAATATCTCATACTCCATGGTTCTTGCAGGTGCCTTGATTATTGCTGTATCACCAATCTCTTTACCGAGCAATGATCTTCCGACAGGTGAGTTTATTGATATCTTTCCATTCTTGACATCTGCTTCGTCAGTGCCTACCAGCATGAAAACATATTCTTCATCTGCTTCTATGTCTAAAACCTTGACCGTTGCACCGAAGGCAACTTTTGACTGGTTTATTTTAGAAGGGTCGATAACTTCAGCCAGAGCCAATTTTGTCTTCAGATCCTGAATCCTTCCTTCGATAAAAGATTGTCTTTCTTTGGCAGCATGATATTCTGCATTCTCAGACAGATCGCCATGGCCCCTTGCCTCTGAAATATCTTTGATGTTTTTTGGCCTGTCAACCTTCAAAAGCCTGTTAAGCTCTGCTTTAAGCTTTTGATAGCCATCAGGCGTCATAGGTAGTCTTTCCAACAGATTATTTACCCCTCAAGTTTTATTAATTTAACACTTTTCTGATATTTTTTTCTATATTAGATGTTATTAAAAGTATAATTTTGCATAATTTTGAATATAATTGAATAGAAGGAGAAAATAATGCTTTTTTCCAAGGTGCTTATACCAACCTTGAGAGAGACCCCTGCTGATGCAGAGGCAATAAGTAACATTCTAATGTTGAGAGCCGGGTATGTCAGGCAGCTCGCAGCAGGTCTTTATATATATTTACCACTCGGCCTCAGGGTTATAGAAAAAATAAATAGAATCCTGCGCGATGAGATGAGTGCCATTGGTGCACAGGAAATTTATCTTCCAGTGTTACATCCGGCAGAGATATGGCAGGAGACAGGCAGGTGGTCTGAAATAGGCGATGAGATGTTCAGGCTGAAGGATAGAAGCGGGAGAGACATGTGCCTTGGAATGACGCACGAGGAAATAATGACATGGCTTGTTGTAAGGGAAGTCCGTTCATACAGAGACCTGCCCCAAATATGGTATCAGATTCAGACAAAACTGAGAGATGAAGCCAGGCCCAAGAGCGGCGTTCTGAGGACAAGAGAATTCATGATGAAGGATAGCTACAGTTTTGATGTCGATGAAGATTCACTCGAAAGAAGCTATCAGCTCCATGCTGATGCCTACCACAAGATTTTCTCAAGATGTGGTCTTAAGTTTTATATGGTAGAGTCAGACCCCGGTATGATGGGAGGAGCAACTGCGCATGAATTCATGGCACCCAGCCCATCAGGCGAAGATGTGGTAGCTCTCTGCAGCTCCTGCGCCTATGCTGCAAATATTGAGCTTGCCCTCTCGACCCCCAAGAAGATGCAGGTTATGGACTGGGAATTTGAAGAGGTTCATACTCCTGAAAAACGTACAGTTGAAGAAGTTTCAAAGTTTTTAAAACTCGGTCCGGAATATTTTATTAAGAGCCTGTTGATCATAAGTGATGACGGTCCTGTACTTGCTTTGATCAGGGGAGATCAGGAGTTGCATGAAAAGAAGATAAACAGGATTATCGGCAGACATCGGTCAGCACAGAAGGGAGAGGTAAAAGAGATTCTCGGGGTTGAGGCAGGTTTTATCGGACCTATGAACCATAAACTCAGAATTATTGCCGACAGATGCCTGAAGAAAGGCATATATATTAGTGGTGCAAACAAACCACATTACCATGCGAGGGGTATAATACCGGAAAAGCATTTTAGTGCTGAATGGCATGATATACACATTGCAAAAGAAGGAGATCTATGCCAGAGATGTGACGCAGCTTTGAAGATCGAGCGGGTTATCGAGATCGGAAATATATTTAAACTCGGCACAAAATATTCTGTACCCATGAAAGCGTTATATCTTGATGAAAAAGGGATGGAAAACCCTATTGTTATGGGGAGTTATGGCATAGGCCCTGCCCGGATTGCTGCAGCAGCAATTGAGCAGAACAATGACAAGGACGGTATCATCTGGCCTGAGAGCATCGCCCCATTTGATGTTGAGATCCTGCCGTTGAATATGAAAGACGCAAAGACAATAGAGGTTGCTGAGAAAATCTATAATGACTTGAAAGAAAGAGGGATTGAGGTTTTAATGGATGACAGGGATGAAAGGGCAGGGGTGAAATTCAAAGATGCCGATTTAATAGGGATTCCCACTCAGATAATTATTGGCGAAAAGAATCTCAAAGAAGATCTTGTTGAGATTAAGGATAGAAAGACAAAAAAGACAGAAAAAGTTAGAGTTATGGAAGCAGTTAAGAGCTTAGAGATGAAATATTGAAAAAATTTTTTATTGTAAGTAAAAAAGGTTTCAAAACAATCAGCTGGAATTAAATAATAAGACTATTTAGAATCTGTCCATAAAGTTGAATTTTTGCCGTTTATTTGTCATTCCGCACTTGATGCGGAATCCAGAACCTATTGAAAACACTGGATTCCCGTTTTCACGGGAATGACACTTTTTTACGAATCTGTCAGTGTATGGACAGACACTATTTAAATTCAAAAAGAAAAATCTGATTTTTGTGCTAAAATTTTAAAAGCAAAGGCAGTATACAAAAAACTGAAGTATTTTCTTTTTTACTTTACTGAAGTATTTTCTTTTTTACTTTAAGGAATAAGGAGGGGAACATGATAGCTGCACTTATTACACTGGGAATAATAGTGCTGGTTTTATCTTTTGCTATAGCGATATATAACAAACTGATCCGGCTCAAGAATACTGTAAAGTCATCGTGGTCAGATATTGATGTCCAGCTTAAGAAGAGATATGACCTTGTACCGAATCTTGTTGAGACGGTTAGAGGCTATGCCACACATGAAAGAACTGTCTTTGAGAAGGTTACAGAGGCACGTTCTGTGGCTATGAGGGCATCAACTCCCGCGGAGAAGTCAAAAACCGAAAATATGTTCAGGGACACATTAAAAAGTCTGTTCGCTGTTGCAGAGGCATATCCTGAGCTTAAGGCAAATGTTAATTTCATACAGCTTCAGTCTCAGTTAAAAGAGTTAGAGGATAACATAGAGTATGCGAGGAGATATTACAATGCTGTTGTCCGTGATTTCAATATCCTGATCGAGTCTTTCCCATCCAACATTGTTGCGTCATCATTCGGGTTTAAGCAGGAAGAGTTTTTCGAGCTTGAAGCGCCTGAAGTCGAAAGAAAGCCTGTAAAGGTCAGTTTTTAGAAAAATGCTGAAGTGCTATATATTTAACAGGGCAGACATTCCTCAAAGTCTTTACAAAGCGATGATTTATTATGATACGGCTTATAATGTTCTATCATAATAAAAAATGTTTTTTAGGCTATAACTGTGGATAGCCAATACTTTAAGGTATCGCTGGTAAAGACTTTTCGGAACATCTGCCCTGTAGCCGGTTGCAGTATCTATGACACAGCATAAACTTATAAAATCCCATAGAGACTATTATAAAAAATCATCATGTATCACGTTTCTTGTATCGTGCATCACTTCTTTGACAATAGCTTTCTTTATCTCCCCTGTTTCTGCTCAGGACTTTACAATCAACAAATTCCATTCTGATATAACTATCAACAAAGATGCATCCTTCACAGCAAGAGAAACCATAGATGTAGAGTTTCACAGAACAAAACATGGTATCTTCCGGGAGATACCTTTTAAATATACCGATGAACGCGGGAGTACAATTATCACGCCATTAAAAGTTTTATCTGTAACTGACGAGTCAGGGAGGGACTGGAAATACAAAATAAATGTAAAAGGTAATGTTGTAAACATAAGAATTGGTGACCCAGACAAATATGTTGAAGGAAACCAAACATATTTAGTCAGCTATAAAGTTGAAAATGCGATACTTTTTTTTGATGACCACGATGAGCTTTACTGGAATGTTACAGGTAATTACTGGCCGGCACAAATAAGAGAAGCATCAGCAAATGTATTTTTGAAGCTGGATAAAAAAAGCGAAGACATGTGGGCAGCGTGCTATACAGGCGCTTATGGGGCGAAAGAATCTGATTGCAAGGTTGAGACATTTAACAATTCCGGTGAATTTTTTACAGAGAAAAACCTGAAATTCCGTGAGGGCTTTACAATAGCATTCGGATGGGACAAAGGACTCGTTTCTCCGCCATCTCTCTGGAAGAGATTGTTATGGATGTTGAATCTAAGAGAAAACTGGGTGTTCATTTTACCCGTTTTTTCTTTGATTTTCATGATAAGTTTATGGAATAAGAAGGGAAAAGACCCGAGAGTGAGAGAGGCTGTTACAGTAAGATACGAACCTCCTAAATATGGTGATAAACCACTAACACCTGGAGAAACAGGTACTTTAATTGACGAAAAGCTCGATTCAAGGGATATTACTTCGACTATCATAGGGCTTGGTGTTAAAGGATACATAAAGATAGAAGAAATGAAAACCGAGGGATTGATATTTGAATCCACAGATTACTACATCTCAAAAGCTGGAGAACCAGATGGAGATCTCAGCCCCTTTGAAAAAATGCTCATGAAAAATATATTTAAAGGTAAATTGCAGGGCAGGATGGTCTCTGATATGAAAAATGAATTTTACATACATTTAGAATCTTTAAAAAAAACCATGTATGGCGAGCTGGTCAGAAAAGGGTATTTTCTTAATAGTCCAAATACGGTAAGGAAATTATATATAACTGCAGGAATATTTGTCGCAGCAGTCGGGTTCTTCTCGGCATTGTTTCTTGCACAATCATCAACATTGAAGGGTGTGTTTGCAGGTTTGTTGACTGCTTTGCCGGTGCTTGCATTTTCAAGGGTAATGCCCGCAAAAACAAGGACCGGTGCCTCTGTATACATGGACATTTTGGGTTTTCAGGAATTTATGAACCGTGCAGAAAAAGACAGGTTGGTTCGGATTGGGGATAAAGACCTCTTCTCCAGGTTTTTGCCTTATGCTATAGCCCTTGATGTTGTGGATAAATGGGCAAAGGCTTTCGAAGGAGTCTACCAGGAAACTCCTATGTGGTATATATCGCATGGAGGTGTAAGGACTTTCAGCCCCTATAGTTTTTCTCGAACAATAAGTTCAGCAACCTCAAGCCTTGCCTCTGCAATGTTTGCATCACCAAGGGGAAGCGGTATCAGCAGCGGAGGCGGCAGTGGCTTTAGTGGTGGAGGTTTTTCAGGAGGTGGATTTGGAGGTGGCGGAGGAGGAAGTTGGTAATTGAATTAAGTGTTGAAAATATGTAACTTTTTTTATAGAATATATAAATTATTATGGCCTATTCTAATAAAACAACCGAGCGAACAAGACATATTATTGCTATTCTTTCTGTAATTGTTACACTTAGTTATCTGCATTGGAGAGTAACAGAAACGTTTAATCCAAATGCTCTTTTCTTTTCTTGGGCACTTTATGGAGCTGAGGTTTTCGGCGCAATCACAACATTTTTGTTTTACTTTACGGTGTGGAAACCTTTAACACGTGAAGCTCTACCAATTCTTCCTAACAGGACGGTGGACGTCTTTATACCAACTAAGGGCGAGTCAGTTCATATTTTGAGAAAGACTCTTCTTGCCTGTAATAAATTGAAATATCCTCATCAAACACTTGTTCTCGATGATGGAAATCGTCCTGAGGTTAAAGCCCTTTGTGAAGAATTAAAATGTATATATCTTGCCAGGGAAACCCATGAACATGCAAAGGCAGGTAATCTCAATTTCGGTTTGAAAAACTCAACTGCTGAATTCGTTGCCATTTTTGATGCTGATCATGTACCTCTTCCTAATTTCATAGACCGTCTGATTGGTTACTTCAAAGATGAAAAGGTTGCCTTTGTACAGATTCCACAGGAATTTTATAATATTGATTCTTTCCAGCATCGGGTTGATAGTAAAAAGAAGATCATCTGGGGGGAACAATATTTATTCTTTTCGGCAATTCAACCTGGAAAAGATTACTGGAATGCAGCATATTTTGTTGGTAGTTGCGCTATACTTCGCAGAAGAGCCCTCGATGATATAGGTGGTTTCGCAACCGGTTCAATAACGGAAGATATGCTTACTTCCATCCTCCTTCATGCTAAGGGATGGGCTTCGGTTTACCATAATGAAAACCTTGCGTATGGCATTGCTGCAGAGAGCCTCAAGCCCTTTCATATACAAAGGCAACGATGGGGAATCGGCAGCTGGCAGATTTTTGTAAGGGCAAATCCGCTTTTAATGAGGGGTCTTACTATTCCACAGCGCATTACATATTTTTCTTCCATGATCTATCCTTTAGAGGGGTTTCAGAAGATAATTTTTTATGTTACCCCGCCTATCGCTCTAGTTACAGGTGTTCTCCCAATGAGATCACTCGATATTAATTATCTAATTCATTTTATTCCATACTTTGCCATTTCAATCTTCGGCTTTAATGAGATGGCAAGAGGCTTCGGGGGACAGATCATGCTTGAACAGTACAGCATGGGGAAATTTGTAACTTATCTAAAAACACTAGGGATGGTCTTGTTTCCAAAGAAATCTAAGGAATTCAAGGTTACGCCAAAAGGTGAAGATTTATCAGTTCCCCATGGCCTCATAGTGCCACAGATAGGTGTTTTTCTGATAAGCATTATGGCAATTGTATGGGCTTTAGTAGAGTTACTCCTTGATATGCGCAAGGATGATTTTATCGTGGCAGTCAACTGTTTCTGGGCACTGTTCAACAGTGGTCTTGCGCTTGCTATTATCCAGCATGATTATAAGAAACTTTTTCAACGTAGGACAAGGTACAGGGTGCCTGACAGGATTCCTGTAATTTTCAAATTAACGAATATGGAAAAACCTATATGGCTTTGTGCAGTGGCAGACGATATTACCGAAGAAGGATTGTCCCTGCTTGTTATAGGACAGGTACCAATAGGTCGTGTTCTGGAGGTCAACCTGATGCTTCCTACAAAAACCCTAAGAGTAACTGGTGAGGTTGTCCAGCAACGAAGCATCACTGCCGATAATTATCCAGTTTCAAAACTTGGGATACGTTACGAGGAAGTATCACAAGATATAAAGGATGAATTGTCACGTTATCTCCATGAATCAGCTGTCTCAAAGTTTATGAGAGAATATTCCACTAAGTACAGGACTTATCTCGAAAGACGTTTTATGGCGAAGAAGTACTTCCATGAGCGTGCCTACAGAGCCCTTACATATTTCCCTGTTATTGTGAATACCGATAACATAAAACAGAAATATGCTGTTATAAAGGATATTTCAGAAACTGGCATTCTGCTGACTACCAGGGTGTTTTTTACAACAGGCTCTGAAATAGCTATGGATGTGATACTTGGAAGAGAGAAAATAAATCTTAAAGGTGTTGTTGTAAGAGACTTAGCTCATGGTACAGAGAATTATCCAGAGTTTCTTATTGGCGTACACTTCGATGAATCATCTCTTAATAAGGTAACCCAGCTCCTCAGTATTGGCGATAAAATCGGAAGTTTTGTTCTTAAATGAAAGTAGGAAGGCTGACAAACAGACACTTTCTCTGGATCATTCTGCTATTTGGTTTCTTACTTAGTGTACTTAATCTAAACTATAATTCAGTCTTCCACGACGAAGCATTTCATATCTTGTTAGGTCGCCAGGTATTAAGTGGGGAAAATTGTCCAGGTTGTGCTTATGCAACAGGTTCGGTTTTAATCCATCCGGTGGTAGCAGCAATAGGGGATTATCTGGGGGGGTTATACGGCGCCCGTGCAATGAACATCTTATTCTGCCTCGCTCTAACTATAATCATTTATGAAACAGCCCACCTCCTCTTTGACGGCAGATACGGACTCATTTCCGCTTTCTTGTTTCTGTTTGCAAGCCAGACACTCTATTTGTCAAAATTAGCAACATACGATATGATTGCCGCTTTTTTCTTAGGTCTCTCATTTTATTTGATCCTTTTGTCAGAAAAAACACCTTCAACATCTTATAAAAATGTATGGCTATTGTGTGGAGCAGTTTCTCTCTTTTTATCTGCTATAACAAAATACCTTGTGCCTGTCTTTATTCCACCACTCGTAATATATGTTTTCTTTAAACAAAAGTTTTCAAGAGCCTTGTTTTTCTTCCTCCTTCCTCTTTCTGTCTTTCTTCTTCTCTATGCATATTTTGCACTCTATCCTGATAGAGAAGCGCTTATGGGAACCATTGGCGCCTCTCGTGAGGCAACACAGATCCCCTTTTCTACCTTATATAACTGGACTTTTCGCTGGGTAGCTATGGCATATCTACTGTCATTCTTTGGCGTGTTCCATGAAAAGAAAGGTAAGATAGCAATTCTTCTCATTATACTCTCCACACCCATCATCATTATGCATCTCGCAACTGGTGCAGAGCAATCGGTGAATAAAAATGTCATTTTATCTTTTATTTTTCTAAGCCTATCTTCTGCCCTTGGAGTGGATCATATAGGGAATCTTTTTTCTATGAAGAGTACAAGCCAATCTGTAAAGACATTCTTTATCTTGGCAGTGCTCGTTGTATACTTCACATACAGTATCCATAACTTGAAATGGTTAGAAAAACAGTATCCTGATATGTCACCTGTCATAGAGTTTTTTAAAGAAAAAGGGTTTGATGGTATGAATGTAGCAATTAACTCGAGCTATGGTGATGCAGTGTATATTTACTCTCTTGGATCTCGTTTTCCTCACGCGCGATTTCTTTATATTACACAACTCAACAAAGCAGATGGTTCAAATAATCCTCTTTTTGACAAAATAGACTTTATGGTGTTTGAT
>Ga0154657_1069_pt2 | contig 12537 bp, 10 predicted proteins | sample Rifle2008BG13ft_FD_116086 | JGI IMG/M metagenome (GOLD analysis project Ga0154657, IMG submission 116086) | Nitrospirae bacterium RBG_13_39_12 | reverse complement strand
TTAATCATGCTGAAAGACATGATACGCAGACTAAGTTCAAAAGGTGTCACTGTCTTCATGGCCACGCACAGCCTGCATATTGCTGAAGAACTATGTGAAAGGGTTGGCCTTATCAGTAAAGGCTCTCTCATCAGCATAAAAAACAGGGCAGAGATCGGTACAGAAGGCGGTCTTGAAGAGTTATTCTTAAAAATAACCTCGTGAAATTCATGTACCGAACTCGACGTCATTCCCGCTTGTCGGGAATCTTTCTTTGCTATGACTCCGTACAAGGATAAGAAGAAGGATTCTGGACAAGCCAGAATGACATTTCGAATGAATAGATTTATTTAACAGATAGAAATTGAGAGCCGGAATTACAGAAAAGCGTAAAGGTATTTTCAATTGAAAACAACTTTTTTATTATTGATCCCAAAGATTTTGTCCATAAAAAACTCTATTACCCTGAAGACCCTATTGAAAAGGGTTCCTTTCATATTTATCGGCCTTATCTTCTGGGTATTGTTTTATTTAGGTTCCTACAAAGTCTTAAACTTTATCCGTGATCTGAAATTTTTTGGGGAAATACTATCTAAGAAACTTCTCTCCATTACTTTTTTTAGTCTTTTTGTCTTTCTTATTCTCAGCAACATCATTACTGCGCTGTCTTCTTTTTATATGTCAAAAGACATTCCTCTACTCATGTCAAAACCAATAAAAACGAGGGACCTTCTCGGGCTGAAGACAATAGAGACCACATCGAGTTCATCATGGATGGTTCTATCCTTTATCCCTCCATTTTTTATTGCCTATGGCATAAGCTATAATGCGCCGCTTATTTTTTATCTTGTGCTGATTCTAACCTTCATTCCCTTCTTGCTCATAGCAGGTGGCATTGGAATTACTGTTGCACATTTGCTTACAAGGATATTTTCCATAAGAAATTTGCGGTTATCATTGCTCGCTATAGGACTCTTGGTTTTTATAACTATATATCTTTTTGTAAGGTCTCAGTGGTCTGTAAGCCTTGAAAGTTCTGAAAGATTTATAAAAACTCTGCTTGCAATAAAAACGGATTCTCCTTATTTGCCTGGGCTGTGGATAACAGAATCTGTCATGCCATTACTAAGAAAACAAATACCCAATACTGTCTATCCATTTGTGATCTTAAGTTGCGGGATATTCATGCTTATATTATCCGGCGTCGTTGGTAACAGGTTATATATTAATAATCTTGAAAAGATTATACCATCTGTAAGACATGGCATTAAGTCAACAAGAGAGGGTTTCTATCCAGGTAGCATCTGGGCTGTTTTGTGGAAAGATGTAAAGATATTTTTCAGAGACACAGGACAGTGGTCACAGCTTTTTATTATAAGTGCGCTGATATTTATCTATATTTATAATTTCAGGACTATGCCCCTAAAGACATTATCTGAAATATTTCCTTTTATTAAAGAATTTATGGTACTTGTAAACATGTTAATGGCAGGCCTTGTTCTTTCCGCAGCATCTGCAAGGTTTCTTTATTCCTCAATCAGTCTCGAAGGCATGGCCTTCTGGATTATAAGGGCATCACCTTTAACTATAAAAAAATTGCTCTGGTCAAAATTCTTATACGGGTTTATTCCTGTAACTGTTATTCTTTTTTCAGTTGTTTTTATTACAAATATGGCAATGGGTACAGACAGCCTGTTGATGCTCCTGTCCGTAATTACTATTTTTTTATTGTGCATTTCTATAAGCGGACTCGGCACAGGAATGGGCGCTGTATTGCCGAAATTTAGATATGAAAATATAGCCTCTATCTCAATGAGTCCCGGCGGCATGTTATTTATGCTAATAGCATTTCTGGTAGTTCTCGTGACAGTTTCTCTTGAAGGATGGTCTTTTTACGTTTATAGAAAAGCTGCAATGTCAGGTTTGTCATTAAGCTACACAGAGAAAGGCCAGGTTTTACTTGCGGGCATGTTAATCATAATATTGAACAGCCTTGCTTTTTTTATCCCGATGAAGCTGGGGGAAAAGCGTCTTGAAAAAGACTTTAATGTTTAAACGCCCTCTGGCCTGTAAATACCATAGTTACTTTTGGTTTAGCTTCATTACAGGCTGTTATAACTTCAAAATCCCTTTCAGATCCCCCTGGCTGAACTATTGCTGAGACACCCTGTTTTATTCCAACATCAACACCATCACGGAATGGGAAAAATGCATCAGAAACCATGACAGAGCCTTTAAGCCCGCCCCTTTTCTTTTTAGTTTCCTTCTCTATTTCACGTAGTGCATACTTATCCCTTTTACCTTGTTTTACATCAAGCTCAAATGTTTTATAGGGAACACCATATTTCCTGAAACATAATGCATCAGCGTATTTTTGATATGCTTTATAGACTGCTATCTCAGCCACACCCACTCGATCCTGCTCACCAGTACCAATCCCTACAGTAACACCATCTTTAACATAAATCACTGAGTTTGATGTAATCCCCTGCTCTACATTCCATCCGAAAAGCATATCGTCATATTCTCTATTCTTTGGCCTTCTCTCTATTTCGTAGTCTTTTCCCTGATAAGTTGCTTTTGCCGGCAAAAAATCTTTCTTTGATTTAATCTTGTTCATAGGGGATTGCTGGACAATCATACCTCCGTCATTTAATGATTTGAAATCCACAAAGCGGAAAGTCTTATATCTCTCCAACTCATTGATCCTGCTAATCCTTATAATTCTAAGATTCTTTCTCTTAGATAAAATATTAATAGTCCCCTCTTCAAACTCAGGAGCAGCCACAACTTCGAGATAGTTATTGTTGACCATTTCTGCAGTTTCTTTATCCATGGACCTATTCACAACAAGGCACCCGCCAAATGCTGCTATCCTGTCAGCCATGTTAGCTTTCTCATATGCGTCAGCCAATGTTTTTCCATATGCGGCACCGCAGGGATTATTATGTTTTAAGATTACAGCAGAAGGACGGTCCATCAGGTACTTAATAACATTAAGCCCATTATCAAGGTCTGTAAGGTTTGTCTTACCCGGATGCTTCCCTGCCTGGATCATATCCTCTTCAGTAATGCTGCTTACAAGGCCGTTGCCCGGCTGTATGAACTGGCAACCCCCTAAAGTCAGATTACCGTTAATCAGTTCATAAAGTGCAGCTTCCTGGTCTGGATTTTCACCATAACGAAGACCTTTTTCAATCAAGTCCCCTGTTTTATCATCAGGTATCTTCCACGTTCTTTTCCTGTATATTAATGTCTGATCACCAAATTTAATTACCATCTCATCAGGAAAATGATCATCCATGATAGTGCGGTACATCTTCTTTATGTCTGACATGAAATACCTCCTTCTCTAAAAAATTGATAAACAAGATTAACTGATAATGGAAAATTTCCAAATCCTGACATCGAAATCCTGAACAAATCAAAATATTTAAACTCATTCAAAAATAGGGATAGAAACACAGGATTCTTTAAAACTAAAAGCGTAGATAGAAAAGGCTGGTGAAGAATTTTTATACGACACTTTAAAGTAAAACCTCTTGAGTCGTAAACGAATAAACTTTTATTCTGTAAAGCACCTGCGTCTGCCATATAAATAATTTGTCGATTATAAAAATTATGAGACAGCCTTCTATATCTCTGTTTTTTGGTTGTTTCGTGCTTGTGATTTTGGGATTCAGGATTTCTTCTTATATTTTTCTTTAACTTTCAATGCCTCTTCAAGCATCAAAAGATACTTGACGTATTTAAATCCCAGCCTCATCAATGCGATTTCATCGGTCTTTATCTTCTCGATCTCATTTTTATCAATATCAAAGACATCAAGGAACCTGCTCTCAAATATATATCTCCTGAACCTGTCCAGATCATAACTTGCTGTGTAAATCTGAGCCTGTTTGTTCGTGTCAAGTGGCTCGCCAGCCGGATCCCTTCTTAACTGGATCTCCATCCACTCCCTGTTCATATCATCGTAGAGACTTACCTCCTGGTCCTCTCTCCATGATTGTATTGTCCATTCAACATCTTCCTGATAGCCAAGGCAATGCTGCTCCCTGATAAAAAAATAGAACTCCTCATGCACCGGCCCTTTTTCTGAGCCTTTTTTCAGAGAAGCCTGACCAACTGGATAGTAACGGCAGTTTGCAGGACGGTCAGTATAAATAGTACAGCCTTCCGGTGTTACAAATGGACATTTCTTCTCTTTATCATCCGCCATTTTAAGTATCACAAAGGGATGCGAGGTTTTCTTTTCAATTTCCATATTAGTATATTTTTCGAGAAATTCCTCAGAAGAGATACCCAATCTGTTTTTCATTCTCAGGATGTCATAAGGAGTTAATAATATATTTATATTGCTGCAGCATTTCGTAAAACATTTTATGCCTTTATGACACCTGAATTTAAATTTGGCATCGAGAGTATATTTGGTTGGTTCTACATCTTTCATACTTGGTATCGGCATCTTGATTCAATCCTTTCTGTCTTAATTTAAGAAATTACTGAACAGCAAATTCATCAGCATATTTTTCAGACCTTATCAGAAAATCTTTCAGCTCATGTTTCCTGCGTGCAAATCGTCTCACTCCTGATATGGAATGATTGACCATGGGAGTAAGGCAACATTCATTCCCATCTTTTATAGCGTGTCCTATTAATCCAAATAATGCACTTTTCGGGTTAATTATCCGGCCTAAATATCTATCTTATATATTATACAAAAAAAAGGCCGACAGAAACTTCTGTCGGCCTTAGGCTGTTTATATACCTAAATAAGCGGAACGATCAGCAATGCAACGATATTGATAACCTTAATCATCGGGTTGATTGCCGGTCCGGCTGTATCCTTATATGGGTCGCCGACTGTGTCGCCCGTTACAGAGGCTTTATGTCCATCGCTCCCCTTCTTGTGTACGACACCTTTGTCGTCAGTAACTCCAACTTCAAAGGATTTCTTGGCATTGTCCCATGCACCACCGCCGGATGTCATTGCGATAGCCTGGAACAATCCTGTGATTATGCTGCCTATGAGGACTCCTCCGAGTGCCTCCCTGCCCAAAAGCAATCCGACAATTATCGGGGTAGCTACGGGGATAAGTGCGGGAAGCATCATCTGCCTGATTGCACCTTTTGTTACGATATCAACACAGGTTCCATACTCTGGCTTTCCTGTTCCTTCCATGATACCGGGGATTGTCCTGAACTGCCTTCTGACCTCTTCAACAATACTACCGGCAGCTTTTCCAACTGCCTCCATTAGGAGAGACCCAAAGTAGTATGGGAGAAGTCCGCCGATAAAGAGTCCGACTAGAACCAATGGGTTTGAAAGGTCAAACGCAAGCACCTCTCCAAAAGATCTCGAATACTCTGCAAATAAAACCAGAGCAGCGAGACCTGCTGAGCCAATTGCATAACCCTTTGTTACTGCCTTTGTTGTATTACCGACTGCATCGAGAGGGTCGGTAATTTCACGGATTTCTTTCGGCAGCTCAGCCATCTCTGCAATACCACCAGCGTTATCGGTTATAGGACCATAGGAGTCAATGGCAACAACGATTCCGGTCATGGAAAGCATCGAAACCGCTGAAAGGGCAATTGCAAAAAGTCCTGTTACTGCCTGATCAGGAGTAATATTTACAAAACCTCCGGCACCAATCCAGAATGCCCAGATAATTGCTCCACAAATTACTATAACAGGCATACCTGTTGATTTCATACTGACTGCAAGCCCGGCAATAACATTTGTTCCATGGCCTGTAAGGCTTGCTCTTGCTATATGCTTAACAGGAGAAAAACTGGTGGATGTAAAATATTCTGTTATCATAACAATAAGACCTGTCAGCATAAGGCCGATAAGGGCTGTTGTAAAGACTCCCATCTGTGTAAAAGGCGCAGTACCGCCTTCAGGAGTGACACCAGGAAGCCCCAGGAACCATCCGGCTACGAAATAAAATGCTATTGCAGCCAGGATACCTGAGACCGCAAGTCCCTTATATAAAGCGCCCATAATATACTGGCTTTTGCCAAGGCGTACAAAATATGTGCCTATAACAGAGGCCACTATTGAAATGCCACCGATAAGAAGCGGGAATTCAACCCAGGGGCTATCCGCTCCAAAAGCAGTCTTTGCAAGAAGCATTGCAGCAACAAGGGTAACTGTATAGGTCTCATAAAGGTCTGCCGCCATTCCTGCGCAGTCACCTACGTTGTCACCTACGTTGTCAGCAATAACTGCAGGGTTTCTCGGATCGTCCTCAGGAATTCCTGCCTCGACTTTACCTACAAGGTCTGCACCTACGTCTGCAGCCTTTGTATAAATACCACCTGCAATACGTGCAAAAACACTCATGAGAGAACAGCCGAAACCAAGTCCTACAAGTGCATGGAACGCATTTTCTCCTGCGTATGTCTTTGCAACATAAAAATAACCTGCTAATCCGATAATTCCTAATCCAACAACCATAATACCGGTAACTGAGCCACCTTTAAATGCAACATTCAAAGCTGCACTGAGTCCTTTGTATGCAGCCTGTGTGGTACGCACATTAGCCCGGACAGTGACCATCATGCCGATATAGCCGGCCAATGCTGAACCCACTGCACCGATCACAAAACCGACTGCTGTCCATGTACCCAGAAAAAATAATAATCCGGTAATCACCACTCCTACCATTGCAACTGTCTTGTATTCACGAGCAAGAAAAGCAGCTGCACCTTCTTTTACAGCGCCTGATATCTCCTGCATACGGGCACTACCCGCATCCTGCTTTATTACCCATGCCGCAGTCATCAGGGCGTATAAAACACCAATTACTCCGCAGATTAAACCGAATAAAATGATTGGGCTCATCTATCCCTCCTTTTCTTTATTTTGCGAAATTGAACTTCCACATATTAGTAGATGCGACGTATTAGAGAGTGAGAACTTTATGAAATTTATATTGTTACTAAACTCCCCCCTCACCTCCTTCTCTAAAAATATTCCTTAGATGCCTGAAAGGCTAAGATTCCCTTTCTGCATACTTAGCAAAAACCATTGCTGTGGCTCTATAAACCATATGCGCCATTTTTGAAAACGGAGCATAAATAAACAGGAAAAAGACAACTACAAGGTGAGCAAAATATATAACATAAGCAAGAATTGCAATATCAGCTAATCTCATTATCTCAGAAAGAATACCTGTCACAACTATCGCAATTATTAAATTTATAAAAAGCCAGTCATAGTAACCACCTGATCCGGCCTTTTCCTTATTCTTCAGTCTGTATCTGACAACAAGAGTAATACCGAGAAGCAACCCGAGTGCACTCGCGTTTCCGACTATTTTAACTGGATCTGTCAGCGGATAAGGTGATTCTCCCAGCATCCAGCTAAAGGGCTTCGCTCCTAAAAGTTTCATGGCTGCTGGTCCGTAAAGATAGGTAACTGCCCAGGCAGTGGTAATCGCAAGTCCTATAAAACTGTAAAAAACTAAAAAGTGCGATAGCTTGCGCTCTTTTGTCACATTACATTTTTCAAAACGTTTGTGTGAGAGTATTTCACTGATAGTCGCTGTGATCGCATTTGATATCCCTCCCTTGGGAGTTATGCCTAAGGTACGTACCATATCTTTCCAGTATCTGGAAATACCAACCGCTAAGGAAACAACAGCAAAGAAAAATATAGGAACATAAACACCATCTATGTAATAAGAAGGCAGGAGTGACGAGTATGCAATTTGCCCTGCCTCATTCCTTATAGATTCGAGATTCAGGTGACCAAGCGATGCGAAGATAATAAGCAGGATTACCACGGGAACTGCGAAAAGAAGTACCAGATATGAAGGACTGCCGACAGCCTTCCCTAAAAACGATGGGACCGAATAATTCTCAATAGACATTTTTCTCACAGCATTGAGGACTTCTCCAGGCTTTGCTCCCCTTGGACAGTAAGCAGTGCAGTCACTGCACTGGTGACAAAGCCAGATGTCGGGATTCGTTATGAGCTTGTCCTTCAAACCCCATTGTGCATACATCATCTCTTTTCTTGGGAACGGTTTATCATTAGGTGTTAAACTGCATACAACAGAGCACGTTGCACACTGATAACACTTCTTTAAGGATTCTCCGCCTCCCTTTGTAATCGCATTTATAAAATCTAAATCAGGCGATACAACTACCGAGTCATCTATTTTTGGAACCGTAGACTCTTTAGCTGCTTCTTCCACTTTTGCTTCAGATGCTTGGGTTTTTTCTTGTTCCATTTATTTTATATCCTCCCTATACTCATAGGTCGCAGACAAACCTGATCCTTACTAAAATTCCTTGAACGGATTATGCCCTATTTCCTTTACCTTTGCCGCAAACTCATTAATCATATCGGGCAACTTGTCATATTCATCAATCCCCACCTGTAACATCTTAACACGATCCGCCTCAAGTTGTAGTTTATTAAGAGTTTCACCGACCTTGCTGAAACGGACACTTGCAAGCTCACTCCCCTTGACGAAATGACACTGATAATTCTCGCCAAACTTACACCCTATGAGCAAGAACCCGTCAATCCCTTTTGAAAAAGCATCAGCAATCCATACAAGGTGCATTCCACCGAGGCACCTCAAGGGGACAAAACGAATGCTTGGGTCAATGGATTTGCGCTGCAGCGCCATAGTATCAAGGGCTGGATATGCATCGTTTTCACAAACAAGAGAAATAATCCTGAACTCTTCTTCAGGCACATTTATTGATTTAACCATTGAGCCTATGATATCAATACTATAATCTTTAAATGATACGATTCTTTCAGGGCAGGCTCCCATACAGGTTCCGCAACGTCTGCACCTATTAACTCTATAAAAAGGTATTCCTTTCTCATCTTCATCAATTGCTCCAAATGGACACTCCTCAGTACATCTCTTACAAGCAGTACACCTGATAAGCTGCGGGTCCGGAAAAGTCAAATCCCATGCCCTCGGATGGACTGCCACGCCTTTCGCAACATGATCTATACATTGTATTGCCTTAAAAGCCGCTCCTGCTGCATCTTCCTGTGCATCGGTCATGTTCATCGGTTGTCTGACAGGACCGGCAGCATATACACCTGTTCTCCTTGTCTCATACTGGAAACATACAAAGTTCGAATCTGCAAATCCGAGAGCGCCTTCAAGAGATGGTATTTCAGGTCCCTGTCTGTATGTGAGGTTTAAGATAAACTCCGGTTTTGGAGTAGATTCAATATAGGCTTTCTTAGCTTCATCACCTTTTGCAGCAGCCTGAGTAATTCCATCAAGATATTCCTGGGGGGCTCTTGTGGTTGGAACCATTCCTGTTGCTAGCACAACAAGATCAGCCTCGACCTTTATCTTTTCGCCTAAAAGGCTTTTTTCCATCATTACATAAAGATTTCCGTTGCCGGCATCTGCAACTCCTGTTACTTCACCCTTGGTTAACATAATACCGGGGTCATTCTGTGCTTCCTTATAGAAAGACTCAAGCCTTCCGGGTGTTCTTATGTCTTTATATAGGATCATGGCCAACGCATCGGCCTTTTCTCTTACATATCGTGCCTGCTTCAGTGAAGTAGCGCAGCACATCGATGAACAATAAGGAAGATGGTTGGGATCCCTGCTGCCTGCGCATTGAATGAAAGCAACCTTTTTTGCTTCTTTACCATCAGAAGGCCTTGTGATTACACCGCTTTTGGCAATCTGTTCAAACTCGATATTAGTTACCACATTTTTGAACTGTCCATAGCCGAGATGACCAAGTTTTGTTGCATCATAAGGCACCCAGCCTGTAGCTAATACAATTGCCCCTATCTTTTCAGTCACAGGGCCGCTGCTTGAAGCTATTGTGACATCAAACAGTCCTGGCTGTCCTTCTGTTTTCTCGATCTTTGCTGATTTATATACAGTAATATTCGGTTGGCTTTCTACCTCTTTAATGACCTTGTCTATCTCTGTATCAACAATTACCGGTTCTCGGTAATCCCTCGTCGGTATCTTCTTATACAACTTGTTTGCAAAACCACCAAGCTTTTGCTCCTTCTCAACCAGAACAACTTTATATCCGGCCTTTGCTGATTCAATGGCCGCAGTCATACCGGTAATACCGCCGCCTATCACTAAAATAGTATTGCTCAGGTTTTCAAGGATGGCAGGAGCAGGAAGTTCAGATTTCTGGGCCCTTATTGCGCCCATCAAGATATAATCCTCAGCCAAACTCTGCGTATCATCAGTTTTCGGAGGCTGCATCCATGCGACAAATTCCCGGATATTAACCCTTTCCACTAAAGAACCCGGGAAATCAAACTCATCATATTTAACACGTGGAGAACATGCTGCAATTATAACCGTGTTAATACCGTCTTTCTTGATGTCACCATTAATAAGTTGAAGTCCTTCAGGGCTGCACAGGATATCGTGGGTTTTTATGTTCTCTTCCTTGATCGCCCCGGATTTTACAGCTTTTGCAAGCTTCTCTATATCAACGGAGTCTCCAATTCCACATCCCTTACAGATATATACACCATATTTTTTTTCCATCCCTACCTCCTATTCACACTCTGGATGCACTTGATTACAACGCCGGTTGCATCTTGGACTGATCTTGCGACATCAGCAGGGCTTCTTAATGTTCCCACTGCGTATATCCCTTTTTTAAGCGCCGCGTCATCGACAAGCCCGTCAGGAGTATATGATATGCTTGTCCCGACCTTTGAGTTCTTTGTAGTGAGATCCATACCTGTTGCCAGGACCACCATATCGAACTTTGCCTTAATCTTGCCTCCACCGAGTGTGTCTTCAACATCAACTTCAACATCTTTTGAACCGGCTTCTTCAGTCAGTCCTGCAACTTTCCCTTTCGTAAAGATGACATTCGGATCATCCTTGATCTTCCAGTAGAACCTGTTTTCATAAAGTCCCGGAGTTCTGATATCTATATAAAAAATCCGGATCTTCGCATCGGGATACTGTTCTCTTATATACATCGCGTGTTTGAGTGTGGCAAGGCAGCAAACATAAGAACAGTAGTGAAGATGGTTTTCATCTCTTGAGCCCGCACACTGGACAAAGGCAATGTTCTTGACCTCTTTCCCGTCCGAAGGACGCACAATCTTGCCCCCGGTAGGACCATCGGGTGAAGCCAGTCTTTCTAACATCATATTTGTTATAACATTCTGAATTTTGCCTGAGCCAAGGATGTCAAGTTTATTTATATCATATGGATTCCATCCTGTTGCTAAAACTATAGCGCCAACATTCAGATTTATTGTCTCAGCCCTCATGTTAAGGTCAATTGCATTATACTTGCATGATTCAAGACATGGTTTCATGCAATCTTTAGGACAGGCTTTTGCATCAATTACATATTGAAAAGGGAATGCCTGTGAATGCGGAAGGTATGCTGCCTTTGTCTTGTTCATACCGAAGTTAAAATCATTATCCCGGTAAGACGGACAAGCCTGTGCACACGCATCACAGCCTACGCATTTGTCATTCACATACCTTGGGTTCAATTTAACAGTCACATCGAAGTTGCCTTCCTCACCCTTAATGCTTTCAATTTCTGCAAGGGTATAAACTGTAACATGCGGACTGTTTTTAATCCTCTTGAATTGTATCTCAAGGCCGCAGTTGGGGGGACATAGTTTCCAAAAGTACTTACTTATCTGTGCCACCCTACCACCAAGATATGGGTTTTTCTCAACGATATAAGCTTCCAACCCAGCTTCAGCAGCTTCGATTGCAGCGGTGAGACCGCTCATGCCGCCTCCGACTACAAGAACCTTCTTATTTTCTGCCATATCATTCCTCCTTAAAGGCAGTAAGTCATAAAGTGGTGGTTATAAAGCAGATTATAACCATCTCTTTTTGACTTACTATGTAAACGGGGCATATTATAGCATTTACAGCTTACTTGTCAAGAACAAAAGTCTGCGCCAATTAAATTAAAAATTGGGGAGGGCTAAGCCCTCCCCTTGTATCCGTGTTATGGGTACATCTGGACGTGTTTTACTTTCTTGAACTCCCATGTGTTGGTATCAGCATGGTATACGGAATTTGTGAAGCATTTCCAGTTGGCGTCATCAATCTTGTTGAAATCGCCTCTGTAATAGTAACCCGGATATCTGGACTCTTCCCTGAAGAGGATGTGCCGTGCATGTGCTTCAACAGAGAGAATCCTGTGATAATTCTCAAAGCATCTGAGGAGCTCGTGGAGGTCTTTAGCTGCCATTTTATTGCAATCCTCTTTGAGCATTTCGAGCTTCTGGAGACCCGCTTCGAGCATGGTTTTTGATGTCATATACCAGGTAGAACAACCACCAAAGTACTCATCAGCGATCTTCATCAGTCTTGCCTGAAGCGCCTTAGGGCCGATGTAGTTGGGGTTGATAGTGGGATCAGTCGTGTAGACTTTGTATTTCTCATAGACCTCGAACGGCAGATAGAGCTCAGCCGCAATCTCATCGAGGGACAACTTTGGAGCCGGCTTGTAGTCCGCGTGGTCGAGGATATAAGCTATTGCAGCCTTGGCTGCCATTCTGCCTTCTGCATGCGAGCCTGAGGAGAATTTATG
>Ga0154657_1080_pt2 | contig 12573 bp, 10 predicted proteins | sample Rifle2008BG13ft_FD_116086 | JGI IMG/M metagenome (GOLD analysis project Ga0154657, IMG submission 116086) | Nitrospirae bacterium RBG_13_39_12 | reverse complement strand
CCCTCTTAAAGTCCGATAACAGACAGAAAATCCCTTATTTAATTATTCATGGACAGGTCATATGGCCAACCTATTCCTTAAGTTTATCTGTTTTTAGCCTTTTTATCTCTGTAATCAAGTCCTTTGAACTTATAACACGCTTCTTTCTTAATAAAATAACAAGTGCCTCCTGGGTAAGGATATTCCTTTTCATCAGTTTTCTTCTTTCGCCTAAATTAATATATCCCGATGCTACTAATGATTTAATCAGGGTCTTGAAGTTTCCTTCCAATGCCTTTACCTTTTTCCCCAGACTGTTTATATATTCTTTCTGTTCTTCAATCTGTTGGTCAAGATTAGTCAGCATCTGCAACACATTGGTTGTGCTTAGCAGAATTTCGTCCTTTATAGTTCCTGTCTGTGCATTTTCATTTAAAATCTTATCAACTAATATTTTAAATTCTTCTTTTTTGCTCACATCTTCACCTTTTAGTATTAAATTAACTACATTCTATAATCATAGTATCCCCTTAGACATATTTATAGACAACTCTATGGGGGGGGCATACACAGACAAGAGTATGGCAAGTACTGTCCGGGAATAAGTGCTTTAATGTTCATTCTGTGTAGTACAAAGGTCTTAATTGTAAAATGGCATCCTCTGTTAACACGCAACCTGGATTTACAATATAGTTACAAAAATACTTAAACTCTACTACAGCTAATATACTAAAAATACTGAAATATTGTGTATATTTTTACAGAAATTAATAGAATTTCTTGAACACATCTCATTTATTTTCAATGCTTTTTCTTTCCAACATAAAATCCAAAATATTTTTCAAAAGCATTATTACTTTTTAATTTTAAATAGTTACGTCTTTGTGTAATAAAGCCTGGTTCCTGCATACATGGCAATTACAAAAATTATGTGCAGAAAGGCATGATTATTGCTTCACCTAAAAAAGGAGGATAAGGCAATGCTAAATTGTCAAGCAGAGGTAACAGGTTACAGACGGGTTCAGGCTATTATGAAAGCCATTAACGACATCGCAATTCAGTATGGCCTTCCAGAATGGACTCTTATAATGTTTGACAGCCAGCTTGGAGAGGATTTTGAGATTATTTCGAACATGGAAGACGAATTGTCTCTGGCACCATTCAAGCAGATTCTGTTAAGAATGGTTAAGATGTGTGGTCAATTTGAACACAATGGCAGGTTGGATAGCTGAAAATCTGTTTGCGCAGCTTGAGGACAAGATATTGTACTGATAGGACTTGTATGCCTTACAAGCCGCTATTCTGTTAAAAGTATATTTTTTGTTTTAAACAATACGGCTTAGATAGAATTCAAAAGCATGCTGATTAATCTTCCCTGATTTTTCTTCATTAATTATTATCATATCAGCAGGTCTCTAGTTTTTAAGACCATTTCAGTTTATTCTTGTCAAACAAATTACCGGGTTCCCGATTCTGTCTTCTTCTGTTTTTTATTGAACATCAATTACAAAGCATTCTTTTTTCTTGATATTAACCAAGTAAGCTGGATATTATTGCTAGGGTAAGATATACTTTAGAAACATAAGAGTTCTTTTTAAAAAATAATAAGTAATGTCACTAACAATAAATTAAAAAATGTCTTTTCAGTTAGTATCTTACTAAAATTAGAAGTTTATTCGATATCTTACACCTTTTAATATAAATCGGGGGTTCAGAAATGAAGAGGAACAGAACATTCGTTATATTTGCAGTTTCCCTATTTTTTCTTTTTATATTAGGGAACGTAACAATAATAGATCTTTACACAAACTGGCTTTTCTTCAATGAACTCAACTATTCAGGTGTCTTCACAAAAATTCTGTCCACCAAGATTATCCTTGCTACATTATTTAGTCTTTTTTCTATCGCTTTTATCTTAATTAATGTAATTACTGCAAACAGATCAAATTTCTCACCAATTAATCTGATCTTGAATGAGCAAGCAAAGATTTCACTAAACATTGAGATGCTAAATAAGTGGGTTAAGCCTTTAAGTTTGATTTTGGGAATAATATCAGGTTTATTCATTGGCATTGGGGTCAGTTCTATATGGCAGGAAGTCTTAACTTTTCAAAACCGTATTAATGTAGGGATAAGTGATCCTATCTTCAGTAAGGACATAGGATTTTATCTTTTTGAACTCCCACTATTTGAATCCATTAAAGGTTTTTCAGGTTTTTTAATCACAGCAACGCTCTTTATTGTGTCGCTGAATTATCTTCTCAGGGGAGGCATTGCCTCAAGAGAAAAAAATATATTAATCGATAAAAAGATCAAAAAGCACCTCGGAATCCTTGCCGGATTACTCATTATAAATACAGCCATCGGCTTTTATCTCGACCAGTACAATCTTCTTTTTTCAAAACATAGCATAATCTTTGGAGCAGGATATGCGGATATCCATGCAAGGTTCTTTATTTTACGACTCCTGATTGTCCTTACACTTTTGAGCGGTGTTCTGTTAATCCTAGGGGTTTTTAAGGGTTCATGGAAAATGGCGTTCTTGCCGTTGGGTCTTACAGCAATTGTATATGCAGTTGGCTTTATGATATACCCTGCCCTACTACAGAATCTGAAGGTCACACCCAATGAACTTGTACTTGAGAAGGAATTTATAGAGCACCATATTAAATTCACCAGGTTTGGTTATGACCTGGAGAGGATAGAAGTCAGGCCGTTTGACGTTTCCTACAATCTGACAGCTGAAGATATTGAAAAAAACAATGCTACCATTAAAAACATCAGGTTATGGGATGATGCACCTCTCCTCAGGACTAACAGTCAGCTCCAACAGATAAGAACATACTATAAATTTAACGACGTCGACAATGACAGATATAATATTGATGGTCAATATATGCAGATTATGTTGTCTCCGCGGGAATTATCCTACGATGACCTTCCCAGTAAGTCTTGGATTAATGAAAAAATAGTTTTTACCCATGGCATTGGAATCACAATGAGCCCTGTCAGCAGAATCTCAAGGGAGGGACTGCCTGAATTCATTGTCAAAGACATACCTCCTGTATCCTCTGTAGATATAAAGATAACAAGGCCGGAGATATATTTTGGTGAACTTTCAAGCGATTATGTAATTGTAAAGACAAAGGTTCCGGAGTTCGACTACCCGACCTCTGAAGGAAACATACATACTTCATACGAAGGCAGCGGTGGTGTAGAAATATCATCCTTCCTGAAAAAGTCCGTTTTCGCCATGAAGTTTAATACTGCCAAATTTATTCTTTCGTCTGATATCACCCCTAAAAGCAGAGTTCTATATAACAGAAACATTATAGACAGGGTTCGCCGCATAGCACCATTCCTTCTTTATGACTCAGATCCTTATATTGTAGTATCTGAAGATGGCAAATTGTTCTGGATTGTAGATGCATATACAATATCTAACAGAGTCCCTTATTCAAAGCCATTAAATAAAAACATCAATTACATGAGAAATTCCGTTAAAGTTTTGGTGGATTCTTATAATGGTTCAGTTAAATTTTATGTGAGTGACCCTGAAGATGTTATTATTAAGGTTTATAGCGCTATTTTTCCTGAGCTTTTCAAACCAATGTCAGAAATACAAGATGACCTAAGAAAACATGTAAGGTACCCAAAGGGTTTTCTTCAGGTACAGGCAACAATGTACTCTACTTTCCATATGACCGATCCGAAGGTTTTTTATAACAAGGAGGATTTGTGGGAAATACCCGCTTACAGCGATAAGACTATAGAGCCCTATTACACAATAATGAAACTTCCGGAAGAGAAAAAAGAAGAATATATTTTACTTCTACCGTATACACCTTCCAAAAGAGATAATCTTGCAGCATGGCTTTCAGCAAGGTGTGATGAACCTGAATATGGAAAATTAATCGTCTATACATTCCCAAGGGATAGACTCGTATTTGGTCCCAGACAGATCGATGCCCGTATCGACCAGGATTCATACATATCTCAGCAATTAACTCTATGGGGACAACGCGGCTCTCAGGTCATAAGAGGAAGTCTTCTTGTAATCCCTATAGAAAGCTCACTTTTATATGTTCAGCCTTTATATCTGGCTGCTGAAGACAAGGGAGGATTGCCGGAAATGAGGAGGGTTATACTTGCCTATGAAAACAACGTTGTTATGGAAGAAAACCTTGAACTCGGTCTTCAGCGGTTGTTCGAAAGAAGAGGTGCTTTTTCTACCAGAGAAAAGGTAACCGAAGATATCAGGGGGTCTATTAATGAACTTGCAAAAGAGGCTATGCGGACATTTGAAAGGGCAAATGAACTCCTGAGGCAGGGAGATTGGACAGGTTATGGCGAACAGATTAAAAAACTAGGACAGATACTGAGAAAGATGTCAAAATAAAAAACAAGCAAAATATTTTTAGAGGTTTTAGAGCAAAATAATATTTAGAAAATTCCACAAAAACAATGAACAGTAAATTAAAAAAAATAAAGTGGGTAGAATCCACGATAAATGCCTCGGCTTAGCTGACCCCGCGAAACCATCCATTCTGATGGCGCCAGTCGTGGGATACTGAACTGTCTCTTTTTTATCAAAGCTTTCGAGTTTAGCGTTTGTGTCAAAAAAGATATATTCCTCGCTGACAATATACTCTCCTGGAGAATCCATTTTACGCTCCATGGCCCTTGCCTGAAAATAACGAAGTTTAAGTTTTAACTGTATCCTCATTGAAGAAATAACCCAATAAATACAGATGGTTTCACCAACAATCACAAATAACATCGAGGAAATTAATCCTAAAACAGATGAAAAAAGGCTTTGATTAATCCTGAGATAGAACATAAGACTGATTGTAATAAAAAGAACAATCAGATTAAAGAAAATGTAAATTAATTCCGACCATGCCAAACGGTTTTCCACGGCAGAAATTAATCTGAGCAAAGCAAGATATTTTTTTAATGTTCCTGAATCAGTGTTATGTTCCATATTATTCATATTCTCTGATTTTGAATATTATTACATTATTCGTTTCAGAAGTAAATATAATCTTTAAAGTCAACAACAGTCATAATTGACATCAATTCTATAAGTGAAAAACCTTTCTAAAAAATATACATATTTAAAAGTTGGAGTAAAGAGATCTGAGTTTGACGAGCATTTCAAGAAAATGACCATATAAAGTCATACATTAAACTTTATGTAACATTAATGAAGCATTAGGGCAAAGAGTTTTTAGAAAAATGAAAAAAGTTTACATAAATATAAGATAAAACAAAAATCTTGATTATTTTTCAGTTGTTATATTTTGAAAATTTATTTCACCCAATGCCCTGGAATCCAGCGTCCGCCTTGCCCACGATGTCCGGGTACCCAATGTTTTCCAGGAGTTGGTGAGCCTGCCCAGTGGCCCGGAATCCATCTATTCCCCCGCCAGTGGCCCGGGACCCAGTTAGTGCCTTCACCTGGTGATGGCACAACCTTCCAGTGGCCGGACACCCATCCATTTGCAGACCAATGTCCTGGTATCCATTCGGAACCATGTGGCGGATTTGCCGGGTCTATAAGCCACTTTCCATTTCTCCAGATGTAAGGACCATCTCCTGGAGGGGCAACGACTAATATCCATTCTCCGCCAATCTCTACCCAATATTTGCCAGGTGGGGGAGGTGCAGATGGCAACGCTAAAGCATACCCACTTAAAAAGACAAGTAATGATAAACATAAAATTGCTGTACATATGATTCTTTTCATAATATCCCCCTTTTCTTTTTGCAAAGCTTTTAACGAATAATATTTTTTATGTTTTCATTCCAATATCACATTTTTTGTTTACTTTATAAACAATTATTTATTCAAAGAGATTTGCAGATATAATTTAAAAAATTATATCAAAAAATTGTTTACATGTCATTACATAATTTTTTGTATAAACAAAAAATATTTACCGTGCGGTAAGTATGGTCCTATTATGATAGAATAGGTCAATTGAAAATGCTGCTGATTCATGCTGAATTATTTAATAAAAGTAATATTGTATTTATTGATACATATTATGATGAGAGATAAAAATGCATATTAAATTATCAACAGGTAAGATTCTCAATATAACAGATGGTGAAAGTCTGCAACAGGCATTAAAAAGGCAGAATATATACCTTGTTTCTTCATGCGGTGGGAAAGGTATATGTGGTAAATGCCGCATCAAGATTCTTGAAGGAAAATACAGGACTGAATCCACGGGAAAACTTGACACACGTGAAACAGATTCAGGTATAGCGCTTGCATGCCAGACATTCCCATTGGAAGATGTCATCATTGACATCCCAAAGGAATCACGGCTCATTGTTGGAGACAAAATAGCACTGTCAAAATCACAGGATATTCTTGAACTCTTTCACTCTTTCGATGCTGCTATATCTCCAATTGTAAAGCAGATTACACTAGATATTTCTCCCCCAACAATCAATGACAACACAAGTGACCTTGAAAGACTCAGAAGGGCACTGGAAGAAAAACATTTAATAGGCATAAGGTTCATCCATAGATTCGTCGCATCCATTTCGAATGTTCTTAGAGACGCAGGATGGAAAATAACCTTCGGGTATACAGTCGGCAATGATGTTGTCTATATCTCACCTGCTGAAAAAGAAAAACAAAGATATGGACTTGCAGTAGACATAGGCACAACCACTTTGGTTGTATATCTTGTGAATCTTAAAGACGGACGGCTTATTGATGTTGGCTCTACATATAACTCCCAGATGCGGTATGGAGATGATGTTATCACCCGTATTGTCTATGCTACTGAAAGTGGAGGGCTCGAAGAACTGAGGGAATCGGTGATTTCTGACATAAACAACCTATTGGTTCCCCTTGAGGAAAGGCATAATATACGGATAGAGGATATTGAATCAGTTGTTTTAGCAGGAAATACAACCATGACCCATATATTCTGGGGCCTTAACCCTGCCTTTATCAGAGAAGAACCTTATGTTCCAACAGTTAATTTTCTCCCAAGATGGAGAGCAGAGTTTGCAAGGCTTAAGACTAACCCCTTGGCTCCCATATATACATTCCCATGTGTTGCGAGCTACGTTGGAGGAGACATTGTTTCAGGTATTCTTGCTTCAAAAATGCACAGAAACAGCGAGATAGCTCTATTTATGGACATTGGTACAAACGGGGAAATTGTAATTGGTAACAAAGAGTGGCTTGTTACTGCTGCATGTTCCGCAGGCCCTTGTTTTGAAGGAAGTGGTATAAAACATGGCATGAGGGCAACAGAAGGAGCTATTGAGTCTGTCAAGATAAATCCCGAGACATTTGAACCGACATTTAATGTAATCGGTGATGGGGAACCTATGGGTATATGCGGATCCGGTATGATAGACGCCATCTCAGAGATGTTTTTAATTGGTATAATAGACCAAAAGGGCAAATTTGCCAGAGAGGTCAAGAGCAACAGGATAAAGGATGGCATAGAAGGTCCCGAGTTTCTGGTTTCAAGCAGTAATGGAAGGGATATCGTCCTCAGTGAGGTTGATATAGAGAATATTCTGAGGGCAAAAGCTGCAATATATGCCGGTGTTTCACTTCTTTTAAAGGAAGTAAATCTTGACATGGATGCAATAGAAAAGGTTTATATTGCAGGAGGTTTCGGAAACTACATTGATATTGATAAGGCCATCATTTTAGGAATGCTACCTGATCTTCCCAAGGAAAGGTTCTCTTTTCTCGGGAATGCGTCAATTACAGGTGCATACTTATGTCTTCTCTCTAAGCGCCTTCGGAAAGAGGCTGGAATTATTGCCTCAAAGATGACAAATATTGAGCTTTCTGTATCAAGAAGTTTTATGGACGAATACTTATCCGCCCTTTTTCTGCCTCACACAGACCTGGGACTGTTTCCAACAGTAAAGAAACTGATGTTTAAAAAGTAAGAAAAAGACTAGAACGAAGAATTAACCCAAATAATGCATATTGAATAATGTCCCGATATCTATCGGGATTGATACCTTTTCGCCGAGGAGAAAGCAATGTCTGCATTATTCGGGTTAATGAACAGGGCCTGAGGACAACAATTTTTCCACCTCTTTTCTAATTACTAAAGCAGGGATACCACCGTGTATCTTTAACATCCCATTTATTAACACAATCGGGGTATTTACCGCTCCAAGTCTTAAAAGTTCCCGTATATCGTCAAATTCTTCTTCTCCGTCCATGAAAAGGTCTATATACTCAACAAACACAACAGAAGGATACGAATAATTCATCTCTTTAGTAAGCTCATCTGTAAGCACTTTATTAGGCCCGCTCACCTCGGAAGCATCATTATCAAAGAGGATACCTTCCATCGGGTTGTCAAGTATCTGTATATGTACCCTTTGTAGCATTCTGGTTACCTTTTCCTTTTTACGTTTATCAAGATGTTATCTATAAGCCTTGTCTCCCCGATCTTTACTGCAACTGCAAGTAACAAATCACCATTTATCTCGGATAATTCATTAAAAGTAGTATGGTCATAAACTCCGGCATAATCAATCCCTGACACCGCAGGTTCTTTAAGGAGTCTCTCGTGCATTATTTTTTTAATATAGCCTGCGTCTATTATACCAGATTTTATCAGCTCTGAAGCCTCAATAAGACACTTGTAAATAACTATCGACGCCTCTCTCTGGCTTTTATCCAGGTAGGCATTTCTTGAACTCATTGCAAGCCCATCCCGCTCTCTTATTGTTGGACATACTATTATCTCTACGTCCATATCAAGGTCTTTAACAACCTGGTTGACAACTACAGTCTGTTGATAATCCTTTTGTCCAAAATATGCCCTATCGGGTTTTACAATATTGAAGAGCTTTGTTACTACTGTTGCAACACCTTTAAAATGGTCTGGCCTGATTGCGCCACAAAGTCTTTCCGAAATCTTCTCAACTTTCACATGGGTCAAAAATCCCTCAGGATACATCGAAGATATTTCTGGCATGAAGATTATATCCACCTCTTCTCTTTGAAGCTTCTCATTGTCACCTTCTATGTCTCTCGGATACTTATAAAAATCTTCTGAATGTCCAAACTGTATTGGATTTACAAATATACTCACTATGATTATGTCATTCTCTTGTTTTGCTCTTCTGACTAAGCTGAGATGACCTTCATGAAGTGCGCCCATTGTTGGTACAAACCCTATTTTCCTCCCACGCAAAACATAATCATCAGACGTATCTTGCATTATGCGAGGTATTCGAATTATCTCCATTTTATATCTCTATTTCCTTTATCAAAGCATCAAGGAGCTCATCTTCCTTTACTCTTTTTACTACCATGCCTTTTTTAAAGATAATCCCTCTGCCTTTCACCCCTGCTATCCCAAAATCAGCTTCTCTTGCCTCTCCAGGTCCGTTCACAACACATCCCATAACAGCGACTGTTATATGCTTGTCCATGTTTTTCAGCCTGTTATCCACCTTTGTTGCAAGTCCTTTCAGATCAATCTTGCACCTGCCACATGTAGGGCAAGATATAATATCTACACCTCTTTTTCTTAACCTTAGAGCCTTGAGTATCTCATAGGCAACTCGCACCTCTTCTTTTGGCTCTGCGGTGAGAGAAACTCTTATAGTATCTCCAATTCCTTCTGATAGTAATATTCCCATCCCAACAGAACTTTTTACTATACCTCGAGATGGAGGGCCGGCCTCTGATACCCCTAAATGAAGAGGGTAATCATACCTTTTAGAAAACAACTCATATGCCTCGACTGTTTTCAATACTTCAGAAGCCTTTAGGGACACTTTAATGTTTGTAAAATCAAGTTCTTCAAGTATTTGTATATTTCTCTCTGCGCTCTCAACAAGGGCCTCCGGGTTAGGATGTCCATATTTTCTGAGAAGCTCTTTCTCGAGCGATCCGGCATTCACCCCTATCCTAATAGGGACACCTGCATCTTTTGCTGCAGTAACAACCTCTTTTATTTTCCACTTTGCACCTATATTCCCGGGATTTATCCTTAGGCCATCAACTCCCTCTTTTATAGCTCCAAGAGCAAGTCTCCAGTCAAAGTGGATATCGGCTATCATGGGAATGTTTATAGATCTTTTTATCTTTCCAATGGCCTTTACTGAATTCATATCAGGCACTGCAAGTCTTATTATTTCGCATCCGGACGCCTCGAGGGATTTAATCTGTTTCGTGGTTAATTTTATATTTGCCGTATCTGTTTTCGTCATAGATTGAACCACAATAGGATTGTCTCCCCCAATAGGTACTTTACCTACATAAATTGTCCTTGTTTTTCTACGATTCCTCATCATCCTCAGTGTTTTTTTCATTCAGTTTTTTCTCCATCTCTTTCTTTTTTCTGTATTCTTTCACAGCAGCTTCATGTTCTTTTGCTGTAACAGAAAAATGGTGTGTACCGTCATTATTAGACACAAAGTACAGATAAGGTACATCTGAAGGATACGCTGACGCAACAATTGATTTGTAACCTGGAGATGCAATAGGTCCTGGCGGAAGACCTTTCTTTACATAAGTATTGTATTTGGTCTTTCTGCGGACATCTTTTGCCGTTATTTTTTCTTTGAAGCTTTTTACTCCATAAATAGCAGTTGGGTCTGCCTGAAGCTTGATCCCTTTCTTAAGTCTGTTATGGTAAACAGCAGAGATTATAGGTCTTTCCCTGTCCGTTACTGCCTCTTTTTCGATAATCGATGCAAGGGTCAGCAACTGTCTCTCTGAGAGCCCGATCTCTGATGCCCTTTCATATAATTCAGTTGGAATACTCTCCCGCATTTTATTTATCATCATGCCTATCACTTCTTCAGGATCCGTCCCCTTTGGTATCTTATATGTATCAGGATAGAGATAGCCTTCAAAGGTCGGGGCATCAATATCATAAAACGATAAAAAACCTTCATCTGATGAGAGTTTCATAAATTCTTCCTTATCAATTATCCCTTTGCCTAACAGCTTTTCACTTATCTCCCTTAGCGAATCTCCTTCAAGAATAGTTATCTCATATTCTATTATCTGCCCCTTCTTGAACATATTGAAGATGTCAAGTAGATTCACTGATCCTGTTATAGAATAGTATCCGGCTCTTATTCTTCTATCCAGGCCAGTTATCCTGCCAATAAATATAAATAAATTTTTGTCGCGCATGAGTCCTTCTTTTGAAAGAATCTCACCCGCTTGCTTGAAGGTACAGCCGTCCGGTATCTGAATCTCTATGTTTTTACTACCGACAGGAAGCGGCACAATGAGCTCAACTGCAATATAAATACAAGACAATAAAATTATGATACCGAATATGAGAATAATATTTCTTTTCATGGTCTTTAGGATGACAAAATTGATAGCTGGTAGTCAATTAGCCGCAGATTGTGCATACAAAACTTAAAAAATTCTATTTGAAACATATCCGTAATTACAATTTTTGAATTTATTGATTAAGATAAAAAAAGCAGGGGCGCAATGAATTGCCCCTGCTTTTTTTATCTACTAATACCCAACTGTCTGCTCTAATCCTTTTTAGTACATTCCCTCCATGCCGCCAGGACCACCAGGCATCTTCGGAGTCTTATCTTCCTCAGGAATATCCGTAACCATTACAGAGGTAGTCAACATAAGCGCTGCGACCGATGATGCATTCTGCAATGCATACCTGGCAACTTTTGTTGGATCAATAATCCCTGCTTTTATCATATCAACATACTCTTCTTTATCTGCATCAAAACCGTTGTTGATCTCTTTTGAATGTTTCACTTTTTCGACTATCACTGATCCTTCAATCCCAGCATTATTCACTATCTGTCTGATAGGCTCTTCAAGTGCCCGTTTAATTATCTCAACACCAATCTGCTGGTCAGCTTCGAGTTTTAGCACTTTAAGCGCAGGTAAACATCTGAGGAATGCAACACCTCCGCCAGGTATGATACCTTCTTCAACAGCAGCTCTTGTTGCGTTGAGGGCATCTTCAACCCGTGCCTTCTTCTCCTTCATTTCCGTCTCTGTTGCTGCACCAACATTGATTACTGCAACCCCTCCAACAATTTTCGCAAGCCTTTCCTGGAGTTTCTCTTTGTCATAGTCGGATGTTGTATCTTCTATCTGTGCCTTTATTTGTTTAACCCTTCCCTGAATCTTTGCAGTCTCCCCAGCACCCTCAACAATAGTTGTATTTTCTTTATCTATATTAATCTTCTTCGCCCTTCCGAGGTCAGATAACTTTATGTTTTCAAGCTTTATACCGAGGTCTTCAGATATCATTGTGCCGCCTGTAAGGACTGCAATATCTTCAAGCATCGCCTTGCGTCTTTCACCAAACCCCGGGGCTTTAACAGCACATACCTGAAGTGTTCCACGGAGTCTGTTTACAACAAGTGTAGCGAGTGCCTCACCTTCTACTTCTTCTGCAAGAATTAATAAAGGTCTCCCCATCTTTGCAATCTGCTCTAATATAGGTAGAAGATCCTTCATGCTCGAAATCTTCTTTTCATGGATAAGAATATACACATCTTCAAGTATGCACTCCATTCTTTCAGGGTCGGTTATGAAATAAGGTGATATGTATCCCCTGTCAAACTGCATACCCT
>Ga0154657_1055_pt2 | contig 12595 bp, 11 predicted proteins | sample Rifle2008BG13ft_FD_116086 | JGI IMG/M metagenome (GOLD analysis project Ga0154657, IMG submission 116086) | Nitrospirae bacterium RBG_13_39_12 | reverse complement strand
GTTGCCTCTACATTTGGGCCCGAAAGCATGCCGTCCCTTGAAATGTCTGTATAGATAATCCCGGCTATACCTATAATTTCTAATCTTTTTGCTAATTCACTTGCATTAAGTGATGTGATCTCCTCCCAACCCCTTATAGCTACCATTCCATCTCTCGCATCAATGCCAGCCAGGATCCTCCCTGGATATTTTCTGCAGGAATCTACTATGAATTCAGGATCTTCTATCGCAGCAGTCCCAATAATAATTTTTTCGATACCTGCTGAAAAAAGATTGATAATATTACCGACTTTTCTTATTCCCCCCCCTACCTGCAGCGTAATTCTAACTGATTTCCTGATTTTCATTATTACGTTCAGGTTTTTCAGAGTTCCTGAAAATGCACCATCAAGGTCAACGATATGAAGCAGTTTTGCTCCGCAAGATTCCCACTCTCTTGCAGTTTCAGCAGGGTCACTGGAATAAGTTGTCACAGAATCCCTTTTACCCTGAACAAGCCTTACACACTTGCCGTCTTTTAAATCTATTGCAGGAATAACAAGCATGGATTAATATAACATAAAGATATGCACTTGTATAAACACTCTGACAAATGTGGAAAAATCGTGAAGAACCCTGCGGCAGAGACCACAGGGTGTCCATTATTTGAATGTTTATTTTTTGTGTCATTCCCGCAATCCCGTCCCGAAGGCTTTCGGGATTCGGGAGGTCGGGTCGCCTCAGCGACTCGCCGAGGAGAGAATCCTTCCGGAAAGATTCCGGACAAGCCGGAATGACAGAAATTTGGAACTGCGGCAGAGACCACAGGGTGTAATAATTATAAATATTAAATTATTAGGTAATGTTTTTAACTCCTTTTTAGTAAAAAGGAGTAGTTGTTATCCAAGTTCACTATGACTACAATCGGAGAAAGGAAATGAAAAAAAACAAGAGCTTAATAAACTTCTGGGCCGGCATATTTATTTTTTGCTTCTATTTATCTTTCTTTTCATGTTCAAACGCCGCATCATTCAACATCCCTGAAAAGCTTACATATGACTTAACATGGGCAGGTATTAAGGCTGGTACTGCATCTCTCGAGGTAAAAAACGATGGTGAAAAGATAAAAATTATTTCTACCGCCCGCTCAGTTCCTTTAATCTCTGTTTTTTATACAGTTGATGATAGAGTTGAAAGCATTCTCCTTAAAAACACTTCCCTCCCGTTTCCTGGCCAGCCAGTTAATTATAAAATCAAAACAAGGGAAGGAAGACACAGAAAAGATAAAGAGGTTGTTTTTGATCCTAATAATCGCTGGGCAACATATATAGACCATCTTAATAATGAAAAAAAAGAGTATGCCGTACCTGAAATAATTTTTGACCCGATATCAAGTTTTTATTACCTAAGGACTCTCAGGCTCGAGGTTGGTGAGCCTGTTTATTTAACAATTTTTGACAGTAAAAAAGTCTGGAACGTAGAGGTACAGGTCTTGAGAAGAGAAACATTAATCCTGCCGATTGGCACATTCAATACCATTGTGGTTAAACCATTAATGAAATCAGAAGGTATATTCTACAGAAAAGGTGATATATTTATATGGCTTACCGATGATGCAAAGCGAATACCGGTTAAGATGCAGACAAAGGTCTCAGTTGGGTCCATCACCGCAACCCTGGTTCAAGGTACTTATTGAGGTTTCACTTCAACCCTGTTACTTTTTTATAATCTTACAATTGTTTATACTATGAAAAAATATGAAGATAGCTAAAAAGATAATTGAGATCACAAAACCATACTGGCCCAGAATTTCTGCCGGTATTCTAATAAGTCTTCTGGTTTCAGGCATAACAGGCGCAATCGCATGGGCTGTCAAACCTGCAATTGATATAGTCCTGGAAGGGAAAAAATATGAATATATGAAATTCCTCCCGGCAGGTATTCTCTTGCTTTTTGCAATAAAAGGGTTTTTAGGGTTCTGTCAATCCTACTTGATGAAATCTGCAGGGATGAAACTGGTCAGAGAAATGAGAAACAAGCTATACACCCACATCCTCTATCTCCGGGTAGGATATTTTAGCAAAGAGTCATCCGGGACAATCATATCCAGGGTTATGTATGATGTAGAAACGCTTAACGGTTTGATTTCCGATGTCATAAGAACATTTATCGTTGAAGTGCCAACAGTAATCTTTCTTCTCGGAGTTGCCCTTTACAGGAGATGGGATCTGACATTAATGAGCTTGATCCTGCTGCCTTTTATCGCCTACAGTTCAAAAAAATTTGGCAAGATTGTTAAAAAAAAGAGGAAGGAGGCACAGAGAAAATTATCATTTCTTACTCATAAAATAGGTGAAACAGTTTTCGGGACAAGAATAATTAAAATCTTTAACCGCGAAAAAACAATGGGGGATAAATTTGAAAATGACAATCAAAGATACTACAGGGAGCTCCTAAGGGTAGTAAGGCTTAAGGAGTTTACTAAACTGATCATTGATGTAGTAACCGGCACCGGCATAGCTCTTGTATTCTGGTATGGAGGCAATATGGTAATCAAAGGAACTATTACAACCGGAGATTTTGCTTCTATACTTGCAGCTGTTTATTTAATGTTTTCGCCTGTAAAAAAGATAGGAGATGCATATAATTCTTTCCAGGAATCAAGAGCATCTATCGAAAGGATAGATACTCTTTTTAATGCAGAACAGGAAGAGAAAGGCCAAATAAGAATTGACGGGTTTAAAAATTCTTTAAAGTTTGAAAATATATCTTTTACCTTTCCCGGGAATAATGTTCCTGTATTGAAGGATATAAATTTAGAGATAAAACCTGGTGAAGTAATTGCTATAGTCGGCCGCAGCGGTGTCGGGAAATCAACACTTGTTGATTTAATTCCCAAATTCTATTCACCTTCAGGAGGCAGGCTGACTATAAACGGATTAGATATTAATAAAGTAGACATACATTCACTCAGAGAACTGATAGGGATAGTAAGTCAGGATATTATACTTTTTAACGATACCATTAAAGAAAATATAGCATTTGGAAAACCCGGGGTATCAGAAGCCGAGATTATCGAGGCTGCCAAAATGGCATACGCTGACGAATTTATACAAAAAATACCTGAAGAATACAATGCAGTCATAGGGGACAGGGGGCTGAAGTTATCGGGTGGACAGAGACAGAGAATAGCCATAGCAAGGGCGATACTTAAAAACCCACCTATATTGATTCTTGATGAAGCAACATCTTCACTTGATTCAGTCTCAGAGACTCTTGTTCAGAAGGCACTTGAAAAATTAATGAAGGGAAGAACAACTATTGTCATTGCTCACAGGCTTTCGACAATCAAAAATGCAGACAGGATTCTGATTATTGAAAAAGGTGAAATAGCCGATACCGGCAGGCATGAGGAACTCATCAGCAAGAATTCAACCTATAGAGAACTGTACAATGCATTTTTATGAAGCGAACTATCTGCCAAAACTGTTACAAAGGCTTTAAAACCTATACACAGGTTTTTTGTGCGGGGTGATAATGATTCCGGTCTCTGTTGTTATTGTTACCAAGAATGAGGAAAAAAATATAAGGGAGGCCCTTCAGAGTATCAGAGATATGGCTGAAATTATAATTGTTGATGCCTTCAGTTCAGATAATACCTTAGGTATAAGCAGAGAATATACTGATAAAATATACCAGGCAGAGTGGCAGGGTTATGCCAAACAAAAACAGATGGCTATTGAACATGCAAAAGGACCCTGGGTATTTGTCTTAGATTCTGATGAGAGATTCACAGAGTCCTTGAGGCAAGAGATATCAGATGTGGTTAAAAATAATGGTATATACAGCGGTTTTTATGTCCCTCGAAAAAATTTTTTTCTTGGGAAATGGATACGGCACGGAGGCTGGTGGCCAGATTACACACTGAGGCTTTTCATTAAAGACAAGGCTTTTATGGAAGACAGAAAAGTTCACGAGAAGGTTGTCGTGAATGGAAAAGTAGGACATCTCAAGAACCCATTGGAACACTATACATATAGAAATGTCTCCGATTACATAAAGAAAATGGATCTTTATTCTTCGCTTTCAGCAGAAGAATTGAAAGAAAAAGGCGCTAGCCCAAGAATAATTAAAATGGTTGTTCATCCTCTATCTACTTTCTTAAAAATGTTTTTTTTAAGGCGTGGATTTATGGATGGTGTCCATGGGTTAATACTTTCAATACTTTATAGTTGTTACACTTTTCTTAAGTACCTTAAGTTATGGGAAACATCAATCAGCAAGTAAACATTTACTGCTGGTGTATAAGGTTTTTGTATAGATTTAATACCTTTTCTAAATGTTTTTTAAATGAAAAATTCTCGGCAAGTTTTCTGGCATTTGTACCGATGAGATCTATTTGTTCTCTGTTATCAATCAGAAATTTTATTTTTTCTGCGATGCCCTTGCAGTCTTCGGGAAGGGAAATAACAAACCCGTGAATGCCGTCTTTAATGATTTCTGCAGCGCCGCTTAATCTTGTTGTGATAACAGGAAGACCACTGGCAAGCGCCTCAAGGTGCACATTTCCAAAGGGTTCATAGATTGTAGGAAATACGAAAATATCTGAGGCAGCATAGTACTTATGGACCTCTTTCTGCGGGCCACAGAATACTACCTTCTGACTTTTTATGAAGCGCTTAAATCTTTTTTCAGACCCCTTCCCCACTATCAAAACAGTCACCGGGGAAGGAATGAGTTCGACAGCTTTTAAAAGAAACTCCAACCCCTTTCTTTCAAAACCAGAACCTACAAATAGTGATACAATAGCATCATCTTCTATGGAATACTTCTTCCTGATTTCTCTTCTATATAGATCTTTGTTCCTGGGAGTAAACCTTTCAAGATCAACTCCGTTATATATTACTTCTATATCCATTTTATTAACATGGTAATTTTCAATAATGTTCTTTTTTACAAGTTCAGATATTGCTATTATCTTTTTGAATCTATGGGCTCTGAAAATTATTTTTTCCATGTTTAGTATAAGCCAGTGATATGGATTGAGGATAATTGACAATTTTCCCGCAAGTCCTACCCTTGTCCACCTCTGCCTCAGCCATTCAATATGGCACCCGTCACCAGCCCGATAAATATCCTGATAGAGAGTCTTGTCATTACTCTGGATTACATCAAACTGCTCTCTTTTAAGAATTCTATATGCTGATAGGGCAAAAGTTAAATCCCTTAATGTTGAATTAAAGGAAATGGCAGGCACTTTATGAAAAAAGATATTCTTGGATGCAGGGGTACCCTCCCAACTTAAAGAATACAGATGAACATCGTGTCCTGCGTCAGCAAGACCAGTAATGAGTTTTTGAGAAAAACCCTCTGCACCTCCGTGGAAGGTATACTTTTTCCTAATGACGGCTATCTTCATTGACGCCTGTGGCAGCTATTCCAAAGGCAAGGACGACCGCAAGATGGGGCATGTAAAGAACAGCGAGCATTGAATGCAGTATATAGTTACCAACAAGGACAGAAACACATGCAACAAGGATATAGTCTTTGATTCCTGAGCGAGCAGTCGTATTTCTCCAAAATTCTCTTATTGCAACTAAAATAAGAACGATATAAGGAATAAGACCTATAATTCCCTGATGGAACATAATCTTTATAAAAGTATTTTCAGGTCCTATCGGCGGTGCTTTCTTATAGTCAGTTTCTTTATAAGGTTCATCCTGATGAAATATTCTATTCCCGTAACCCCAACCAGACAGCGGTTTTTCTTTGAAAGCGTCTATAGCAGGTAACCAGGCATGTGTTCTTTGATTGATTGTTGATAACTGTTCAGGTAGTTTAGACATCCTTTCTCTGACAGGCGGAAACAAGGACCATGATAATGCCCCGAGTATAAAAATAGACAAGATAATGTTTATAAAGGCTTTTTTAAGATTAAACCCTCTCACCCTAGAAAGGTAAACTGCCCATACGCAAGCCATGCTGAAGAAAGCAACATATCCTCCCCTTGAGGTGCTTAATATAAGAGCAATTACGAAAGCTGCAAATGAGATGCTAAAAAATATTTTAAGAATCGTGTTCTTCCATACAAAATAAAGTATAAATGCGAATGGGAGAAATGTACACAGATATCGGGCAAATTTATTGTGCCAGGCATGCATTAACCATGTATCAGGTTTTAAAACAGGTATGTCATGCATGAAATAGCTGTAATATCCAACGAGGACCATCAGCACAGATGTAAAGAACATTACATGAGATGCTCTGTACAGCCTCCTTTCGTCAGCCATAACTGTTGCAATAACAGGGAAGAGCATAGCTGATTTAAGTGGTTCGTCTCTTAGTTCAAGAAAAGAATATAAGGGATTTATAGAGAAAAATACAGAAAATACTGAAACTCCTATAGTGAGCCAGAACAGAGTCGAAACAGGATTTTTCAAAAGATTCAAGTTTTTCCTGTATTTGAGGGTTAAAAGCCAAAGGCCAAAATTCCCGAAGATGAGGATATTTCTAACTCCCTCTCCTTTGGTAAGAAACATGAAAAATACAAAAAGATATATTCCAGCCTCGATAACCCTGTCTATAAATTCAAAGCTTTTTTTCAATTATATCGTACACTCCGCGTTCAAGTAATTTTCTTATTTCAGTTTTTACAGTTTCAGACGACAGTGTTCTGATACATCTAAAATCAAACTGACAATCCTTGCCTTTACACTTCTGGCACCGTTCTGTTCCCCTCAAAACAACCGCTTTATCAGAAAGCGGTCGCCATCTTCTATCAACACCAGGACCAAAAATTGCAATAACCGGCGTGCCTGCGGCAGCAGCAATATGCATGGGACCGCTATCATTTCCTATGTATAACGAACTTATTTCAAGGAGTGCCAGCAATTCCCCGATTGATAACTTAGCCCCGAAGCTGTATGTTTCATATCTTGTTAAAGAACTTATTTCGCCGATCTTTCTTAAGTCATCCCTGCTACTGCCAACAAAAACTACCTGGAAGCCCTCTTTATAAAGCCAATCTGATACTTCTGCAAAACTATCCGAATTCCATTGTCTGAAAAACCTGCCAGCGCCTGGATGGATGCAGGCAATTGGCCTATCATTTACAATACCTTCTTCAAGAAGTTTTTTGTTTAATGATAACTTTTTGGAATTCAAAGCTTTTAAACGATAATATATATCTATACTGCCTGCCCCTACAGCAAAAGCGATGTCAGCATAGTCGTAAACTTTATGTCTTCCTTCAGACAATTTTACTTTTTTATTATAAAGATATGCCCTCTTTGCTGTGGAACGTGATACCCGTATCGGCGCACCTGAAAGACAGGTCAGGATTGATGAGGCGTACCCTCCCTGAAAGTCAATAGCTATGTCTGGAGACAGCCTTCTAAGTTCCCTCAAGAAATGAAAAAAAACATTTGCTCTTTTACCTAAGCTCTCTTTTTTGATCCGTTTCCGCGGGAAAAGTAATACCCTGTCCAGTCCAATTAAAGGTTCGACTATATCACTATAGATTTCATCTATAACCAGGAAAAGATTGTTTTTATTATAGAACTCCTTTAATGCTGCTATTGCCGGCAATGATACAACAACATTTCCCATGTTTTTGTCGAGCATCAACACAATGACCGTATTCCCTTTAAGATTATTTAATGACATCTTCTATTATCCTGAGCATCTGTCTCGTTCTTACCTCATAGGTATGCTCTTTTAAAACACGCTTTCTTCCCGCCTCTGCAATCTTAGTCCTTAATTCATCATTTTTAACATAATATCTTATCATATCAATCATGTCTTGCGCTGAGCGAAAAGTTACAATCTCCTTGTCAGGCTCTAAAACTTCCTCTATACCATCAACATGCTGGCACATATAGAAAGCTCCGCAACCAACTGCTGTATACATCCTTGCACTCATGGATTTCCTTACATGCATCTGAGAGTCAAAAGCAAGAAATATCTTTGAGAGTTCTGCAACCTTTGCATATTCTTCTCCCCATACAAATTTTCCTCCATAAGACTTGCCAAGCTTTCCAAAGATTAACGGTATTGTTGATAGCTTTCTTGGAATCCTCGGCCCCCACCATTTAAGTTCAAACCCATCATTGATAACCCTTTCGAGGAAATACCTCCTTGGAAGATATTGTGGTTTAGACCCTAGATTTCCTACAAAAGTTATATCTGTATGAAATGTCTTTATATCCTCCGGGGTAATTTGTTTGATTTGAAAAAAGGATGGTTCAAATGCCTGTGTAAGCCAGAAAACATTTGGATTAAATTTCTTAAACTTTTCAACCAGGCCTTCGGACATTGTAAAAAATATGTCAGAAACTTGAACGAATGGAGGAAGCCAATCAGGTATTATCGAATCTATATACCACTGAACGAGCTTGATGCCCATTTGTTTGATTTCCTGAAGCCAATCGCGTTTTAAGCCGTAATCTTTTATATACAAGAGGATATCAGGCTCTGTAACGGTCACGGCATTCATAAGATTATGGTATGGATCAGTTGAAGTCAGAGAATCAAATGTAGAAACATTTATTGCATTTTTCTCGAACCCCTTTTTTATGTAATATCCGGGATTCCAGGGATTTCCGAAGTCAGAAACTATAAGCACCTTTTTTATATTGCTCAAATAACTTCACCCAAAATATGTCGCAGCTGTTTACTGATTGTAGCAAGGCTATAGTGTTTAATGCATTTTTCCCTTGCTTTCAATCCTAGTTGTGTTGCTTTTTCCGGATTATCAATGACCCATTTAATGGCTTTACCAAGTTCTTCAGGCGAGTCCGGATTAACCAATAGGCCGCAATCATTCAGAATTTCCGGGATATCAGAAACCCGTGTGGATATTACAGGTCTTGCCATTGCCATTGCATCCAGAATTTTTGATGGAATCTGTCCAATAGTGTCCGGGGTTTGCCTCTGCGGTACAACCACAACATCTGCAAGCATAAGATATTTTGGAACCTCGCTGAAAGAAATGGGACCCATCATCATAACTTTTTCCCCACCAAGTCTTTTCAGTCTTTTTTCATAATCTCCATCCGGGTTTGCACCCACTACCACCATCAATAAGTCAGCTGACTTAATCATGAGTACTGCCTTAAGCGCATCTTCTACCCCCTTATGCTCTCTTGGCGTGCCGAGAAACATTACTATTTTCTTACCCTCAATACCAAGTTGTTTTTTCAGATCGCCACCTTTAAATCTGTCAGGATTTAGAATGTCTGTATCCTTTCCATGAATAACAATCTCTCCTCCATATTTATTTTTCAGAAAAGTTGATACAGTAGTTATTCTGTCAGCATATCCAATAAAAAATTGCATCATCCAGGTCCAGAAAAATCCATTTGGATTAAAAATATGAATAAAACGGGATAGTCTGCTCAAAAAACCTTTTCTCAGATAAAAGCCGACTTCCCAATCGTCAATATCAAGGATTACAGGGGTTTTAGAAAAAAGCTTTTTAAATAATCCAAAACCAAAACTTGTAAACCGGGGTTTAACTGCATAAATAATATCGCCATCTATCTCTCTGATAATAGAGGGGAGTTTGAAAAAAAGAAGGGGGAATTTGCTGTAAGGTACAACTACAACAGGGATATGAGAATTTCTTAACGGTTTCCAGACATTCCCTTTTAAAGCTGGTCCGACTATCTTGACATCATAATAATCGGAAAGGGCCTGTCCCAATATATGAGCCCTGCCAAGGTTGTTGTCAGAAAGATCAAAGCTTAAAATAGTTATTTTTCTCTTGATACCGTTCTCCATCTCCTTTCTGTATAGTATTTCAATATCCGCAAAAATCTCTCTTTTTTTTCTATATTCAATTTATTCATATAATAGTCAAACAATGCCATCTTGTCATCTTTATCAACAGGAAGTTCTGGATAATTCAAACCTGCAAGGTCTTTTGCAAGATTTTTTGCCCTGAAATGCTTGTTTTTTCTGATACTGTCAATGTCTATGAAGCCTGATACTTCTTTATCATTTACAAAAATATGAGAAAGGTGTGCATCTCCAAACCAGTAACCAAGATTATGAAATTTTGACACTTCGTCCATAACTTTCAAATATATCTCTAAAGGTAAAGTTTTTCTTTCCCTTATCAATATCTCATACAGGGATTTCCCTTCAACTCTTTTCATGACAAAGAATGGTTTTTTTTCCTTCCCTATTTTTCCATACGCCTCTATTACTGGAACCTTGATTCCTTTTAACCGGAGATATTCAGAAAGGCTATATATGTGTCTGGATCTATCTATAAGAAAAAAAAAGATACTGTTTTTGAGAGTCAAAGGGTGGAGGATTTTAAAAAAACAATCTGTTTTGCTGTCATAAAACAGCGTTGTCTTACTTACCGTAGGATAAAGTTGGAAGCTCTCTGAGGAAAACATGACTTGTGCCTTTTCATTCATGCCTCTAAAAGGTTCTAAAACAAGTGGGTAATCTTTTATCAGTATGCAAATATTTTTAATAGAGGCAAATACAGTCTCATTATAGTAAAAGGATGCTGTATCGTTTTTAAAATACTTCATACAAGTTATAAGACTCTTCTTATAAAGGCTCCTATAATTTTATCACTTTAATCAGAGAGAAATTTTAAAGCATAGCAGTTTTCGAATCCCTGTATCTTTTTAGAATAATAATATATTCTCCGTATAAACCAATTTAAAATATATCTGAATAAATTCTTCCTGCAATATGTACCTTTGTCATTGAATACCCAGACTCTTTCATTTCAAACCAAGATATAGATCTTCAGTCTCATCAAGCATTTTGGCAAGTGGAAACCTTTCTAAGACATTTTTTCTCGCAGTCTCTCCGAGAGCTTTACACTTTTCATTATCTCCGATAAGATCGGTTAGCTTATTAAGAAGGCTTACGCTGTCTGCATTTTTAAAAAATACTCCGTCAACTCCGTCTTTCATAAACTCTTTGAAACTGGCAATATCTGACACAAGAACCGGTCTGGCCATTGCCATAGCCTCAATTAGAGAGTTGGCAAAGGCCTCAACAGTTGATGGAAAAACAAATATGTCCATTATGCTCAAGAGTAAAGGTATGTCCGTCCTTAATCCAGGAAGAATTACCCTGCTGCGGAATTCAGTTTGTATCTGCCTGACCACCTTTTCTTTTTGTCCTATCCTTCCAACCAGTAACAAAAAAATGTTATCCCTAACTTTAAACAATTTGTTCGCTGCTTCCAGGAGGTACCGCTGACCCTTCACTTCTGTAAAGCCTGATGTGTTCCCGATAATCAGCGCATTTGGTGGTATGCCAAGGGAATTTTTAAGTCCCTCTTTATCTTCATTTCCGTAGTTACCGTGATTGAATTTCTCCGGGTCAACAGCGCCGTATACCCTCTTTATCTTTTCAGTTCTTATAAAGCCTGTTTCTTCTAATATTTCTGCAGCGGAGGAGTTAACTGCTATAAACCTGTGAGGCAATGAGTATATAAACCGCGTTAGAAAGTCCTTTTTTACCCTGTAAAGGTTGTGCTTGAACCTAACCAGTCTCCGCCTTGTTAAAAGTGCTGCAATCCCACCTGCCCAGCTATCTACAGAGCTATGGGTACAGACAATGTCAACCTTCTCTCTTTTTATTATTCCCACTAATTTTGGTATGGTTATCAGGTGTGTCTGCTTTACCATATTTACCTCAAAAACCTTCATACCAGCCTCTTTTGCCCTTTGCGTAAGTATGCTTTTCCTGTTACATGCAATAATTAATTTATGTCCTCTTTCACGTAGTCCAATTGCCTCGGTCAGAACCCTATTCTGCTGACCCCCCCATTTTTTAAGAGTTTCCGTATGGAGTATTACCATAATTATTCTACCTTCATTTTGCTCTTACATACAGACTTTCAAGTTTATCAAGCATATCAGCAAATGAATAAGATGACACCACTAACTTTCTGCCATTTTCTCCTAACTGTCTTGATAAATTTTTATCAAGTAATAGTCGTATAACTGCTTTTGCAATGCTTTCATGGTTTTTTATTCGTGTAAGAATCCCTGTTTCACCATCAATTACGACTTCTTTCAACGGAGGGAAGTCAGATGAAATAACAGGCTTTTCCATTGCCATTGCTTGTAATATAGTCTGTGGCACGCCCTCATTAGCATAAGACGGATGAACTAGGATATCTATAGAATATAAAACATTAACTATGTCTTCTCTGTGCCCTAACAAGTAAACCTTATCCTCTGCTCCTGTTTCTTTTATTGTCTTCTCGAGCGTATTTCTGTGAGTTCCTTCCCCTGCTATTATGAATCTTGCTTCCGGCACTTCTCTTAATATTAAGGGAACTGCCCTGACTAAATAATCCAGTCCTTTCCAGCTTCGGATTACTGATACAGCACCAACCAGAGGTACTGATTGTCTCAGATTAAGCTCTTTTCTCAGGTCATTATGCATAATCTCGGGATTGAATAAGTCAGTATCCGCACCGGTTGGAATAGATACAATTTTATCAGGATTAAAATGATTAATATCAATCATCTGTTTTCTTATTGCCTCTCCTGTTGTAATGATAAAGTGCGGAAGATAGTTATATAAAAATCTGTTCAACAGGTTCTTGCCAATACTTGTTGATAAATGTCTT
>Ga0154657_1091_pt1 | contig 12624 bp, 8 predicted proteins | sample Rifle2008BG13ft_FD_116086 | JGI IMG/M metagenome (GOLD analysis project Ga0154657, IMG submission 116086) | Nitrospirae bacterium RBG_13_39_12 | reverse complement strand
TTGCGGTAGCAACATGTGGTTTAGAGTATGCAGCCCGTTGAAGTTTATCCACCCAATTTTTTGTAACGAGTGTATCTGAATTCAGGATTATTACATCCTCAGGAGAGAGTTTCATTCCCCTGTTTATTGTCTTCACAAAGCCTTGATTATCGGGGTTAAAGAACACCTCAATCCTCTTACCATCTCTCTCTTCTTTTAACTTTTGAAGATATGCCGTCACTCTATGGTCAGTGCTCTTGTCGTCTATGATGACCAGACTATGGGTTACAATATCTGTATTTCGAAAAATACTCCCGATACAATCCCTTAAGCACTTGTATCCATTATATACAGGCATAATGATATGAACCGGTTTTTTAATAAATCCATGTACCTCGGAGATTCTTGACTCCTTAGTAAAACTTACTGAATCAAGCCTTTTGACCCTCGGCTTTACTCTCAGATAACCGGGATTAAAGCGAAGCCTTCTTTTAACCCTGACCGAAATCCCTTTCATCCCCTCCTGCTGCATAACCTTTACGCCCTTTAAAAGCATTTCATAAAATATCCTTCTCCTTGAACCTACAGGCGCAATTTTATCTTTAAATCTTCTATATTGTTCTATCAATTTCCAACTAAGGCTGTTTGACAGCGCTTTCTGAAGACTCATTAATTCATGTATCAACCTATCCCTTTCATACTCAATCCGCTGCTTTTCGGCCTCGAGCCACTTGAGCTTCTTCTCGAACTCCATTCGCTCAAGAGAAGTCGATTCGATCTTTTTCATCTCATACTCGATCTGCTGCTTCTCATACTCGATCTGCTGCTTCTCGTATTCGATCTGCTGCTTCTCGTATTCGATCTGACGCTTCTCGGCTTCGAACCATTTAAGTCTCTTTATAAAATCCATTCTTTCCAATGAACTGGACGATTCGATCCTTATCATCTCGTTGATGAGATTCATTCTCTCCGTCGCGTTATGGACGCAGGAAATATAGATAGCCGTGGGGGTAATCTTATCAATATTCTGATCCAGAACTCTCTTGTACGCTATCTGGCTGAAGTCTTCCGATAAGGCCCTCCTGTTGATCTGCGACTCGTTACACCATTGAATATATCGCGCCGTCACCTTTTTGATATGCTCGAACCAGTACTTCTGGGATAATTTTATAAGAACCTTCCAGTCCTCGAAGATCTCGAAACTTTCATCAAATCGCACACCGTCGAAGACTGACCTGTGGAAGAGTAGGCAGATAAACGGGATATAGTTCTGGATCAACAGCATCTCCGGCGAGAATTCCTGTGAATAAAATACATATTTGAACTTTTCGACGATCTCGTCTTCGCCGACTATGTCGATAAAGACTACCTCTGCCTGTGTATAGGCTATCTTTAGGGTAGAGCTCAAAAGCCTTACCATTAGAACTTTAATATGTTCGGGGTAGAATTCGTCATCGTCATCGAGAAATCCGATATATTTACCCTGTGCATTCTCGAGACCGACATTTCCAGCATGTGCCCTTCCTATGTTTTTTTCAAGCCTGATGTAGTTCAGGGCTATGTCCCCAAGAATCGCTCTGAGTTCATCGACCTCAAGATTGCACCCGCCGTCATTCACAAGGACGACCTCGATCGGCCTGTAGGTCTGCACAGAAATGCTCTGCAATGCCCTCTTTAAAAGTTTTGGCCTATCCTTTGTCCTGACGATTATGGAGACTAATGGATTATTCACCATATCATTCATGGTTAACGACCACATCGGTTTACAATTCCGATCGTTCTTTCCTTTGACTTATAGAAAAGCCTTTTAATCATCGTAGGCGGTTAACTTTTTTTGTAACCAGATTTGGTAAACGCAGGCCAAGTTTTATCCCCATAATCCTTGAGTCTGTCAAGAACATCAATATTCTCAACCGCCTGTAATATTATACCTCTCTTTAATAATGAAAAGAGGTCTTTCCACACTTTTAGGTGAATCTTCCCTATAATATACTTGCCGATAAGCCCTAATGTGCTCTTCACTGACGTCTCTGCTGAACGCGCTGTCAGGGCATTCAGTAAAATGTTAATTGCACGGCGGTTTTAAAAAACTTGTTATGACTGCATGCACAGATAATTGTCCCCAGTGGCGCAAGGTTTCATTTGATACACTCATCTTGGCATCCTCCATGTCTGAAGCCCTCTTTCCTCAAACTGAAAATCGATGATCTCCCCACCAAGTTTTTCGAGCCTCTCGGCAACCTTATGTCTCTTGTCAAACTGACAGTAAATCATCATAAATCCTCCACCCCCTGCGCCGGAAATCTTGCCTCCTATCGCCCCGGCCTTTATTGCCTCATCATACATCTCATCTATTGCCGGATTGCTTATCTTATTGCTCATCTTCTTTTTCTGTTCCCACCCAAAGTTCAGAAGTTCGCCAAATTCCTTAAGTTTACCGGTAAGAAGCGCCCTTTTCATATCTATGGCATTTTGTTTCAGCAGATCCATTGCTTCAATGGTGTCCTTTTTGCCGGAAACAAAATTCTCCACTTGTGAGTCAATTATCTTTGCTGACAGTCTGGTACACCCTGTATAGCACAAAAGCATGTTGTATTGTAGCTCATTAATCACATCCGATTTAATTTTAAGAGGATTGATTATGACCTGCTCTCCATCAAATTCCATGAAGTTGAAACCACCGAAGGCAGCGGCATACTGATCCTGCTTCCCACCCTTTATACCGATATCTTTTCGCTCTATTTCATAAGCAAGGTGAGCAATATCGTAATCGCCGAGAGGAATCATCTGCCATTCTTTGAAAACACCTACCAGGGCTACAACCATTGTTGACGAGGAACCGAGACCCGAACCTGCGGGAGCGTCACTGTGGGTATACAATTTAAAACCGTCATGGTTTTTCTTAAGCCTTTTTATTACCCCCTTTGCAAGATCCATCTCTCCATCGAAAACGAACTTCTGATCAACCTTGTAGTCCGCAACGATATTATAATCGAGGGACTCTATATTTATTTTATTATCCTTTTTGGGAACCAGTGTGGCAAAAGCGTATTTATTAATCGTGGCATTCAATACAGCACCTCCTTTTACATCAGAATAAGGTGAAACGTCGGTACCACCGCCTGCAAAACCAAGACGTAAAGGTGCCTTTGAATGTATAATCATACTACCCCCCTCACCGGCAATTCTTTCTTTGCTTTTTCATAATCCTCGGGAATACCTATATCAATGAAATAGCCATCGCCGGGAAAGCCATAAAGTCCCTTGCCGACAAGCGCGGGAAGCACTTCCCGTTCAAGAGAAGACACTCTGTTGGCGGGGATGTAACCAAAAATCTCTCTACTGAACACGTACATTCCACCGTTTATATATCGTGCTCTTCCCTCATCAACTTTCTCGATAAAGGCTATGATCTTATTGGCTTTATCAATGCTGACACTGCCATACCTGCCTGTGTTTTCCTTATGTGCGAGTGCCATTGTCGCAATGGCTCTCCGTGCTTTATGAAAACGGAGCATCTCCCTTAGGTCCACTTCAAAATACGTATCTCCGTTGATAACAAAAAAGTCATCGGATTCTATGAGCGGTTCCGCAAGTTTAATAGCTCCTCCAGTTCCAAGCAGTTCTTTCTCGGCAATATATTCTATGTTTAACCCGAGCATAGGGCCGTTTCTAAGAAATTCTCTTATCGCCTCCACTCCATGACCTGAAGATATAATAACATCTGTAAATCCTTGTTTTGCAATAAATGTGAGTAGATATTCAAGAAATGGTTTGTTTCCAATTGGTGCGAGAGGTTTTGGCAGATCACCAAGTATACCTTTCAGCCTTGTACCAAGCCCGCCGGCAAGAATGATTATTTTCATTTTGTCTGGATTTTTATTTCTTTTTTGATATTATCACAAGTTCTTGACCTTTTTTCAGGCGTATATAACGCGACCATGAGGGATTGGGGAAATACTTCCTCTTTCTCCTTTATCTTTTATCTTTTCCACCTTTCAAAAAGAAACTTAAAAATTTTAGACGACATTAAAAACATAAAAGTTTATCAAATAAATCGGAATACTTGCCAGCCTCACGGGAGAATATTCCCTCAAACTTTTGTCTTTTATAATTGGCAAATCAATCGGGAATTCTCAAACAAAATTCTGGTGTTAAGTGTTTATATATTTTTGTTGCCCCTTTTTGTTCTTTTGTCATGGCAGCAATCATTTGTGTTGGCTTGATTTTTCCTAATTCAATATAATAATCGTCAAGTTTTGCAAAAAAATCAATGAAAGTTCTATCTAATTCGTTGTTTGGATCAAAATTATGTCCAAAGGAACGATCTACAAAAATGGAAATTAGATTACTAAACCCAATAAAAAGATCAAATTTAAATTTACTAAGTAACAGAGGTAAAATGTCCTGTGATCTAATTCCTTCAAACCCTTCACGTGAACAATCCCAATTATCATATAGAGGTTCAAACCGCTTTAACTGATGGTTATATTTATGCCTGTCGTCAAGTAATGACCAAAAAGCATTAACAAATTCCAATGCTTCCGGCCAGCGCATATGACCATTTCTACCGATCATGTCATGCGTAAGAAAAAAACCCTCTGAATACAAAGCATCGTTAATCTTATTGAATAAAATCTCAAGTTCCACAAAATGATGCAAGCTCTGATTGGCAATAATCACATGATATTTATTATCGATTTCCCAACTGTTAATGTCAGTATTTAGAAAAATAAATTTGGATGCTAATCCTGAATCATTTACAATTTTCTTTCCTCTTTGAAGCATATGTGGATTAATATCAAGACAGGTAAATAAAAAATTGATGATACCCTGCTCAACTAATAGTTTTGATAAATTTGCTTCCAAGTCGCAGTTTCCAGCGCCGACACTTAATATCTTGCATTCAGTTCTATCTTGAGAACACAATCTTTTAATATATTCAATATAAAATTGTTCCACATTATTAAAGCCTAATAATTCTAATTTAGGACGCAAATATTTGTTTGACCAATAATGGAAAATAGGGGGCAATTCATGCACATTTTCAACCTGCGCATAATGTGAAATTTCTTCACGAAGCTTCTTCCGCCACACCTCTTCGTTTTTCTTCATATTTTAAAAATCCTAGCGCATCTTTTCTCTCTAATATACAGACAAGCAGGGGCTGACAATTGTTGATCATAATAACTTAATCAAACAAATATTGAAACGAAAATAACCAAAATAAGATCTGCCCCTAATGTTAATAGTATCGATAAAAACCAAGCAATAGTATTATCAGTTACAATCCATCCATACTGGTGAGTTGATAAAGATTTTGACGCTTAATTTCTGTCAAATGAAATATGGTTATTCTTTTCTTTAACATTGATTTCCTTTAACTCTTTCAATAGATAAAGCTTCCCATGTTTATCCTCAGCGACTAATTTAAAATAATCTAAAAGTGATTTATCGAACTCTAATTTTAAGCAACCGGTTGTATTGACTAAAAAAAATTGAATATCCATAGCCCTCAGTTTTTCATACAATTTCTCACTGTTCCCGACTGCTTCTAAAATGGTTGAATATCGTGCAGGGCCAAACCAATCGCCTATCATCTTCCCTTTTGCAAAGTAGAATGCATTTTCAAAGCCTATCTGATAAATACTGAGGGAAGGACTTTTATTTGCGATCTGTAATAAATGAAACGATTCTATTTCCTTGCTAAGATATTCATTTCTCATCTGGCTTGTCACTGGCAAGGGATTTTTTGATATCGCTTTAACAATTTTTTTATCTAAAAATAATATTGGCAAGATTATAAGAAAAACGGTAACTGAACCCATTATTTTCTGGGGTAAGCGTCTTGAACTAAAATTATTCCCAAGAAAGAAATTGATCGGTCTTTTTATGAGGTTTTCATAAAGATAGATAAGGATAATTGCTGATAAGAGGGATATCATAGGGAAAACGGGGAGCAAATATCGCAATACTTGAGTAGAAAAAAACCAGATGATTATATTCACAAATACGAAAATACAAAGTTTTTTATTAAAACCGTCGGATTTCTTAAATAAAAAAACTCCGAGGAAGGCCGCGACCATCCCAGGTGAAATGGCCCCTTCCGCAAATTTACCATAATGAAAGAGAAGGTTCCATGGAAGCATCAGCATAGAAATCACATCTTTGGGAGTGCCATACCCTTTAAGAAGATTTTCAGATTGTCCTATCAAATCCTCTTTATTCCATAACCAGTGACCAAAAATTTCACCCCCAAAAGGAGAAATAGGATCTCCAGAAATAATGAAATTTCTGATATACCATGGAGACCCAAAAATGAACACGGGCACAAGGAATCTCATAACTGACGAGAACTTCCTGCTTTGAAACGCAATCCATATTGCGAACATAGGGAAATATAAAAAGCCATTATATTTGGAACCGATCGCAATCCCTGTAGCAAATCCCGATAGGTATAACCAATATTCTTGTTTTGTAATCGACCATAAACTTATGCAGTAAAATCCCAAAAAAATAAACAACGTTAATCCAAGGTCTATATATGAAGTTTTCATCAAATGGGCCACAAGAGGACTGGAAAGAAAAATAAATGCAGCTATGGCTCCTGTTTTTTTATCTGACGTCAGAGATCCCAAATTGTATATCCCTAATGCGGTAAGGAGAGCAGCAGCCGCATGAATTAGGTGAGCCAAAATGTCATCATAAAATAGTAAAGAAAGGGCATACAGAAGGTCGAAATTATGGGCATATAGCGGATATCGAAGGAACGGATTTACACTGAGCCCATTATTTTCAACATAATGTTTTGCGTACGGCAGGTGATAGGAGATTTCGTCCCATTCTGTCGGAGGATAAAGGGGGAGAAATAAAAAAGGGGAAAATAGTATTGTTATCAGTACGATCCAGTGCCAATTTCTTTTCAAAAAAAAGCTGGCTTTACCGAAATCTTCGATTGTCTTTGTTTTAAGATTGTAAAAATCCCGTTTCGATGTATAAATATAAACAATCAGGAATAATAATAACGCTGGTAATATGAACATTTTGTTAAACATCTTAAAGAGAGCAAAATAGAATAATATAACAATAATGAATCCAACTCCTGACGATGTGTAAAGGAGTAATCTGCCGCCATTTTGAGGCAATGCGCACCTCCGCAGCAGTTTTCTGCCTATGATATAAGAGAGGAGTAAAAAAGCGACTAAGATACTGTAGTGTCCGAATACAAACTTAAAAGTTGTAAAAATATTCGACGTCAAGTCTTGCTCTTAAAAACTAATTTATTTAAAATGATGAAATTGATCAGAAACATTGTAAATTCAGCTGCAGGTTTTGCTAAAGCCATAGAGACTCCTATAATGTCAACCAAACAATAGAGCAATATCGCTGTACTCGATAGAGAAAAGATAACGGCGGCGATATATTTTAATCCTTCCGGTAGTTTCTTTGACCTTGATTTAAATACCAGATGTCTGTTGGAAAAGAAATTAAATGTGCCACTGCATATCCTTGAAATAACATGCGAGAGAAGGTAATAAACTCCGAATAGATAACTCAGCAAAAGAAAAACAGTATAATCCAAAAGAAAAGAGGCTATCGCAACGCCTGTATATTTTGATAGTGGAACGAGCACGCGGAGAGAATCTTGCAAAGGATGGAATTTTGAGTTTTTATTTTTGTCAAAATAAATAGTTTCAATTTCAATATTACCTATGTTTCGGTTTGACTCAACAGCGTAAACTAACATTCTCATTTCGGTTTCGTATCTGCCGGGAAGAATGTTGGAAGCTATATCCTTCGCAAAGTCGGCTGAAAGAACTCTAAAGCCCGACTGTGTATCGACAATAGACTTCTTAAAGATTGCGTTAAATAACTTAGCTATAAAAACATTCCCAAATTTGCTGCGAAAGGGCATTTCTTTTACTGCTTGTCTCATACCGATCACTAAGTCATACAATTGATTAGACGTTGAAATAAATTGCTTAAATTTTTGAATTTCCGTTGGGTCATGCTGCCCATCACTGTCGATAGTGAAGATATAATCAGGGTCGTGTTTAATTGCCTCTACTATGCCAGCTATTAATGCATGACCCTTACCTTTATTTTCGGGGAATGCAATTAACTTAACATTTGTTAACTGAGCACATTTCTCGAGATATCTTTTATTTTCAGCATTTGATCCGTCATCAACAACAACCACAAAATCAACATTCTTGCTGACTTCAGAAATAACCGATATAACTATGTTCCCAGGATTATATACAGGAATTACAGATATAAACTTATGACTGGCTATATTTTGTGCATATACAGACATTTAAGCATATTTTAAAAACTTTGAGTACGAGCCTATAAGAGAATCATTGGTTCAAGCCATAGTGGCTAATCGCCAATTCCATTTTAACCTGGATCATTAGCTGTACAAAAACTCTTTTCCCCTTTTATTCTTTATCTTAGAGTGTTAAAACAATGTTCAGACAGAGAATGAATTTTCACTCAGGGTTTCACTATAAATTTCATTTCATTCGACTTCTGGTTAGTTTTTTTATCAAGCAAATACAAGGGATATTCCCCTGGTTTCTCATATAAATTCTTCGGGACGACTGCAGAAACTGCCTTTCCTTCTGATTGTGGGGCACTTTCCAAAGAAACTCCATTGAGAACAAAAACAGTAGTTGGTGTTGCATTTTCTGTTTCAGCCCAGATAGCACTTTCACCATTGGGTTGCTTATTAAATATCTGGCCTGCCCTTATGTCCTCAGGGCCATATTTTTTAAGGACTAATGGTTTCGACTCCTGTTTAGAACTACACCCGGCAAAAAATGTCATCAATAGTAGAGAAAATAATACAATCGATACAGCCTTTTTCATTCCCATTTGTCGTTCCTCCTTTTTAGTTTTATGAGAAAAATTCTATGGTACCTTAAGCCGGTCACCTCCCTTTTGTCAATTCAAAATTCCCAACTCATGAAACATCTTCGAAAGTTTCTCTTTCGCTACTTCAGGGGTAAAATTATTCCTCATCCACGTGAAAGAATTTTTCGAAATTTTATTCCAGGTCTCTCCATTTTTATAGAGTTCAATAATTCTCCTTGCAAATTCTTCTGGACTGTCAGCGATAAAGGCATTATTGCCATTCTCTAAACCCAGTCCCTCAGCCCCGATAGTCGTCGTCACCGTCGGTAAGCCATAACTCATACTATGGATTATTTTTCCTTTAACCCCTGCACCGTACCTCATGGGTGCAACAAACACTTTTGATGTCTCAAAATAATTTGAAACATCATGCACATATCCTGTAATAATAATGTTATCAGAAGCGAGACTATTTACCCTCTTCGTAGGATAACTACCAATAATATAGAACTTTATATCAGGGATTTCCCTTGTTATTATGGGTAGTATCTCGCTGGCAAACCAGCAAACACCATCTTCGTTTGGTGGATGCACGAAACCGCCAATAAACATAATATCTTTTCTGCTTTGAAAACCATTCACAGAGATAGTACCAACAGGATGAACATGTGGCATATGATATATCTTTAGATTAGGGTTTTCACTCAGCATTAATTCTCGCTCATAAGGACTGACTACTATCATAGCATCACTTATCCTGGCAAGATTAAATTCTCTTTGTTTTATTTTATTAACATCTTCCATTAATTTTACATTATTTTCTATCTCTGCCCGCCTTTCCTCTCTCAAAAAGGCAAGATCGTGGGAATCATATATAATTTTGGCATGTGTATCCTGTTTTATCTTGTTAACGTATTTTATAGAAATATGGGCCCTCGATAGATATATCACATCAAAGTATTTACCAAAACTGTCAATATATTCATCGAAGTCCCTGTTACCGTAAAGCACCTCGATTCCCATCTGCTGTAACTCTGTAGTATATGGCTCCATCTTTGCCAGGTTATCCGGCCAGAAAACAATCTTAAATCCCATCTCCAAAAAAATCTTCAGATACTCGAACATCCTGACAGAACCGGCGTCCTTATCATATGTAGGCACGTAGTGGTCTATAAACAGCATCCTTCTTTTCTTTTTGTAATCTCGCCCCCTTGCAAGAAAGACGTCCGCACCGGCAGGCATATGTTCATTTACCAGAACTTCTTTCCACTTATCTATAAATTTTTTCTTATTTATTTCCTGGTATTTTTTTATTCCAGTTGAAATATCTGTCCCGGCAGTTATCCCCTCAAAGTGAATTATTTCTGACCGGGGCTGGTATAAAACCTTATAACCAAATTTTCTTATGGTAAAGGCAAGATCGCTATCCTCACAATATGCAGGGACATATCGAATATCAAATCCATTGACCTTTTCGAATAAGTCTTTTCTTACAAGAATGCATGCAGCTGAGCAGTAGTCAACCTCTCTGAGATAATTATACTCGGGTTTTTCAGGGTCATCTCCTCTTCCATAATTCCATGCAGAACCGTCATTCCAGACAATTCCTCCAGCCTCCTGAAGTTTTCCATCAGGGTACACTAATTTTGCTCCAACCAATCCAACAGATGCATCACTTTTTGCGGTATCCAACAATGCCTTCAGCCACTCTTCTGTGACCTTTGTGTCATTGTTCAAGAAAACAAGATATTTGCCATTTGCAGCCCTGGCACCAATATTACATGCCCCTACAAAGCCGACGTTCTCTCTGTTGGTCAAGACATTAATATTTTTCATTTCCTTCAGAACCTTACTGGTCTGATCTGTGGAAGCATCATCAACGACTATTATCTCGTATTTAACGCCCTTGGTATTTTCTGAAATTGAGTTAATACAGTTAAATGTATATTTAGCATTATTAAACACCGGTATAATTATTGATACCTCTGGTTTTTTGTATCTTGGCATGGATAACGGCTTTATTCTGTGAGATAGAGAGGTATTTATCTTTTTCCTTGATGTGCTTAAAAACTCTGTTGAAAACTTAGTTTTTGCCTTATGGAAAAACCTGTCAAACCCTTCATTTTTTATTACATTAATTCCCTTCAGTCCATATTCATATAACCTCCGCCTTTTAGACCCCTGAGGTAAAAGTCTGCTTTTTACTCTTCTGTACTTCGACAATAACTGCCACCCTAAAGAATTGTATATCTCGGATAATGTAAAGTGCGTTTCTGTGATCTCTTTGCGCAGTTTTTCTATTTCTGCCTTTTTCTCTGAAACAACAACCTCTTTACTTGAAATCTCTTTATGCAGATTTTCTATCTCTGCTTCTTTCTCGGAAATCTCTCTGCGAAGTCTTTCTACCTCAGCTTCTTTTTTCGAAATAATCGCCGCCTTCTCCGAAATGGCTGCCTCTTTCTCTAATATAAGTGCTTCACTCTCTAAGATGACTGCCTCTTTCTCGACAATAACCGCCTCTTTCTCCGAAACCTCTCTGCGAAGTCTTTCTATCTCAGCTTCTTCTTTCGAAATAATCGCCTCTTTCTCTGAAATCTCCCTGTGAAGTCTTTCTATCTCGGCTTCTTCTTTTTCTGAAATAACTGCCTCTTTCTCGACAATAACCGCCTCTTTCTCCGAAACCTCTCTGCGAAGTCTTTCTACCTCAGCTTCTTCTTTCGAAATAATCGCCACCTTCTCTGATATAACCGCATCCTTCTCCGAAATCTCTCTGCGAAGTCTTTCTATCTCAGCTTCTTCTTTCGAAATAACCGCCTCTTTCTCTGATATAACCGCCTCTTTCTCTGATATAACCGCATCCTTCTCCGAAATGGCTGCCTCTTTCTCGACAATAACCGCCTCTTTCTCCGAAACCTCTCCGCGAAGTCTTTCTATCTCAGCTTCTTCTTTCGAAATAATCGCCTCTTTCTCTGACATAAATCTGTTTAACATGTCCTGCTCTCTCAAAAGTGATTGGATAGTCTCAGGAGTTAATTTTTTAATGTGCTTATAAAATATCTTTGAATACGCAGAACCTGTCTCACCACAGTATTTAGCACGTTCAGTAATCTGCAAATGTTCGCTCCAGATATTGTATTTCGCAGTTGCCTTTTTAATATGATAAAAGGGGGTGTCATAACCTACCCTTATTAACAAATCCCAGTCTTCATACAGATCAAGCTCCTCATCAAATCCATTGACGTTTTGTAAATGCTTATGCGGAAAGATAATACACATAAAAGGGATATAATTTTCGGCCAAGAGCTTATTATATGAGAATTCTTTTGAGTGAAATATCCCCTTATCTATGTCGATTATCTTCTCTTTCTGATCATCATAAACTTTATGGATTAATTTGGCATCAGTGTAAGCAACTTTGTAATCGCTCTGTTCTAAAAAAGAAATTAGAGTTGAGGTATGATTGCTATAAAATTCATCGTCATCGTCTAAAAATCCTATATACTCTCCCTTTGCATTTTTTATCCCCACATTCCCGGCATGTGCCCTGCCTCTGTTTTTTTCGAGTCTTACATAATTCAGAGGTATATCTTTAAGGATGCTATTGAGTTTTTCGGTATCAAGGTAGCAGCCACCGTCATTCACGAGGACAACCTCTATGGGCCTGTAATCTTGCTCAGAAATGCTCTGCAATGCCTTCTCTAACAGTTTTGGCCTGTCCTTTGTCCTGACGATTATGGAAACTAATGGACTTTCTTTATTCATTCAACCTGACTTTTTCTTTGCAACTAT
>Ga0154657_1021_pt3 | contig 12744 bp, 11 predicted proteins | sample Rifle2008BG13ft_FD_116086 | JGI IMG/M metagenome (GOLD analysis project Ga0154657, IMG submission 116086) | Nitrospirae bacterium RBG_13_39_12 | reverse complement strand
ATACTCGTCCCTGTCACACAGTATGGCTTTGTATCTCCCCTGGAATAGGTGTCCCACTGTTTTATACCTCTTGTTGAAATATGCCGTGTAGCTCTGGTTAATCCCTTGCAATATCTTTGAAAGCGGAATCTTTTGAGTCTCTACCAACAAGTGAACATGGTTGCTCATGAGCACATAAGAATATAGAGAATATCTGTATCTGGTCTTGTAGCCCGAAAGTATCTCAAGATATTTCAGATAGTCTTCCTTGTCTCTGAATATCTTTTGCTTTTGATTGCCTCTGGTTATTACGTGATAGAATGCACCTTCAAACTCTATCCTCGGTTTCCTTGCCATGTAACAAAATATCACTTAAAGATAAGAAATGTCAATATTCAAGTCTGACCCCTAGTTTTTGAAACTCAAGGATGCCCTACCCGCTTATTTAAAACCTATTCTCACTATGGGCTATTACACAGGCATGAGGAGAGGCGAAATTCTCTCTCTTACGTGGGATAAGGCGAATCTCATCGAAGGAAAAATAACCCTTGAAGCTGGAACCACTAAAAACAATGAGGCAAGGATTATCTATCTCACCGGTGAGTTATACGAAGTGATTCTGAAACAGAAAGCTATCCGAGACAAGGAATACCCTCAGTGCCCTCATGTGTTCTTCAGAGATAGCAAGAGGTTGAGAGATTTTAGGGGTGCATGGGAAAAAGCCTGTGAGAAGGTAAAACTTGAAGGACGTTTATTTCATGACCTTAGAAGGACAGCTGTAAGAAATATGATAAGGGCTGGTATCCCTGAATTAGTAGCTATGAAGATTTCAGGGTATAAGACAAGGGCTGTATTTGACAGGTATAACATTGTCAATGAATCAGACCTAAGGAGAGCATCCGAACAGGTATCTATGATGCATCAAAATACGAAAGACAGACTTGAAAAGGTTACAAATGGTTACAAAATAGTTACAGTCGGTCAAAATGACCAATTTCAAGAACAGTGGATAAGTACTGTAGAACATTGATTTTAGAGAACTTAGGAGCTATGACTATAATTAAACCTTTGATATTAAAGGACCTCAATAACATGGATTGGCGTAAGTGGTTGATGTGTTTAATGGTGCGAGAGAGGGGAGTCGAACCCCTAAGGAGTTACCCACTGGATCCTAAGTCCAGCGCGTCTGCCAGTTCCGCCACTCTCGCATGTGATTAATATTAGATTATTTTCAGGCATTTTGGCTAACAATTACTCTACACATATAATATTTTGACGTACAGAAGTAACATATTTTCATTTATTTTTATCCCCTATTTTTGATGCATTCATCCATGAATAAATACGCAGTCCTTCCCTCGTATATGTATCTTTGCCCCCATAGATAAGAGAGGGTTTGCCTGAAGGGCAATCAGCAATACTCAGCCATTTCCTGATTCCCGAGAAATAATCAGGGGTAATTGTCTTGCCCGACTTTATCTCAACAGGGGTAAGTGCCTTGCCATCTTCAATAATCAAATCTATCTCATTGCCTGTGTTGTCCCTCCAGAAATAAAGGTTGGATGGCAATCCAGAGTTAAATCTTGCTTTAACCAGTTCACTGATGACAAAAGATTCAAACAAAGAACCCCGCATCGGATGCAATGAGAGATGTTCAGAACTTTGCATATTCACAAGCCATGACGCAAGCCCTGTGTCATAAAAATATATCTTCGGAGTTTTCACAAGACGTTTGCCGAAATTTCTGAAATGTGGATAAAGCAGAAAAATTATATAACTTGCTTCCAGAACAGATATCCATGAACGGGCTGTATTATGGGTAATCCCGCATTCATTGGCAAGACCGGTAAGATTTATCAATTGTCCTGTCCGGGCTGCACACATGCGAAGGAAGCGTTGAAATATTCCCAAGTTCTTAATATTGACCATTTGTCTTACATCACGTTCCACATATGTCATAACATAATTCGCATACCAGTCAGAGGGCTGCACTTTTCTGTCGTATAAGGCAGGATACAAACCTTTGAATAACAGTGCATCGAGGTTCCTGCTAAGACTCCTTATATGAAATAATTCGCTGTAAGAAAAGGGCAGCAGTTGCACCAGGCCGACTCTTCCGGAGAGGGTTTGGGTAATATGAGACAGCACACCAAACTGTTGCGAGCCTGTCAATATGAACAACCCCGGGCGTCTGTCCAGATCGACTATTGTCTGAATATAAGAAAACAGGGAAGGACACCTCTGAACCTCATCCAGTACTGCGCCATCCGGAAATCTTTCCAAAAAACCACGAGGGTCCTTGTCGGCAAACTCAAGCTGGTCAGGATCTTCGAGAGAAACATAGGTTTTCTTTTGGAATGTTGCTCTGACAATTGTAGTTTTCCCTGATTGCCTGGGCCCGGTTACAGCTACGACCGGATAGCCTTTCGCAAGCCGAAGGAGAGTTTTTTTAGCATCACGGGGTATCATGCTCAATATTCTAACAATTACTTACAATTTGTCAATACAATTTACAATTTGTAAGTATAAATTGGGTGATGGAGGAATTGCAATAAACAAGTCCGACCCTGCATTTTTACCTTCAGCGCGTCTGCCAGTTCCGCCACTCTCGCATGATTGATTTTATTTGAAAAACAAATATAGGAACATCTATTTTTTGGGAACAATACGGTATATTTTGTCATCATCTGGACGCGGTAATCCTCTTCCGTCTGTATTGTTTGTTAGAAAATATAGATAACCATCAGGTCCTTCGACTATATCACGTATCCTGCCGTATTCACCCGTGCTGGAATCAGTAGCAAACCACCTCTCAATTTTCATAATATCATTACTCCCAGTCTTAAACTGAATCCGTATCAATGCTTCACTCCTCAGTGTGGCAACAAATAAGTCTCCCTTGAGATGTTCGAGAAGATTTCCGCGATAAAACGTAATGCCTGACGGAGGTGTCGTCTCTTTCCAGACCATCACTGGGTCTATATAAGGTTTCTTTGCAGGGGCACCGATAACTTCAGGCCAACCATAATTGCCACCTTTTGTAATGAGGTTTATCTCATCGTTTGCGAAATGTGCAAACTCTCCTGACGGCCCGTGTTCGGATTCAAATAATTTACCTGACCTTGGCTCCCAGGCAATCCCCTGAGGGTTCCTATGGCCATAGGAATAAACTGGTGAACCTTTAAACGGATTATCTTTTGGAATTTCACCCTCAGGGGTTACTCTCAGGATTTTTCCACCAAGTGAATTGAGATCCTGTGCAAGCTCTGCATGAAAAGTTTCACCAGTAGTTATGTAGAGCATCCCGTCCGGTCCGAAAGCAATTCTTCCCCCATTATGATTTTTTCCTCCGGGAATGCTGTTAATAATGACCGTGTCAAAAACACCCTCCTTCCCATTGTCTCTTAGTCGTATAACCCGATTGCCAATATTATCTCCCTTTCTATAAGTATGCATTACATAAATGTAAGGTTTATTCGGAAACAGGGGATGGAGGGCGAGTCCCATAAGCCCGCCCTCTCCTTTAGCTTCTACTTCTTCAATCTTTGCATATGGTTTTTTTAGAAGTTTTCCGTCTTGTATTGTTCTGACAATCCCGGGTCTTTCACTTACAAGCGCCCTCCCATCAGAGAGGAATACAAGCGACCATGGAATCTTTAAATTCTGCACCCATACCTCAACGCGAACATTATCTCCAGCAGAGAGAAAAACATTTTCAACTGCTTGTGGCTTCTTCCCCACTGTCTGGGAACATGCCAGACATGGAGCAAGAACATATATGATAAGACAAATGATAAACGACCTGGTCATATTTTTAATGATATCCAATTCATATGTTTATAATTATATAATACGTTATAACTTTCTATTGTAAAAGATTATTACAATTTACCTGTTTAATATTTCAAAGAAATATGAAGGTGAATGTGGGACTTAGGTCTTAAAATGCTTTTCATAAAGAAATCAAGAGAAATATGATAAAAGGGGATATTGTTTATTTAAGACCACTGTGACAAGATCACGGGGAATACGCTTGACATACATTTATTTCTTGTAAACAGGAGTTCTCACCAGAATGTTTTCCGGTGATACAATATCGAGTCGCCTGTGTCTCTCAAGGATTTCATCTGCCAGTTTTTCGAGCATGGAAAAATCATTCTCCTTTGGATATCCTTTGACAATAACCGGCTCAATAAAATCCACTTTCATATTCGACATCATACCTTCGATGTGTTCCAGCATCCTTCCACCCCATCCGTATGATCCGATGACAGATACATGCCGCAATTTCGGTCTCAAGGCATTGACGAGAAATACTGCATGTGCTGCATACGGATGCGGTCCTATCAGCATGGTAGGGCATGCGACAACGAGTGTTGCAGCGTCCACAAGAGACATTGCCAGTTCTCCAATATCAGTCCTTGTAAGATTGAACGGCTTTACAGTTATATCTCTCTTCATCAATGCATCGATAAGATAGTGCACTAATGCAGCAGTGCTTCCGTGCATTGAAACATATGGAATGACCACTTCATTCTTGACATTATCTGAGATCCATTCCCTGTAAGCGTTCATAATGAATTCAGGATTATGGTATAGCGGGCCGTGGCTCGGTGCAATTATATCAACTCTGATATTGTGTATTGTATCGAGGTACCTTCCGAAACTCGACCTGAACGGCATCATAATCTCAGCATAGTAACGCTTGGCAGACTCATAAACTTTTGCCTCATTCGTAACGAAGAGATCACTTGTCGCAAGGTGTGAACCCAGGAAATCACAGGTAAATAAGATCTTATCTTCTCTATCATATGTAAATATCGTTTCAGGCCAGTGCACCCATGGCGCTTTCATAAATTCAAGTGTCTTATTCCCCACATAAAGTGTCTCCCTGTCTTCCTTTATTAGAAACCGTTTCTCGGGGATGAGGAACAGATCAGCGAGCATATCTTTGCATCTCTCATTGGTTACAACCTGTGCATCGGGATAAAGATCGAGAATCCCCGGCAAGGTTCCTGAATGGTCCTGTTCTGCATGATTGGCTATGACATAGTCAATATGGGATACGTTTAACTCCTTGAGGTTATTAAACAGCTCCTGGCTTTTTGTTGGATCAACAGTATCTATAAGTGCAACTTTTTCATCTCCTTTTATCAGATATGAGTTATAACTGGTACCGTCAGGGAGCGGTATAAGCTCATCAAATAACCTCCTGTCCCAGTCTATTGCTCCGACTGCATAAATATCTTGCTTTATTTCTCTTATTGCCATATATTGGTTCCTCCTACAAAAACTTTACTGTTAAATGGCGCCGTCTTTCAGTACCTGTATAGTTTCCCCCTTTCCCTCTTGTTCTGTCTTTCCCCATAGTCACCCATCTTCCTGAACGGCGGAACTTCCTTACCATTCTCAGTGAAATGAGCTTGTCAAGCTGGTAGGGTTTCACTTCCTTCTCTTGTCCGTCCTGCAATATGACTCTGATGTTCATCCCTAACATGGCATAACATTCTCCCTATCAACAGATTGAATTTCATAAACAGCCTCCGGCATATTCACTGGTTTCAAAGCTTCCGTGATTAGTAAAAGCAGCGTCCTCCGGTCGACGATTGTCATTCCGGCGAGATCTGAACAGATATGGAACCCCTTACCCAGGAAAAAGGCAAAAGAACCTCTTCTTTCATCTCCGCTCTCCTCCCATAAATCTTCAATTGATTGCAGTACGATTGACTCTGAAAGGTTTTGCATGGTACGCTTACTCAGTTTTAAGCAGACCGGAAAGGATTTCTTGTCCGTGATTCCTTTATTCATTTTTTCAAGTCCCCTTATCATCCCCCTCAGAAATTATTATCAGCGCTATATGAATTCCCTTTACAATTTGGACATATCAGTTTGTACATTTGAACCTTCCTTTTTTGCTATCTCATTCCCAGACGTCACCGGCTTTCTTTAAGCTCTCCTCTCATCCTAATTTCAAACGTTCATTTATACATTGTTAAAAAATCCGGGGAGGGATTGCTCCCTCCCCCCACTTACAGGTACCTAAGCCGGAGTTTATGGCGTGGTCACACTAACGGTGTTCGACCAATCCGACTGGTGTGCGTCGTTGAAGGCAAGCGCCCTGTAGTAGTAGGTCTTGCCGCGGGTTACGCTCTGGCTGAACGTGGTTACGTCACCGGCAACAGTGGCGTTCACTACACCGAGTGAGAACCCGGCGTTATCAGCCCGCTGTACCAGGAAGCCTGTCTCGTTCACTGCGTTGTCAGTCCAGTTCAGAGTAACTATGGCTGTTTTCTTGTTCTTCGCGACAGCGCTTACCGTCAAATTGGTTGGAGCTGTGATCGCAGTGATGGTTCCGCCCTTCGAGTCGAGCGTCAGTGTCGGCCATCCGCCGCCTGGCGGGATCTCATTGAACGCCGGGTCCGAGTAATCCCAGACGTCACCAACTACGTTGATGGCATAAACCTGGTACTCGTACAGCGTTTTCGTGTTCCCGATGGGGTCGTTGTACGTTCTCTGACCAGTCGCCGGACCAACACCGGTATCGATAAATGGCACAACGCCTAGCTGCGAGGACTGTACCGTAGCAATGATGGACCATGCACCAGTCGAGCCGGCCACCCGACGTTCGATGACAAATGCGGTCTCATTCTTCGAGTTGTCGTTCCAGGTAAGCTGGTAATGTCTGTTGTTTCCTTTTCCGACCAGCGTGTATGTTAGATCAGTCGGTGCTGCAGGGGCAATCCCAACCACCTGAGCGTGCATCATGTCCATCTCTTCGTGGCTGAGGATGTGGCAGTGATACACATACTCCCAACCTAAGTTGACGAAGTGGTTCACGATATCTACCGGTTCGCCGTCCGGGTTGAAAGCAAGGAGCGGCAACCCGAGCGCCTCACGCTGCGTTGTGTTTGCGCCATGCAGGAACATACCCTCAGGCATCGACGGGTCGAGCAACCGGATGCTGTTCGGCAGGCCGCCCCACTCTGTCGGGAGTTGCGGGATGATCGGCCGCAGGGCGACAATGGTATCCTCCAGCGGGCTAACGCGCAGGGTATCCTTCCAGCCAAGCTCGTTGGGGTCCGGCTTGCGAATGATGCCGTCCCAGCCCACCCTGTTGAGGACCTGCACCTCGTACAGGTGCCAGTGGATCGGGTGCGTGTCCACGCCGTTATGGGTAATCTTCCAGATCTGCGTACCGTCGTCTGCAGAAGCGATTGGAGTCACTTCCATACCAGGCGCCAGCTCAATACCGTCGAGAATCTCGTCCGGCGGGTATGTATAAGGGTGCAGGATCATGTTCTGCAAACCAGCCTGGGCGTTCGGTGTCTCCACACCCAGGAAGCCGCTCATACGCCCGTATTCCAGTTCAAATGCTTCGCCCATCTCGTCCTGGATCATCTTCGGGCGAAGCGATATTGTTAGCGTATCGCCCAATAGCGTATTAAAGGTCAGAGATGTGTCATAGATCTGCACCAGCCCGGCTTGTAGGCCGTTGCTCTGGAATGCAGTTCCATAGGCCGGGTTATATGCACCCTGCCCTACGATGATCGGGTTCTGTCCGCTCTCGAACACACCCGTGCTATCGGTCTGATGCGCAAAGGCATTCTGCAATGCGCCAATGTCGAAGCTCTGCCCTGCTCCACTGTTCACGTTGATCTGCATAATGGTGCGTGTGTTGGGGCCATAGCCGGGCATCGTCGAAGGCACTCCGCCTGTGTTTCTTAAGTCCGGGTTGCCGGTGTAATAGTCGTAGCGCGGGTCACGCGCCGGGAAAGCTGCCGGTGCGTCGTTATACAGGATCAGTGTCTGGCCGGCGAACTGTGAGAAGTCTACGATCACGTCCGCCCTCTCGGCAGGTGCAAGCAGCAGCGAGTGCTGGTCAACGTTGCCTGCGTTGAACACTGTCGGGTCTGTCACCCAAGTGGTGACATGTGCCGGGATAACGACAGGCGAAGGCAGGAATCCGCCTTCGGTGCCGATCTGTATCCAGTCCGGGCCCTCAGTGCCAGCGATCGGAGTCGGGAAGACGCCAGCCGGGTCGTCCAGTGCGGCTGCCACCTCATCAGGGTTCAAGGCGACCTCGGTGCACGCAATTCCAGTAGATTCTGCTGCGGGAGCGGGATTGGCAGCGTCACATAAGACACCGTTCCCATCGACGGCCTGGTAGAACGACAGGTTGAAGAAGCGGTCATTGGCAACACTCAGGATGCGGAAACGGTAGGGCTTCGGGTCCACCGTGATCGTCGGGTAAACCGTGCCGTTGACCATAGGCGTGTCGTTGAAGGCTTCCATGCCCATCGAGAGGTAGGGTACGCCAGGCATCAGCGGGGGCTCGCACCACTGGACGTCAGGATTGCAGGCCGGGTCAAAGTAAGGGTTATCGACGGGACCATATTCAATATTCGTTGTGGGCGGCCAGAACCACGGCCCGTAGGCCCAGCGGCCGAACTGATTGACTCCGGAGGCATCGCCCGGATTCTGCGCCGGCGAGTAGACATGCGGCACCCACAAGTTGCCGAGTCCGCCCCATCTGGCTATATCCCAGGTCTCGTCCTGCACAGCAAGTTGTTCCATGCTTGGCACAAAAGTCTTATCCTGGATGATCAGCGGGATCTCATCCGCTGGGATGATGCCACTATCGAGCAGTGCCTGCTCAGTTGAGTCCCTCAGCAAATAACCGGCAGCCTCGCCCGCGTAAACATTCAGGCGCGTGATGCCCCAGGCATGGTCGTGGTAGAACATCAGCCGGGCGCTCTGCTGGTTGGTGTAGTAGAAGGTCATTACGCCATCATTTGGATTGCCGCTGTCACCCATATCCGGTACTGGCACAACGCTGACGCCCTGTGGGTATGGGGTATTTTCGCTTGCCGGCGTGATCCATTGGTGCGGCGTACCGTCACTGATCCACGGCGAGATGCCTCCGTGCAGGTGTAGCGTGGCGCGGTTCTCGGCGTAGCAGTGGCCGCTCGCTACCATCATCGACTTCATCGGATCGCTGCACATCGGATTCAGCGGGTCAACTAAGTCCGGGGTCGCCATCATCCACTCATGACCATCGGCGGTCATGCCAGAGCCCATCACTGTGGAGTCAACCGGAATGAACAGGTCGCCGTCCTCCCCTATGGGCAGCAGGTTATAAAACTTGATGCGCACCGGTCGGTCCTTCTGTGCGACGATCGTTGCCCCCAGATATTGGGGCGGATCCACGCTAAAGTAGCCATTTCCAAGATCATAATGACTGCCTTGAATTACTGGTGTCTCCAATTGCACATAGCCCCTCAGCGTGGTCGGTGGCAGATCCGAGTGCATTTGTTCTGTATATTCGACCACTGCAATCTCATAGTAGTCCGCGCCGGGGTAAGTCGTGGTGTCGGGGACAGCGACCGAGATATACTGGCCGAGGTTGTTGGCGCCTGTCTGCCCGAGACCGGGCAAACCGTTAACGAATTTCTTCATCCCGCCTGTGATGCTATAGCCGATGCAGGTCTCGCCGGTCAGGCAGTCGGTGTCAGCAGTACAAGGTGTCGTTGTTGTGATTGAACACGCGCCCAGGGTCACTATCGGCAGCGGGCTGTTGGCGTAGTTGGGGTGGCTGAAATAATGAGGTGCATCGCCAGGCATCGCCATCTGCGCAATACCGAGATCCGTTAAGGTCAGCCCCTTTGCTTTTGCACGATCCGCTGCGGCTTTCCTATCAGCAGGCGTTATTTTCCCGTGGTATTTCAGTACCTTGTCTAACTTGCCATCAGCTGCTTGCAAGATGCCATGTTCAATTCCCCAAGAAAGGGCAACCATTGCGAATAGCAGGGTCATAATGATTAATAATTTTCGCTTTTCCATAATTTAATAAACCTCCTGTTTTAAAACTTCCTTCTAATTCTGCATCTTCAAGTGTTGTTAAATACTTCATATCATTCAATAGTTCATTCATACTTTTTTCCTGTCACCTCCTTTCACCAAAAAAGCCGGTGTTTGAATTTCCATCTCACCGGCTTTCTCGAAGCTCAAAAATATTTCTGCTTATTCCTTATTAATTATAGGCGCCAAATATTCTACTTTCTCCCTTCATATTTCGTTCATCTCCCCGCACCGTGTACATTTGATCAGAGCAGCAATTCTACCTTTTCCGTTTGTCTTTGCAAGTAGTTTGTTGCATTTGCTGCAACGGAATTCCAGCTTTTCGGCAACCATGTCCTGTTTATACGCAAATGACCCCTGTGCAGGATATTCCTGTTCGAAACAGTATAGTTTTTCCTCACTCCTTACAGATCCTTCCGATCGTTTTCCTTGAAATTTCTGTAATGTAAAACTGCATGAGGTTTCTTTCCCATGAATACTTTCCATCCAGATTTTTCCACCTTGCAATTCAATGAGCTGTTTTACAATATACAGCCCGAGCCCTGAACCGTTACCATTTTTGCGAACCTGATAAAAGGGGTTGAAAATATAAGGTATTGAAATGCGGGGTATACCGTTGCCGGTATCTATTATCTGAATGAGCACATCATCATCCCTATCAATGACGAGAACAGTTATAGTCCCTCCGGAAGGTGTATTCTTTAGTGCATTGTCAAGGAGATTCCGGATAACTCGGGTTACCATCGTCACATCAGCACAGACATCATGTACAGGGTATGAATATTCCAGAAGAACCTTAATTCCTTTTTGTTCAGCCTCAATGTTTATGGTATCGATAATTTTTGACACTAATTCAACTACATCGAACGTAATGAAATCCGGGGTAAGATGTTTTGATTCCGTTCCGAGAATATCGAGAAACTGTTTGAGCAGAGACTCTATTTCCTCATGATTGCAGTAAATGGTTTCAAGATACTCTTTCTGCTTTTCCGTCAGTGATCCTGCCTTGTTTGAAAGAAGTCTTGAAAGAAAACCTCTTGAAGTAGTGATAGGATTCTTCATGTCGTGGAGAAACATATAAAAAACAAAGTCCTGTTCCCTGTCTTCACCATCATGTTTGCTTTTTACGCTTTGTTTCAATGTATGCATACAGGAATTAAGCGAACCAGCTGTATTCATTTTCTAATCATCCTCCATTACAATTTATTCATTCTTTTTCCAGATCAATGCACTGTCGTCGCCAAACTGTCGTCAGAGACGTGATTGAAATATTTCCCGCCGTTCATAATGACCCTTATGGCGCTGACAAGTTCATCAGACATTTTATCTTTCCTGACATATCCGTCGGCTCTGTCTGCGAAAGCACTCCTTTCGTAGATATCTCCGAAATAGCTGCTCAGCATCAGGACAGGGAAAAAAGGCCTTCTTGTTTTTACTTCTCTTAAAATGTCAAACCCGCTTCTCCCCGATATCACGGTGTCAAGGATCATGATGTCAAAATCTCCGTTATCAATGACATCGGATATATCCCTCGCTTCTCTGACTTCTCCTGCCACGATCATGTCGGATGTTTCTGCAATAATCCTCTTTGTTATTTCGCGAAAAAGAGCGTAATCATCGGCAACGAGGATCTTTGTCATCTTAACTGTTTCCTTCCCATTTACTCTCGACATTCCTCCCTCCTCTCTCAATGAGATACCTTATTTATTCCCTGTAAAATCCCGTGCTCTGCTAACCATTCATGAAAGAACTCGTCTGTTCCCATGAGAAACGGACATTTCTTATAATTCCTGCTCTTGCAATATTCTCCAAGCTGAAAGGCATTCGGGAAATAGATTTCATTACCCGCCTTACAGGAAAAAAGCAGCCATTTAATAAGATGAGGGCATTTCATGCTGGCACTTGTTTTTTGCATGCTCTATTTTTATCAAAAGCAGACAGCATAAGGTATCCGAAGAGTTCCTATTCCTCTGTAGGAAATTGTCTTTTTCTTCTGTCAGTATTGTTTGTACAGGGAGCAGACTTTTTTGCCTTCTTGATCAAGGAGGTCTACGACTCATAGAGGGGTGGGAAGGTTGTTTTTGAAGAGATTATAATCAAGGATAAAAGACAAGATGCTGTCCGCACTCGGGCGGATTCCCGCATCAAGCGGGTCGCCGGGGAGACGCCGGGGCGAAAAATAAATTTAGTGTTACAGACTAATGAGCACTGTGATTATCATACGACGAGGTTATGTTTATTCACATAATTGGTAAGATCGGCGTTCGTCTTCAGTTCCATCTTTTCGAGAATACGGGTCCGGTATGTGCTGACCGTCTTGACACTCAAAAATAACTTCTCTGCTATCTCTTTCCGCGTCTTTCCGGAAGCGATCATGAGCATCACCTGGTATTCGCGGTCGGAAAGGTTCTCATGAGGCAACTGCTCGACATCACGGTCCATTGATACGAGTAATTCATCCGAGAAGGATTCACTGACGTACTTTCCTCCTTTTATTATCTTCTGTATCGCCTTTATCAGTTCTTCCGGTATGCTGTCTTTCGTCAGATAACCCGATGCCCCTGATTTCATGGCGCGAAGCGCAAACTGCTCCTCCGGATACATGCTTAAAATAAGGACGGGAAGTTTCTGTCTCTCTGACTTTATCTCTTTCAATGTCTCGAGCCCGTCTTTGCCGGGCATTGCGATATCGAGAAGAACGAGATCATAGTCGTCTTTCCGTATTCTTTCTATAACCTCAGCACTGTTGACCGCTTCATGCGCAACAACCTTTTCAAAAAATTCCGAAATAATATGTTTAACTCCTTTTCTGACAACAGAATGGTCATCAGCTATGAGTATCTTTATCAAGCCTTGCCTCCTTTGATGCTATTGGTATTTTTACCGTCACCGTAGTTCCCTTGTTCA
>Ga0154657_1020_pt3 | contig 12776 bp, 11 predicted proteins | sample Rifle2008BG13ft_FD_116086 | JGI IMG/M metagenome (GOLD analysis project Ga0154657, IMG submission 116086) | Nitrospirae bacterium RBG_13_39_12 | reverse complement strand
TCATGGTTTTATGGGTCAACCTTCATGGCGGATTTATTGCCGGCTTTATGCTCCTTGCGGTCTATATTACAGGAAACTTACTGAAAGTAATTTTTGTAAGCCCCGTTGGAATTATACACGGGGCATTAAACCCCTCGAACAAAACCGGAGAATCTCTTAATCTATCATCCTCATCGCAAGCCATAGAGCATTCCAACGGGGTAAAGGAAGACAGGCCCGAAGAACTTGCTCGGATTAAAATATTTCTTTTAATATTCATTCTCTGCCTCCTCGCAGCACTGATTAACCCACAAGGCTACAAAATATTGCTGTTTCCATTTGAGCTAACGGCGAACAAATTCATCATGGATAATGTAAACGAATGGCTTTCTCCGAATTTCCATACTGACTTAAGATACGAATACATGCTCCTTTTAATGATTCTAATGTTCGGTATCTCGAAGCTCAAGCTAAATGCTATAGAGGTTTTACTGGTCATCCTCTTTACCCACATGTCCCTTTTTTCAGCACGATATATTCCCCTTTATGCAATTATTCTCAGTCCCATTATTGCAAGGCGAATAGACCACCTTATTAAGGATGTGAGTGACAGAAAGCTTGTTAAAAGATTCCTTTCAATTGCCGATCGGGCTACCGTAACTGACTCTCAAACAAAAGGTTATCTCTGGTCTTTGTTAGCTGTAGCAACACTGATTGTAGCTCTATTTATAGGAAAAATAGAGTATACCTTTGATGCAAAAAAGCTTCCTGTTGATGCTGTTCAATTTATGAAGAAAGAAAAGATAACAGGCAATATGTTCAATAATGATGAATTTGGTGACTATATTATTTATGCGGCATGGCCGGAGTATAAGGTATTTTTTGACGGAAGGTCTGACATGTACGGCGTGGCGAGAATGAAAGAGTATATAAAGGTAGCAAGAATTGAACAAGGATGGGATGAAGTTTTAAAAAAATATAGCATAAACTGGATTATTTACAATGCCAATTCTACCCTTTCACAGCTCCTTCTTGAAAAAGACGACTGGAAACTTATCTATGCTGACAAGGTAGCAAATATATTTGTACGAAATGCACCTGAAAATCAATCATTGATAATCAAATATCAAGATATAAAGGTTGTTAAGGTTGAGGAGAAAGATGACAAAGAGGATTAGTATTTACGATGGGAGTCAAGGGTCAAGAGCACAGACTAAAAGTATCACAGAGTCAAAGTTTCAAAGACGCTGATACGCTGATACTCTGATACTGTGAAACTATAGAATGAAACCCTCGAACGCTTTTTATTGCTAACATGAAGGCCTATAACTTAAGAAACGGCAAAGAATTATCAAATAATGTAACGGTGGCAGATAGCTTATTGAAGCGAATGAAGGGTCTTCTCGGAAAAAAGGAGATGCTGAATGGGGAAGCCTTATGGATAAAGCCCTGTATTTCTGTCCATACCTTCTTTATGAAGTTTCCGATAGAGGTTGTTTTTCTGAACAAAAGAAATCAGGTGATAGCAACTATTAGAAACCTGCAGCCAAATCGCATAACAGGGGTCTATTTTAAGTCAACAAGTGTTCTTGAACTGCCGACCGGCGTACTCGAAACAACAGATACAAGAGTTGGAGATGAGATCGAGATCTTATAAAAATAAAGCTCAAATGATAAAATCAAAATTACAAAAGAAGGAGTAATAAGACTATATCAATATTAAACAAATTACAGTGAAGAAAAACATCTCTTTTGGTTTTGCCGTTTTCCTAATTCTATTATATTCAGCCATCAACATTGTGCTTCTTCTCCATCATGAACCATGGGAGGATGAAGCTCATGCGTGGCTCGTTGCAAGGGATTTAGATATAATCTCCATCTTTAAACAAATGGCCTATGATGGCACTCCTGCTCTATGGTATATGCTACTTGTTCCATTCGCAAAGGCAGGTCTACCGTACATATCTGAATTCATCCTTCACCTTGTCTTCGCAGTTGCAGCGGTGGCCATCTTTGTTTTCTATGCACCATTTTCAAAAGTAACAAAAGTGTTGTTCATTTTTTCCTATTATATGGCTTATGAGTATTCAATCATAGCAAGGAGTTACGGCCTCAGTGTTTTTTTAATATTTTTAATTGCAGCACTTTACGCCAAACGTTTTGAATACCCTCTATGGTATGCTTTCCTAATTTTTCTCCTTTTCAACACTAATGCACACAGTTTTTCCGTCGCTTCATCTTTGACCATCCTTTTTGCATGGGAATTTTATCGAAATAAGGTAAAGGCTAAAAGGCTAAAAATGGCATCATTAATTATGTGCATGGGAGGATTGTTGTCGTTCTTGCAAGTTTTACCCCAGCCGGATACTATTGACTATAGACCTTTTTTTGGACATGCGTATCCAGCACCATTAATCGCAATAGCAAATGCCTTTTTCCCCTGGCATATCGCTTTTCATCTATCAGGTGAATTACGTTCTATTGTGATAGTAATTTCATTTCTCATTTTCTTCACAATTATCTTATCATTTTTCAAAAGGCCAGCTGTTTTATTTATCCTGCTATTATCTTTTTCTGGATTGTTTTATATTTTTGTCTTCGTGTATCCCGGAGCCTTGAGACATCACGGTTTTGTATTGCTTATACTCCTTTTTGCCCTATGGATTGGCAGATATTATCCTGATTTACAAAAACATCATTCTAATGACATTTCAACCATGAGGATTTCAGAACTTTCAGTACCTTCAATGATTTTGATTAATATCTGCTTGTCTCTCTCTCTGTTACATGCCTTCAGAATTCAATATCAGGAATATAAATATACATTTTCAGGGGCCAAAGAAATGGCTCATTTTATCATCAAAAATAAGTTAGATAATTATGCAATTGTAGCTCATTCTTCTCCTTATGCATCCGCCCTTTTGCCATATTTACCGGAGAGAAAGTTCTGGTATGCAGACATAAAAAACTATGGGACTTTCGTCTACTTAAACAGGAACTTTCTTAAGGATATGAATATATCAAATTCAGAAGTGATCTCACGAATGAAGGCAGCATTTCCCAACCAATCAACAATATTACTTTTATTATCGAAGTCTCTAAGTCCCCCAGACTCTAATGGCTTTAAATTATTATATAAAGTAGATAATGTATTCGGATACAATAGAGAAAAATACTATTTATATAAGCCTGTTCAAGAAGAACCATGAGAGATAGTGTGCCCTATTTTGTGGCCTGTTAAGACGGATGAAAGGTCTTCTGGATTGCCTGCCGAACAAAAAAGGAGGAGTTTGCCGCACTGTATTCCAGACTGTTTTACTAATCATCAAAGTTTATACGTTCTTTTTCGATGACCAGAGGTCTTTTTAGCACCTGAGTATGAATCGATCCTATATATTCGCCCAATATGCCCAGAAAGAATAATTGCACTGACGCAAAGAAAAATAGGCCCACTACTACCGGTGCAATCCCAAGTGAAAAACTTTTCCAAAAGATAAGTTTATAAATGGCATATCCAAACGCAACCAATAGACTTATAATTGATAAACTGAATCCTAACATTGTTGCTAATCTGAGAGGAACTTTCGAATGATTGGTAATACCCAGCATTGCCATATCATAAAGAGTATAAAAATTATTTTTAGTAATACCTCTTTGTCTTGCAGGCTGTTTATATTCTATTCTTGCAACCTCAAAACCTATGTCTGCAATAATTCCTCTGAAGTAAGGATAGGGATCATTCAAATTTCTTAGTACGTCAATTACCTGTTTGTCATACAAGCCAAAGCCCGTAAAATTTTTTATCAACTCAACTTCCGACAATTTGTTGATCAATCCATAAAAGGATTTTCTGATTTTAAACATGATGGATGATTCTTCACTTTGAGTTTTCACCCCGATAACTATTTTATATCCTTCTTCCCACTTTCTTATAAAATCAGCAATCATATGAGGTGGATCCTGTAAATCCGCTACGATTGAAACGACAGCATCTCCTTTCGCTTGCTGTAAACCGTAGTTGGGTGAGCGGATATGGCCAAAGTTTCTGGCATTTACAATTATTTTTACTTTTTTATCATTCCCTGCGATATCTTTTAAAATTAAAGCCGTCCTGTCTGTTGATGCATTATCTATAAATATGTGTTCATACGTGTAACTTTTAAGATTATCAAAAATTTCTTTAACTTTATTGTATATGAGCTCTATATTATCCTCTTCGTTATAACATGCTGTAACAACACTAATGAACTTCATTTTTCCCCCCTAACAAAAGAAATTTTTGGTTTGCGTTCATCATATCTTAAAACATTAAGTTTCACATGACATCATAAATATTCAGCTATAATTTCAGAAATTTCATCAATAAATATTGAATTCAGATGTATAGGCACAAGTCTGGTCTCTCCGATGGATTTAAGAAGGATAAAAGTTAGAAGACTACCTGAAGTCTTTTTGTCTTTTTGAAGCAATTCTCCCAATTTGGATGTTGATAAGCCACGTAAAATATCTTGATCTAAAAGGTCGAATGATAAGTTCTTTAATAAATTATTTTCTTTGCGACTTAAAAGATGCTTCCTATTACTCAATTCATTTGCAACTATCATTCCTAAGACGACCGCTTGTCCGTGGGGTATACGGTAATTTGATAAAACCTCTAAAGCATGTCCAACAGTATGTCCGTAATTCAAAGCTTTTCGATGTTTTAATTCAAATTCATCCTTTTCAATTATAGATTTTTTAATATTAAGTGAGCCAAGGATGAGAGGTTTAAATGCAGGGTAATTATGGCTCATAGCATCAGTAATGTAATGTTTATAAATTTTAAGAAATTCTTTACCTCCGATAATATGGAGCTTTAATATCTCTCCAAGTCCAGCCTTAATATCACGATCGGTGAGAGTCTCAAGAAAAATAGGGTCTATAATTACTTGGGAAGGTGATGAAAATATAGCTAATTGATTTTTTGCATTATTATGATTAATTCCTGCCTTACCACCGATACAACTATCACACATTGCCAGTAACGTTGTGGGCAAGTAAATCCACCTTATGCCTCGTTTATAGGAAGCGCCAGCAAAGGCGCCAATATCCTGAATTATGCCACCACCAACAACAATCAAACTTCCTCCTTTCGTAAATTGATTTTTTTGAAGGAATTCGATAAGGCCTACGAATCCGTCCAAAGTTTTAAATCCTTCTGTTGCCTCTGCAACGAAAATCTTTGATTTGGGGATTTCAAGATAGTTGCCATAAATGTCATAAACATTCTTATCAATGAATAATATATTTTCTGAATTTTCTGCCATTAAATTATTAATTATTTCCTGTGGCTTCGTCTGTTCAGCCCATTTGACCGGATATGACCTGGGAATAGATCTTACGACAAAAAAATCCGATTTTACTAAATCTTTTCTGACAAAAAACTCTTTGCCTTCTATTGTAAAGATTATTTTATCCATCATCAAAAATTCCTTCAGTCAGTTGCAGAGAACGATTTCTGAATACACACTGCAAAGAATATTGTAATTCTTAAATACTGAAAACTATTTTTATAAACATGTGTATCCGCCATCAATGATTATTGTTTGTCCTGTTATATACGAATTTTTTTCAGACGACAAAAAAGCAACTACTTCTGCTATTTCAAACGGTTCAGCCAATCTTCCCATCGGGATCGACATGGAAATCTTTTTTATTTCAGTTTCGGTGTTATTTTGCCTTGTTAATTCTGTGTTCACAAATCCGGGAGCTAAAGCATTAACAAGAATATTATATTTAGCCACTTCTACGGCTACGGTACGCGTTAGACTATTGATAGCAGATTTACTCGCCGCATAAGCACTGCGTTTTGCTTTAGATACATTTCCCCATATTGAACTAATATTAACTATACGGCCAAACCTACGCTTAATCATCGAAGGCATTAGATCACGAATCAAACGTAAAGGTGAAATGAAATTTACTTTGAATGTATCTTCAATGTCAGAATCAGTTATTTCCGTAATGCCCGCAAGGGGATTAATTCCTGCATTGTTAATAAGTATATCAATTGGGTTAGTTAGTTTCCGGATATATTTATCAACAGATGCATCCGATAACAAATTCAATTCATGACGAGCAGGTGTTAATGTTTTTATGCCTGACTCTCTTAATTTGTTCGCAATAGCAAAGCCGATTCCACGCGAAGCGCCTGTGACAAGAGCAGTGCGGGTCATCATTCGAACATCCCTCCGGCCTCTTTTATTAGTTTATCATAGCGGGATCCAAGCATCTTTATACGGTGTTTATCTTCATCAAAAATCATACCATAGAAATCACGCTTGTTCTTTAACCACATCAATTCGAACCCAACGGCTTTCAGAATCCCTTTCTCAGCATTATTATCCAACGATTCCGGGCATTTGAAAATTATTTTCCTTGTTTCATATCTATCCAATAAACCCTCTGGTAAATCTCTAAAGAAGGGTAATGCTTCTTTACCAACACCTCCACCTATAACACACTCCAGAGATTTTTCTTTTGCTTTGCTAAAAAGTATTTTAGCCATGTCAAAAATTTGAGGTGTATTTATATCTTCACGACTAAGCCCCATTGAGCCTGTCATATCCACTCTTCCCATAACAATGCCACTCAGTTCATTAATATTCTCTATAGAGAGGATACGATCAATATTGTTATAGGCATCTACGGTCTCAATATTTATTAAAAATGAAATATGGTTTCTCTCTTCTTCCGGAAAGGCCAGTTTTGTGGCTGCTAAGTATTTCTTCAGTGCATAAGGAGATTCAACCATGGGTGCTATGATGCGGGAAACACCAATAACACGTGCATCGTAGAGATCTTTCAAAGCTTCGCATCCACCAATTTTTACAGCTAAGTTAAGTCCTGCCGAAGATACTACCTCCTTGAGTCTGAGAGCCTCTTCCAAGCGCGTACCTTCTGCTTCGAATTCTGCCTTAACTCCTATTACATGATGACTTTCTTTCAGGTCCTTCAAAACAGTTATCATCTTTTTTTCAAGGTTAGTCATATTATCTCCTTTAGAAACAGATTAATAAAATTTGTAAAGAATTTTGATTAATTTTCTATATCCCATTCGGGTATCAGCATATTTTGTCTAAATTCCTCTCTATCCAAGAAAGGAAACATGTCCTCAAGTGGTTTTGACACTATTGTGCCGTCCGGTTTACGCTCAGATGAAAGTTTGGGACTGAATTGGTAATCTGGAATAAGTAACACATCACAAACGAAAGGGCCCGAAGAGTTAAGAATGTTTTGTATTTTATCTTTCATATTAGTATGTTTATCAATCCTATCTGCAGGTAGACAATATGCAGTAGCTATGTTTGTAATTTCCGGAAAACTAATTCCACAACTATTATCACACCCCACATATCTGCTATGGAAGAATGCATCTTGTGTTTGTTTAATAGAAATGTAGCCTCTATTATTTAAAACAAAAAGTTTTATAGGTAACTTGTGATGGGCAACTGTCTGCAATTCTTGAATATTCATCTGCAAACTGCCGTCCCCTGCGAGGCATACAACACTTTTTCCTCCGCTTGCAATACATGCCCCTATTGCAGCAGGCAAATCATAGCCCATTGAAGCACATCCCGAATTCCAGAACATTCTTTGCCCGAACCTCACTTTTCCGGCCTGAAATAATGTTACGCAGGCTGTCCCATTACCTGCAACCACGATAGCGTCTTTGCCCAAGCACTCACTCAATACTTGAACAAAATAATATGGATTTACAAATTTATCAGAATTTCTATATTGTGGGAGAACAACGGGATAACGTGCCTTACGCTCAAGACACCATTGTCTCCAATTGTCCCATCTCGGAAGTTTTTCCTTTTCAATATGCGCCTTTAAATTATTAAGAATGTCTCTTGCATTGGCATGAATTGCAATATCGGGTTTCACTGTTGGTTTCTTTAATTCGGCATCATCTATATCAACAAGAATTTTCTTGGCAACTCTCGAAAATGCCTTCCAGTTATAGCTAATCTGCCTTATATTATTTCTTGAGCCGACAGAGAGCAATAAATCTGAATTTTGAACAGCAAAATTTCCCGCACGATCACCTATTGTACCGATTCGACCTATAAAGAGAGGGTGTTCTGTTTCAATAAGATCAAAACCATTAAAAGAAGAAACAACTGGTATGCCAATTCTTTCTACTATATCTAAAAATAAATTCTGTGCTTTTGCTACGCGTATGCCATGACCTGCCAGAAAAATGGGTCTCTTAGAAATTCTTAACAATTCTATAGTCTGAGATATCTTTAAGGAAATTTCCTGCTCATTAAAGTTAATTTTGTCTTCTTTTGCATCATATTGATTTAAAGTATTTTCATCGATTAAGGCGCCCTGTACATCAAGCGGAATATCAAGCCATACAGGGCCGGGTCGTCCATTTTCTGCCAGATAAATAGCCTTTTCCAAAATCATTTTTATTTCAATTGGATTTTTGACCATTACAGCAAATTTGGTGACTGGTTTGATAATATCGACAATATTAATTTCTTGATCCCCAAGTTGGCGTAAACCAATTTCACGACAGGATTCGACAGTAGTTTCGAATTTAACTTGACCTGATATATAAAGCACGGGCACGGAATCCAGCCATTGCCCGATAACCCCGGTTAAAGTATTTGTACCACCAGGGCCGCTTGTAACGACAACTACCGCAAGTTTACCTGAAGCACGAGCATATCCCTCTGCTGCGATGGCACATGCCTGCTCGTGATGATTACAGATATATTTTAGTTTTTTATTTCTCCCGATTGAATCGTTTAAATGCATTGCGCCACCGCCGGTAACCATGAAGACATGTTTAATGCCATGCTCAACTAATTTCTGTGCTATGTAATCAGAAACCTTTATCATCTTCCACTTACCACACGTTATTTATCAATGAGAAATAGCTCATGGTTGATAGCCCATTTGTTTTCTCTATACCACTCAAAAAGATCTGCAATTGCCTTATCGATAGGTGTGAATCGTAATTCATTGATTTCATGTTTCAATCTGCTATTGTCTCCGCTATATTCTAAACCAATGCCGTCTTCTGCAGTAATAATAGATAAATCCTTTCCTAAGATCATTCTAACCTTTTCTGCTAAGGTATAAAGTTCGATCGATTGATCGGGAGTGATGTTGTATTCCTTATATGTTGCAGTGTTTTGAATAAAATAATCCAAAATTGGCATTAAATCATTAACATATATATAATCAAATTTTCTGTTTTGTTTAATCGTCAAGGGCAAATCAAAAAGGGCTTTACAAATCATGTTTGATATGAACCGGATTGCATAATCTTCATATTTTCCAAAGATGCCAAAAATTCTCAAATCAATAATTTTGTCGACTCGCTGGATATATTTTCCACACACATATTTACATAAACCATGTTCATCGACTGGCACATGGGTATCAAAATATTCTTCTTTCATTTTGGGGTAGTAATGACGCATATCATAGAGTGCACCCGAGCCAATAACAAGCATTTTTTGAAAATATTCAGAATTTCTTACTATATTAAAAAATATTCTCGTGTTCTCGTAAAAAACCTTCTCCGGCTCTTTTGCATTTCGATGCCCGGGTCTTGCTGCTGCATGTATTACGACATCGATTTTCTGTTGTATGAAAAAATCTCTTACCAGATCTTCATCCAACAATTCCAATTCTCTGTGTGTAGGAGCAATAATATTATATTTTTGAACAAGAAATGATTCCAGAATATTCCTGCCTATGAATCCGCCGCCGCCTGTTAGTAATATGTTCAACATTACTAAATCTCCAATTGCATCCCGTCAATAGTAGAAACTACTCTCCCAAATGTTTTCCGAGCCGCTCTCTCGGCATCATTTCTGCTTTTCAGGGTTTCATAAATATAAGCATCGAAATGTACTAAGGCCAATTGTTTCACTTTTGCTTTTTGGGCAATCAGTGCGGCGGCCTCTGGGTTCAGATGGGGCCACTTAGGGTTATTTTGACCACTTTTGTACGCACATTCAGCAATGAGAAGGTCTGCATTCCGCGACAATTCTACTGCGGCTTTACAATATCCCGTATCCGGACAGTAGCTGATTATTTTCCCATCTAATTCTATTCTGTATCCCAACGTCAATGAGGAGTGGAGCAAGGGTTTGACCTCAACGGGAAAAGGCAGTCTCTTGATAGCCTTGGGCAATTCATGAAGTTCGACGCCAAATGAAAGATGAGAAATCGGCATAGTAAAAGGAACATTTATAAATTTCTGCAGGATCTTCTTCGCTCCGGTAGGGCCGAAAATGTACAGTCTGTGAAAACATCTTATTTTATTCAAGATGTGCAAGCCGAAGATATGGTCTAAATGAAAGTGGCTTAAAAAAAGATATGAGGGTTTTTTCTTTTTACAGAACTGATCCATTTTTTGTATTCCACTTCCAGCGTCAAGGATAATATAATAATCCCTGGTCTTTACAAGAGTACATATCGTGTTGCCTGTTTCTGTGTCATACCATCCATTTGTTCCCAAAAAAATAATTTCCATTACTTTCTTTCAGAGAATTGCCTGATTGATTGAATAACGTAATTATACTGCTGTTTAGTAAGTCCCGGATAAACACCAACCCAGAACGAATTCCGCATGATCCTGTCTGTGTTGGTTAGTTTTTCAATGACCCTGAAACCTTTTTTTGATCTCCTCATCGCATCGAAGCAGGGGTGTCGCAAAAGATTTCCTGCAAAGAGCATCCTTGTCTGAATTCCGTTTGATTCAAGAAATCTTACGACTTCATCTCTGGTAAAACCAGCCTTGTCTCTGACGGTGAGTAAAAATCCAAACCAACTTGGATTGGAATTTGAAGTGGCCTCAGGCAAAATGAATTTGTCATCCAAGTCTCTTAATCCATCTCTGAGAATTTTCCAGTTCTGTTGTCGAGCTTTTATAAAACGTTGTAGCTTCTCTAACTGGGCACATCCGATAGCGGCCTGCATGTCTGTTACCTTCAAGCTATACCCAAAATGAGAATAAATATATTTATGGTCATAACCACATGGAAGCTCTCCTAATCGCCATCTGAAACGTTTCTTACAGGTATTATCATGGCCGGCCAAGCACCAGCAGTCTCTTCCCCAATCCCTCAAGGATTCTATTATACTTTTGAGGTCTGTGTCGTCAGTACAGACAGCACCACCTTCACCCATAGTGATATGATGTGGAGGATAAAAACTGGATGTGCTAATATGACCGATTGTTCCCGTATATTTCCAATTTCCATTATATCGATATTTTGATCCGAGAGAGTCACAATTGTCTTCTATAAGCCATAGATCATATCTATCGCAAAAATCCCTAACAGTCTGAAGGTCAAAAGGATTTCCAAGGGTGTGTGCGAGCATGATAGCCTTAGTTTTTTTCGACAAGGCCTTTTTAAGGTAAAGGCAATTAATATTGTAAGTAGGCAGAGTAATGTCCACAAAAACTGGAACAGCACCAAATTGTATCATTGGAGCGACAGTAGTTGGGAAAGCTGCAGCTACTGTTATTATCTCATCGCCTTTCTTGATTTTCTTCCCCCCAAGTTTAGGCGATGTCAGTGCCATGAATGCTAATAAATTGGCTGAGGAACCGGAGTTTGTCAGGGAACAGTGCTTTACTCCAAGAAATGCTGCAAATTCCTTTTCAAATTTATGAGAAAATCTTCCAGATGTCAACCAGAAATCTAATGAGGAATTAATAAGGGCTGTTATCTCTTTTTCATCAAAAACCCTGCCAGCATAAGGGATATGGTCTCCGGGAGTAAATGCCTTCTGATCCTTTCTGTAATAATCCCTATAGTACCTTACTGCAGCTTGGATTACTTTTTTTCTTAAGGATTTCTCCTGCCCTATGAGCGTGTTCATTTTATTAACCAGCGTAAAACAAAAAATAACCGTAAAAAATTGTTATTGCGACCGCAGCGGAGCAATCTCGCAGATTTCCACATGCCTTCTGGGGATCGCCATAATGAGTGCTGAATCCATTTCAAGAAGTTTATTCTTGAATCTGCCCTACTGGCTGCTGTACTTTTCAATTTGTTTGAGGCAAACTTTCCTGAGATTACCTTTTTCCTTGTAAGCTCGTGTCCACTCAATAACTGCATCTGTTGCCTTTTCCAGGTTCCATTTTGGATGCCAGCCGAGTTCTTCTTTAGCTTTTGAACAGTCGAGTTTTAAATAATGCGCTTCATGTGGATGTTCACCTTTATCTATTTTATAGGAAGCGTTTCCCCCCCATTTTTCACATATTTTCTTGACTATCCATTCTACGTGTTTCACATCTCTGTCATCAGGGCCGAAATTCCACGCACCGGAGTATCCAGGACCATTTTCATAAAGTTTCTGTGCCAGTATAAGATATCCGCTCAGGGGCTCCAGTACATGCTGCCATGGTCTGACAGCAGCCGGATTTCTAATAATTATTTTGTCCCCTCCTAAAAGGGCTCTGACACAATCCGGGATCAATCTGTCGGCAGCCCAGTCGCCTCCGCCTATGACATTACCGGCTCTTGCTGATGCCACTCCCACGGTATGTTTGTCATACTTCTTCAGGTTAAAAAAAGAATTCTTGTATGAGGCAGTTATCAGTTCCGAGCAGGCTTTACTGGTTGAATAGGGGTCATAGCCTCCAAGGGATTCATTTTCCCTGTAAGCCCAGTACCATTCCCTATTTTCATAACACTTATCTGTCGTCACATTGACAACTGCCTTGACACTGCTGCAGTTCTTTGTAACTTCCAATAAATTTACCGTTCCCATTACGT
>Ga0154657_1117_pt4 | contig 12805 bp, 9 predicted proteins | sample Rifle2008BG13ft_FD_116086 | JGI IMG/M metagenome (GOLD analysis project Ga0154657, IMG submission 116086) | Nitrospirae bacterium RBG_13_39_12 | reverse complement strand
GTGGTTTTTTAGGAGTGATAATGAGAGAAAGAGACATATTTGAAGATATAATTGATATTGGAAAAAGAAGGGGAATCCTTACATATGATGAAATAAATGATGCGCTTCCTTCAGAGTTCTTTTCACCTGATGAAATAGAAGATCTTATGGATATTCTTCAGGACATGGGAGTCAAAGTTGTAGATCATGAGGAGAAAGTTCCACCAGAAGAAGAAATAGAAGAGGATTTAGGTGAATACGAAAAAACAGAAGACCTTGTGCAAGCATATTTTTACTCAATGGGGGATATATCTATCCTGACAAAAGATGAAGAGACGGATCTTGCAAAAAAACTCGAAGCCGGAAAGGAAATTATAAAGGAAATAGTTACTGCCTTGCCTATCTATAAAAAACTCGAAGCCAGTCTCAATGGAAAAGAGGAAGACTTAAATAATCTTGAAGAAGAAAGGCCTGATGAGGCGCTGTCAAAAAGTGTGGAAGTCATTGAAAACCTTATGGAAGAAGTTGAATCTGCAGACAGGAAGATTATTAGACATGTCTCACTTAAAGGACTCAAAAATACGATAAGAGAAAAAAAGAAAAAAAATATAGATACTAAAAAACTTGAGGCGTTAGCAAAAGAGGTTGAAAAGAAATATAGAAGAGTAGAAATTGAAGTTGGAGTTAAAGTTGATAATCTTAAAATAATGTGGATACGTATTTTAAAGGCTAAGACACTTATAGGTGCGGCTAAAAATGAACTGATAACTCGTAATTTAAGACTCGTGGTTAACATTGCAAAGAATTATGTTGGCAGGGGTCTTCCTCTTCTGGACCTTATACAGGAAGGAAATATCGGTCTTATGAAGGCTGTTGATAAGTTTAAATATGAAAAGGGTTTTAAGTTCAGCACTTATGCAACGTGGTGGATAAGGCAGGCTATAACAAGGGCTTTAATCGACCAGACGAAAACCATTAGGGTTCCTGTTCATATGATGGAATTTTATAATAGAGTTACCAAAGCATCAAGAGAGCTTACACAACAGCTTGGCAGGGAGCCGACGAATGAAGAAATAGCCCAGAAACTTACTGTCCCGACAAGAAAGGTTGAGGAGGTTTTCAGGGCTATACAGGATCCTATAGCGCTCCAGACCCCGGTAGGGGATGAAGATACTGAGCTTGAGGATTTTATAGGTGATAAGAATAGCCCGTCGCCTTATTCAGATGCGGAAAAGATTGAAACATCCGAGCAAATACAGATGGTACTGAAGACTTTAACTCCAAAAGAAGAAAAAGTTATCAGAATGAGATTCGGTATAGGTGCGGATAGAGATCATACCCTTGAAGAAGTCGGAAGGCATCTTTCAATAACAAGAGAAAGAGTTAGGCAGATAGAAGCAAAGGCATTAAGGAAGCTTAAGCATCCGAGCAGGCTCAAGGCACTGAAGAAGTTGACAATTATCCCTAGTTAGCTTTTGTTACGCCATCTCCCTTTATTATTTCGCTGTTGCTTTTCTTAACTATAGCAGTTGAAGTTGTTTCTCCAGTGTCTATAATCTGGACCAGACCGTTTATTATCTTGTGTGTACTCTGCAATGTACTTGTAAGTAAATCTCCTATTTCTAATCCGTCAAGAGTGCCTTTATCAATATAAACGATATCCATTATCCCGTTAATAAGATGGAGCTGCCTCGTAGCAATTATATAACCATTTATATCAGGCTTTCTAGGATCTTTAATGGCAAGAGGTGGTTCTATTTCGTAAAATTCATCAAGCATGTCTCCTGTGGATATCTCATTGAAAGAGTCTCTGATGATTATTTTCGGATCGCTGCTGTTTTCTACGACTTCTGCAACGCCAAGTATCTCGAATAAATATCCGAGTTCGTTGCCAGACTTTGGATGATTTACTTTTTCAACTAATTTAATCACATAAAATTTGTCCCCAATTGTAACTGGACTTCCTGTTTTGATATAGGCGTAATCATTTTTTCCAAGAATGGTTCTGTTGGTCGGAGTATCAGTTATCATCCCTACTTGAGGCACATAATCATCAATATAGCCGCTTGCAATTAAGGCATCTCTATTTATTAGGTATTCTTTTTTAGCAGGTTTGACTATTATTTCTGGAGGTTTCTCTTCTACTATCTCTGGTTTCTTTTCTACTTTGGCTTTTGGTTTAGTTTCAGGAATTTCTTTCTGTATCTGTAACAGATATAATGGGATTTTAATCTTCTGGTCAGGATAAATTCTGTCAGGGTTTTCAATTTCAGGATTTTCTTTCCAAATCTTAGGCCACAGAAAAGGATTGCTCAATTCAGTTTGTGAGATGTCCCAGAGAGTATCTCCTTTTACAATTGTGTAATCCTTATAGTCCTGATTCTCTGCGGTTATAAAAGACGGCAGGAGTATAATAATAAATACAAACAGAATTCTTTTTAACAATATTATCAAGTTTTTTCTTAGCATAATGACTCTCCTTTAAATTATAACGTTATATAAAAAATAACGAAGATAGTTAAAACTGTCAAGTATTTATTAAGCATGCCATATTATAACTATTTTTAAGATTTCTGATATTATTGTATATCATGGGGTATATAAAGATATTCTTTTTTTTAGTTTTTTTAATAATGCCTTTTAGTATACATGCGGCAGAAGTAAAAGAATATATACTTGAGAACGGACTTAAAATACTGATCATCGAAGAACATAAAGCACCTGTAGCTACATTCCAGGTATGGTATCGTGTAGGGTCAAGAGATGAGCCTGCATCTAAATCCGGATTGAGTCATTTGCTTGAGCATATGATGTTTAAAGGCACACCTAAATATGGTTCAAAGGTTTTTTCAAGGATTATTCAGAAAAATGGTGGCATAGATAATGCGTATACCACGAAAGATTATACTGTGTATTTTGAGCTTTTTTCTTCAGACAGGATAAATCTGTCGATTGATCTTGAAGCTGATAGGATGCAGAATCTAATGATAGAGTCTAAAGAAACGATTTCCGAAAGAAGTGTTGTCATGGAAGAACGGCGAATGAGGTATGAGGATGACCCCCAGAATTCCTTGTTTGAGGAAGTAGTTGCAGCTTCATTCATGGTGTGTCCGTACCGAAGACCTGTTATTGGTTGGATGTCTGGCATTAGGTCTATAGAAAGAGATGATTTGTATAAATATTATAAAACCTACTATTCGCCTGATAACGCTGTTATTGTTATCGTGGGTGATGTGAATGCAGATGAGATAATAGAGGATGTAAAGAATTCTTTTGGGAATATCCCTCAAGGCCCTCAAAGGGAAAACATTGTATGCATGGAGCCGGAACAAATGGGAGAAAGGAGGGTAATTCTTAAAAGGGAGGCAGAACTTCCTTATATCCTGATTTCTTATCATGCTCCTGGTTTTCCGGATGAAGACAGCTATTCCCTTGATGTTTTAAGCCTTGTACTTTCAGGGGGGAAAAGTGCGAGGCTTTATAAATCTCTGGTTTATGAAAAAAAGATAGCACTTGGTGCATCTGCCAGTTATAGTGGTTTCAACAAAGACCATTATCTGTTTTTCTTTTCTGCAACAGCCTCTCCAGGGGCGGATATAAAAAGTGTTGAGGACTCTCTTTATACTGAGATTGAGAAGATAAAGAAGGAACTTCCTTCTAAACGAGAGATTCAGAAGGCAAAAAACCAGATCGAGTCCTCTTTTATAATGGAACAGGATTCTATTTATGTGCAAGCCATGAATTACGGGGTATTTGAAATGATTGGAGGGTGGAGACTTCTTGATAGATACCTTGAAGGGATAAGGAAGGTAACACCTGAGGATGTGACAAGGGTGGCAAAGAAATATTTAACCGAGAAAAACAGGACAGTGGGCATATTGATACCAGAAAAAATCCAGATTCAAAATGAAAAATAACAATCACAGAAAAATATTGATTTGTTCTTTTATCTTATGTTTTGCATTTTTATTTTTAAATACCAATAATGTTCTTGCCATTGATGCAAAGAGGAATATTTCCCAAAATGGCCTTACAGTACTTCATTCAGAAAAACATAGTCTTCCCATTGTTATGGTTACATTACTTGTGAGAGGGGGCCAGATCAATGAACCAGAAGAGCTGGCAGGGCTTGCAAATCTTACCGCAGAACTTCTCACAGAGGGCACAAAGAGCCGTAAGTCCGCTGACATAAGTGAGGAAGTGGAGTTTATAGGAGCATCTCTTGATGCATCGGCTGGTAGTGATTATATTACAATTACCCTATCAGTTTTAAAAAAAGATATTAACAAAGGGTTCGAACTTTTTTCTGATGTGCTTCTTAATCCCACCTTTCCGCAAGACGAGATTGACAGAAAGAAAGACCTTATAAAAGGTTCTCTGAAACAGCGAGAAGAGGAGCCTTCTTACCTTGCAGAACGTGCCTTTAAAAAAGAGGTATTTGGAGAATATCCGTATGGAAGGATTATTGAGGGTTCTGTTGAGACCATTGATAATATAAAAAGAGATTACTTAGTAAAATTCTATCATGATAATTTTCTTCCGAATAACTCTATATTATCAGTTGTCGGAGACCTTACATCTGACGAGTTAAATACTCTTATTGAGAAATATCTTGGTGAGTGGAAGCAGACAGACCTTCCATTAAAAATCGTGAAGGAATTCGATGGAGTAAATATGAAGAGTATTGTAAAAATAGAAAGAGACCTGACTCAGGCGAATATTGTAATAGGTAACCTTGGTATCAGGAGGGAAAACCCGGATTATTATGCAGTGTCTGTCATGAACTATATCCTTGGTGGAGGTGGCTTTTCGTCAAGACTTATGCAGTCTATAAGAGATGAGATGGGCCTTGCATATGATGTGAATAGCGCTTTTGCAGCCTATAAGGAGCAGGGAAGTTTCCAAATAGATGTCCAGACTAAGAATGAGTCTGCAAGCACGGTTATTAATGAAATATTGGAACAGATCAAAAGAATACGAAATGAAGAAGTTTCAGATGATGAACTTTCAGAGGCGAAATCGTATTTGACAGGCAGTTTTCCAAGAAGGCTTGATACTAACAGAAAAATTTCCAATTTTTTAGCCGCTGTTGAGTTTTATAACCTTGGACTTGATTATGCAGAAAAATATCCCGATTATATAAATTCTGTAACAAAAGAAGATGTGCTTAAAGTTGCGAGGAAATATCTCGACCCTGAAAAATATGTTCTTGTCATTGTTGCAAACCAGAAAAAAGCAGATATTCAAGGCCTTGATTCTCAATGATGTAATAAAAACAAAATCAATATAATTTAACTGTGAAAAATAAACTTCTGTTCTATCTGATTACATTAATATTTACATCAGTTTTTTTCATCCTTCAGTTACATAATCCAAGAATTATCCAGGAAAAAGTTGAGGGTAGAACATACGACCTGAGGCTAAATCTCAGGGACATCTTTAGACATCAGTCTCCTCCGGAAGATATCATCATTGTTTCTGTAGATGAAAAGAGTATAAGAGAGATTGGGAGATGGCCTTGGAAAAGGGATGTCATGGCAGAACTTGTCAGTAGAATCTCAATAGGGAAACCAAAGGTTATCGGAATTGATATTATGTTCAGCGAGCGGGAAAGCAGGGATACTGATGAAAAACTTGCGAAGGCTATAGAGAAGGCAGGCAATGTTGTACTTGCAACAGCGTTTATTGTGCCTGAAGAAAATAAAAAAAATGCACTTGAAAAAGAGGAAAAAAATATGCCAGATTTTCTCTGGGACTCTGCATTTATGGAGGTGAAAAGCGTAAAAGGGATTTCCTGGAAAAATTGGGCAATAAAACCCGATTTGGTTATACCTCCTCTCAAAGAATTTGCTGAAGTTTCATCTCTTGGCCATGTGTATACACTTCCTGACATGGATGGCGTACTGAGGTGGGAGATTATGTATCTTTATTATGGAGATGACTGCTATCCTTCATTTCCCCTTCAGGTATCCAGGATTGCACTCGGGATAGGGATGAAGGACATGGTTCTTTATGGAGGCTCACGGATAAAGCTCGGTGATATATATATAGATACTGATATTAGTGGGCGTGTACTCGTGAATTATATCGGTAACTTTGTATACAAATCGGCATCAGATATCATCAATGGCAATACATCTGCGATTATTTTCAAGGACAAGATAGTTTTAATCGGAACTTCTGCCCTTGGTACACACGACCAGAAAGTTACCCCCCTTTCTGCCAACATGCCGGGTATTGAAAAAAACGCAAATGTTGTGGAGAACATCTTTTTACATAATTTTATAAGAAAAAGCCATGGATTTGTGGAGTTAGCATTTATACTTTTTACAGGCATCTTCTTAGGTTTTCTTCTCCCAAGATTAAAAGCTATCCCTGGAGCGGCACTTGCGATCGGCTCGATAGCATTGTATATTTTTCTTAATTTTTATTTACTGATATATAAAGATCTATGGACAAATCTTGTCTATCCTGTAACAAATATGTCACTTGTTTTTATAGGCATAACAGTATCAAAGCATTTCTTTGAGGAAAAAAAGGCGAAGGAAATAAGGTCCATGTTCTCAAGTTATGTATCTCCAAAGATTGTTGAGGAACTTATCAATAATCCGGAAAAAGCAAAACTTGGTGGCGAGAGAAAAACAGTTACGATTCTGTTCTCCGACCTTGTAGGGTTTACAAGTATTTCAGAGAGATTGCCTTCCGAGGAGGTAGTTTCCATGCTTAACGAATATTTCAAGGAAATGGTGGAAATTATTTTCAGATGGGATGGTACGCTGGATAAATTTGTTGGAGATGAGATAATGGCATTCTGGGGCGCACCTGTTGACCAGCCGAATCATGCTGAGCTGGCTGTGAGATGTGCACTTAATATGACAGACAAGCTTTCCGAGTTGCAGGATAGATGGATGAAAGAAGGGAAAGAGATTCTTGACTTCGGTATCGGTATAAATACCGGTGAGGTTATTGTCGGGAATATAGGTGCTGCGGCCAGAAAGATGGATTATACTGTTATTGGTGACAATGTAAATCTTGCAGCAAGGGTTGAAAAGCTTACAAGGAATTTCAATTCAAAGATTATTGTTACAGAGTTTGCCGTGAATAATCTGAGTCCGATAATCGAAAAGGGTTTAATCGGGCACTGCCAAATAAAGGAACTTGAGATAGTCAAAGTCAAAGGGAAAGAAAAAGGGGTAAAGATTTTTGAACTCAAAAGCAAGAAGCATAAAAAAGCTTATCCAGCATAGCCAACTACTGAAATTCCTGCTTTTTTTGACTCTTCGATAATCTTTTCTTTGTCTATAAGGAGGGTTTTTTTTGCTTCGACAGATAAAACCCGTGCACCAACTTCAATCATTGCCTTTAATGTATTCAAACCTACTACGGGCACATCAAATCGCATGTCCTGATTGGGTTTGCTGACTTTAACCACAACAGCTCCACCACCTGAAAGCTTCCCGCCTCTTTTTATGGCCTCATCTGTACCTTCGATTGCCTCAACTGCCATAACAGCCTGATTTTTAACCACGACAGTTTGTCCAATATCAAGCCTCCCGATTTCCTTGGCGATTTTCCAGCCAAATGCAATATCTTTCCATTCTTCACTGGTTGGACTTTTTTTCGTAAGAACTCCCTGAGGTGTAAGTAGAGTAGAACTGAAATGGGTTATATTAAGAAGATTAATCCCTTCTCTTTCTATTTCACTTGTTATTGCTAGAAGGATAGAGTCGTCGCTTCTGTCTTTCAGGGAAAAAAGAAGTTTTACTGCCCTGAGATCCGGGGTGATCTTACTTTTATAAAGTAACGTCTTTGATACTTTACCTGCCAACACCGCCTTTTTTATGCCATAATTTTTCATTGAATCAATAATCTTGCCGAACTTACCGACATTGACCCATTTTATTTCATCTACGTATGACGACAGCGATTTGTCGGCTAAAGGTTCAAGGGCTATAGCGATAACAGTATACCCCTGTGATTTTGCTTCACTGGCTATAGCCTTTGGGAGGTCACCCATCCCTGCGATCAGACCGAGTTTTTTCTTCATTTGTAACAACACATGATGAGCGATACAGGCTGCTGCTCTTTATTTAATGCGCAAGGTCTCTTTTATAGCGTATACTGTATCTTGCATCACGCCTTTTCTTTTCTACCTGCAGATACCTCTTTTATTCTTTTGTATGAACTCTATGAGATGCTTCATTTCATCAGTATATGGGAGGTCTTCCTGTATTTTCTTTAAAGCATCTTTTAATGTTCGCTTTTCCCTGAAAAGTATTTTATAAGCTTTTTTTAGTTCGTTTATAGTCTGTTCAGAGAACCCGAACCGCTTGAGGCCGATTATATTTAGCCCGAAAAGTTTTGCACGTGCTCCTGATGCTATCATATAGGGTGGTATATCCTGTCCTACTCCACTGAAACCGCCGACCATTGAATAAGCTCCGATTCTTGTGAACTGGTGAATTGCGACAAGTCCACCTATCACGGCATAGTCTTCTATGGTTACATGTCCTGCGAGAGTTGCAGCATTTGCCATTATAATCTGATTTCCTATCTTGCAGTCATGTGCTATGTGAACGTATGCCATTAGAAAATTATTGTCTCCGATGGTAGTTATGCCATCTCCTCCAACGGATGCCCTGTGTATTGTTGTATATTCACGGATTATATTATTGTTTCCAATTTTTAAACCTGTTTTTTGTCCTTTATATTTTAAATCCTGTGGCGGGAGCCCTATACTCGTGAACGGGTATATTACTGAGTTTTCACCTATCTCGGTATTGCCTTCTATAACTACATTTGAAATGAGTTTAGAGCCCTTTTTCAGACGGACTCCCTCTCTGATAATACAGAATGGACCTATAAGGGTCTCTTCTTCTATCTCTACATCTGTGGATATGATTGCTGTTGGATGGATTCCCTTTTCCATATTTTATATCTCTCTTTCTGTAAGCATGGCTGTAAATTCAGCTTCTGCAGCTACCTTTTCCTCAACTAAGGCATTGCCTGAAAACTTCCATACAGTTCCTCTCTGTTGCAGTACGTTAACCTCAAGTCTGAGTTGATCTCCTGGTACAACCGGCTTTCTGAATTTTGCTTTCTCAATACTTAAAAAGTACACGGATTTAGCATCTTTTACACCTGAACGGAAGGCCAGTATGCCTGCTAATTGAGCCAATGCTTCTATTATAAGTACGCCAGGCATAATTGGATGCCCTGGGAAATGCCCCTGAAAAAACTCTTCATTAATTGTCACGTTTTTTATCCCGACGGCCCTTGTGCCTGGTTCTATATCAATAACTCTATCAACCAGAAGGAACGGATATCTGTGCGGTAAGAGTTTTTGTATCTCCTTTATATCCATTATATCCATAATATTTTAGTTTCCTCCTTTCAGCTTTTTTATCTTTTCTTCCAGTTCTCTAATCTTTTTATATAGTTCTGGTAGTTTTGCAAATAAGGCACTGGCCTTTAGCCACTCCCGATGGGGCATGGCAGGTGAGCCAGAATAAACCCCTTTTGAAACATTACCCATTATGCCTGATTGGGCACCAATCATTGTTTCCGAGGCTATTTTAGCGTGATCGGCAACACCAACCTGACCAGCTAAAGTAACATAATTACCAATTTCTGTGCTACCACCTATTGCTACTTGCGCAATAATGATCGAGTTTTTGCCGATTTTTACATTATGACCTATCTGGACAAGGTTGTCTATTTTTGTGCCGCTCCCAATTATTGTGTTTCCTGTTGTTGCCCTGTCTATAGAGACGTTGGAACCTATTTCGACATCATCTTCGACTATGACACCTCCAACCTGAGGAATCTTATAATGTCTGCCTTTCTCAAAAACATATCCGAACCCATCGGAACCAATTACAGAGCCTGAATGTATTATTACTCTGTTCCCGACTTTTATCCCCTCTCTCAGCGTCACGTTAGGATAAATAATGCATCTTTCTCCGACAATAGTATTTTCACCTATGAAGACATGCGGATAAATTACAGTCCCTGTTCCAACAGAAGCACCTTCTGATATATAAGAAAACGGGAAGATCGAAACATCTGTTGCTATTTTTGACTTGTCAGAAACAAAAGCATCCTTGCTTATACCGATGCATTTGTGCGGCTTTATATAGAAATATTCAAGTAGTTTTGCAAAAGCGAAATAGGGGTTTGATACTTTAAGCTGTATGATGTCTAAATCAGATACAGGCTCTTTTACAATCACACATGAAGCTTTGCATCCTGGAAGGTCTTTTATAAATTTCTTTGATGAGACAAATGTGATATCTCCCTTTTTTGCCTCATTAATACCTGAAACACCTGTGATTTCAATATCATCCGACTGAGGCGGACCTATTATCTCCCCGTCAGTCAGGGATGCAAGTTCTTTAAGCTTCACTACTTCTTTGTTTTATTTTTTAACTCGTTATATTTTTTCATGACATCATCTGTTATCTCTATGCCTTTATTTGAATAAAGAACTATTCCTTTTTCGATTATGAGTGTATACCCTTGTTCTACCCCTATTTTTTCTACTATTTCACGGATATCTTTTATTATATTATCTGTTAGTTCTCCCTCTTTCTTCTTGACTTCAGCCTGTGAATCCTGAACAGACCGCTGATATTCCCTGAGCAGTTTTTCTAATTCGTCTTCCTTTTTTTTCCTTGCCTCTGTAGAGAGCGCAGAAGCCTGTTTTTCTAAATCGCTTTTAAGCTTTTCTACAGTTTTGCCTTTTTCCTCAATCATAGATTCCTTGGATTTTATTAAATCCTCGAGGTCAGATTTCGCCTTCTTCCCAGCTTCTGATTCATTCAAGACCTTCTGGAGGTCCATAGCTCCAAATTTAACAGAATCAGCTGCGAGTAAAGAAACCGGCAAAGCAAGAAAAATAAACAGCAATAATATCTTTTTCATAATTCCTCCTTAATAACCTGTATCAGTTTAATCTTTATTAGTTTAGTGCTAGTTTATTCTAATTTTCTAGAAAAATGATCCAAATGCAAATTCAAATCTGCTGGATTGCTCATCAGGTTTTTTGTTGATATTATAACCCCACTCGATCCTTATAGGTCCAAAAGGTGATATCCATCTTACGCCAAGGCCTGTGGTGTATCTGAGAGTGCCGAATTCTTCGAATGATTCATAAGAATTTCCTGCATCAAAAAAAACTACGCCTTTTAGCTTCAGCTCACTGGCAATCGGGAATATATATTCTGTGTTGAAAATCAGTTCTTCTGTTCCCCCAATCGGGTCTCTTGTTTCTTCATCTCTAGGTCCTGCTTCACCAAAACCCAATCCCCTAATTGTATATATCCCACCAACATAAAATCTTTCATATAATGGCAGTTCTTTGCCAAAGATGCCTTTTGCATAACCGAACCTGCCTCTAAACATAACTGTTGTAGATCCAATGGGGAAATACCATGCAGAATCAATCTCACTTTTAACAAATTTATTATTTCCTCCGATTCCTGCAAATGTTACATAGAGGGAATTCCGTGAGCCTCTTGAGGGGTCAAGGAAATTGTCTCTGGAATCTCTAACTAAAACCGGGGTAACACTGCTGGTTGTCCTTTTGCCTTCCTGCTCTGTAATTATTTTTGATGCATCTTCAGATATGTTATATATGTCTGCATACTCAAAATTATATGCTATGTCGCCCCACCAGTAATCTGAAAAATATTTGCCAAAAGAAAACCCGAAACCCGTTGCCTCTTTATTATAATCTATATATTCTTTTGTGGTATTGTAGACATTTGCAGAAAATGAGATTGGTTTATCCAGGAAATAGGGGTCTCTGAAAGTGATGTCGTAATACGTAGTTCTGCCTCCGAGTTCTGCTCTGATTTTAACTAGCTGTCCTTTCCCAAATAGATTCCCCTGTGTTAGATCGACCATTGCAATAAATTTCTCGACTGAGCTATAACCTCCACCGATACTGAAGAAGCCGGTCGGTCTTTCTTTCACCTTTATATCAATATCTACTTCTTTTGCCTCTGGTTGAGGTTTTGGTATTAACTCTACAGTTTCAAAAAAATTAAGGTTGTTAATTTTTTCGTAACTTCTTCTCAATAAGGAGCTATTAAATATATCGCCCTCGTCAAGCCTGATTTCCCTTCTTATAACCTTATCCCGTGTCTTGGTGTTCCCTGAAATTTCTATCCTGCCAATTTTATATTTTTCCCCCTCGTCAATAGACAGGACTATTTTTACAAGTTTTTTGCTTTCGTCAGGTATCAGATCGGGGATGACAGTTATAAGCGCATACCCGTTTTCTGAATATAGTTCTGATATTGATAGTACATCTTTTTTAAGGTCCTCTTTGCTGAAATAGTTGTCAGGTTTAAGGGTTATTCTTTTGTTTATTTCATCATTGCTGAAGACATTATTGCCGGAGAATTCAATAGAAGAAATTTTGAACTGGTCACCTTCTGAAACCGGTATTGTTATGATCATTCTTTTTCCATCATCTGTGAGCTGAATTTTTGGTTCTCCTACCGCAACCTGGATAAAACCGTTATTAAAATAAAGGTCTCTTATCCTTTCAATATCCCATTCCATGCGTTCTTTTTTAAAATAGCCCGATGAAGAAATAAATGAAAAAAGCCACCATTCCTTGGTCTCTATAGCACTTTTTATCTTGCCTGCTGAAAGGGCCTTGTTACCTTCAATATTTATTTTTTTAATCTTAACTTTTGAACCCTCTTCTATCTGATAGGTCAGGCTTGCTGAATCAGAACTTATTGTTTTAATTACAGGTACTATTTTTGAAAGCCAGTATCCCTCTTCTTCATAGAACGCCCTGAGCTTGTTTGAG
>Ga0154657_1016_pt3 | contig 12817 bp, 14 predicted proteins | sample Rifle2008BG13ft_FD_116086 | JGI IMG/M metagenome (GOLD analysis project Ga0154657, IMG submission 116086) | Nitrospirae bacterium RBG_13_39_12 | reverse complement strand
CTGTGTTGCTGATCGCACGGAACTTCTCCTCGCTTTCTATCAGTGCTGTTTCTGCTTGCTTACGATTGGTGATGTCGTGGAATATCCCCTGGATTATTGGTTGTCTTCCCACTAAAGTGATAGAGGTAGTAATAAGGACTGGCTTTATTTCTCCTGATTTAGTTAGTATTTCTGCTTCTTCTTCAACAACTTTGTTATGGGATAAATGTTTTTTGAACATATCTGCGAAATATTCCGCTTTCTGCGGTGGATGAAGTGTTGTCTGATGATGTCCTATAATTTCCTCTTTCTTTTTTCCCAATAATGTCTCTGCTGCCCTATTACATTTAATAATCAACCCTGTACCTGGATCTGCCCAAAAAATCGCATCATTTGCATTCTCAAATGCCAATCTGAATTTCTCCTCGCTTTCCCGTATTGCTTCCTCTGCAAGCTTGCGCTCGGTGATATCCATTACCATCCCAGATATAATTTCTTTATCCAGAGTTGCACTCATAAGTATGTTCTTGGTTTTTTCTTTCTTTGTAAGCAATTCAACTTCAAAGCTTTCAACCTTGCCTCTTTTCATCAGAGTTTCAATCAAAACATCTCTATCCCAAATATTTTTATATCTTACCACCGCACTATCTGCTTTCATTTCTTCCGGCGTCTCAAATTCCAGCATATTTAACAAAGCTTTATTTACATATAGAATATCTCCCCTGAGATTGGTTTTAAAAACGCCAACAAGGGCACTGTCAACAAGATACCGGTAATCCTTCTCTGAATCTCTCAGTGCATTTTCAATTCGCTTTATGTCAGTTATATCCCTTGCGATTGTCTTCGTTCTGACAAATCTTCCTTTATCATCATATTCGGAAAAAACATTCAAACTGGCCAGAAATGTAGTACCATCTTTTCTGATAAACTCCCTTTCCAGGTTTAATTGTTCTTTTTCTTTATTCAATTTGGGAAATTGGATTTCAAAAAGTCTTTTGGATTCCTCTGTAAAAAAATCAGTAACCGGTCTTCCAATGATCTCTTTTTTCTTATAGCCTAGCATTCTCGCTTCAGTCTCATTACAATCGATTATTATTCCTTTTTCATCTATGGAATGGTACATATCTGGAGCGTTATCGTATAAATTGCGGTATTTTGTTTCCGATATGCGCAGAGATTCTTCTATTTTCTTGCGCTTACTTTCTAACTTTTCTAATTTGTTAATCTGGTGATGCAACTCTGTTAATTCATTTATGAGTTCCTTTTTTGTCTTATATTTATCCTTCATTACGACTTCCTTAAAATGGCTACGATCTTATACAACCCTGCAAAAATTAAGTAGATTTTATACTGCTATTTACTGCTGAACTTTAACTAATGCCTTCCCTGCCTCATAAGCTTCTTTCAATGCTGTTGGATGCTTTAGTATTTCACCCTTGGCATCAACTCCCAGAAAGCCCAAAGTCTTATGTTCGGGAACGCTTACTGTCCTGAAAAAAGCCTTTGCCGTTGCCTCTGCACATTGGATGCCGATTTCTTTTTTCATGCCACCAACCAGCAGGAGCAGTCCCTTCCTTCCATATTCACCTTCAGGGATTGGTTTTTTCAACAGATATTTCTCACACCAGAATGCCTGACATCTGTCTATCATTATCTTTGCCTGTGCGCTTATGCCAAAAAAGAAAATTGGCGAGGCAAGTATTATTCTGTCAGCGGTCCTTATTGCATCATAGATTTGATACATTTCATCTTCAACAATACATGTCCCCGTATCCTCACAGCCACCGCAGTTCTGACACGGTGATATATTCATAAGACTCAGATTAAACATATGAACATTTAATCCTGCTTCATCGATACCCCTGACTGCTTCTTTAAGAAGAAGTTCTGAATTACCGTCTTTTCTCGGACTGCCTAAAAAGGCAATTACTTTCATTGTTATTCAACCTTCTTGAACATCTTCTTCAGAGCACCACATATTGGGCATTTATCAGGTGGCTCTCCTTCAACCGTGTTTCCGCAGACCTGACAAACATAATAATCAATATCCGGGTTTTTACCGATCTTTCCAAGAGCTTTTTTATAAAGTTCTGCATGGATTTCTTCAACGGCATTTGCATAGTTGAATGTCATCTCAGCTTTCTTATTGCCCTCTCTTTTTGCATCTTCAATCATCTGGGGATACATGTTCTGAAATTCGTAGACCTCACCATCTATTGCTGCCCCGAGATTTTCTTTTGTACTCTTAATTCCGGCAGATGCCTTGAGATGATTCATGGCATGAACTGTCTCTGCCTCAGCAGTCGCCCTGAAAAGTTTTGCTATCTGTTTATATCCTTCCTCCTCAGCCTTCTTAGCATAAGCGAGATATTTTCTGTTAGCCTGGGATTCGCCTGCAAATGCGTCCCGCAGATTCTTTTCTGTTTTTGACATATCTACCTCCTTACAAGAAAAATATCCGATTACTTTTTTGAATTATTTCTAACCTAAGTCATGTTAACAAATACACCTTTATAACTTTTGCTTTTTTATAATATCATCAGCCCAGCTCAATGCAGCAGATACTGTCGGAAATCCAATTGTGCTTGTCAGCAGAATTATTGCATGGTATACTTCCTCAGGCTTTGCTCCAGCTTTTAAAGCCCTTCTAGTATGAGAATGAACTGCACCTTCAGATTTAATAGCAGCAGCAGCGGCTAACTGTATCAGGTGGGAAGTTTTTTTATCAATAGGACCTGCATCTTTTGCAACCTTTCCGAGATTATCAACTGCCTTTAATAATTTTTTAAACCTTTTTTGAACACTCAAATATTGACTTGGTAACTCAGACATATTTCCCCCTTTTAGTTAAAATATTATTCAAATTTTGTATGATATTCCTTTACTTTTCTCGCGAACTCTGCCCCGAATTCATAACACTGTTTTTTATCTTCATCAGATGGTCTATAAAGCACCTGAACACCTGGCTCCATTGTTTCAAGCCCCATCTTCTTGACCTCTTCATAAATGTTTTTTACGGCGCCTCCGCTCCATCCATAGCTGCCGAAGGAACCAACAATACGGTTCTTCGGTCTAAGACCTTTCAAGTATGCTAAAAATTCTGCGACTGTCGGAAACATTGAATTGTTAAGGGTTGGAGAACCTATAAGGCATCCCCTCGCCTTCCAGAACTCTTTTACTGCAAAGCTTATAGGACTCGCTCGAAGTTTTACAACCTTAACATTAACACCCTCATCCTTTATACCTTGCATTATCGGGACAGTCATCTGCTCTGTACTATGCCACATCGTGTCATAAATGATTACAACCCCCGGATCTGCTTTCCCATTAGCCATGTCAAGATACATATTGATAATCTTTGAAGGGTCTTTTCTCCATATGATCCCGTGATCCGGAGCTATAATATCGATTTCAATGCCCAGTTTCTGAACCTCAGCTATCTTGTTTTTTATCAAAGTACCGAAAGGCATAAGAATATTTGCATAGTAGTCTTTAATCGCATCCTCAAGTTCGGTTATCGAAAAGCAGGTAATGAATTCATCGTCGAACCTCGCTGAAGATGCATAATGCTGGCCGAATGCATCCTGGCTTATGAGAACTTTATCTTCTTTTATGTATGTCATCATCGAATCAGGCCAGTGGAGCATCGGGGTCTCCAGAAAAAGCAAATTCCTTCTCCCGATATTCAGGGTATCACCTGTTTTTACAACTTTGATATCCCATTTCGACGTGTCAAAGAACCTCTCAAGGCCCTTTCTACCTCTGTCGGTTATATAAATAGTTGCATCCGGTGCCAGGTGCATTATGTCACCGATACTTGATAAATGGTCATTTTCTATATGGTTGATAACGATGTTCTTTATCTTTGATGGATCTGTAAGGCTTTTTATGTTTTCAATTGTAACCTCTGAAAAATCATGTTTGACAGTATCGAAAAGGGTTATCTGTTCATCAAGAATCAAATAATTATTATATGTCGTGCCATTCGGCGTCACATATCCATGGAAATCCCTTATTGCCCAGTCGATTACTCCAACCCAATAAACATCGGGTTTTATCTCTATAGTTTTCATGCATGCCTCCGCGATTTTGAAGTAAATAATAAAAAGTCAGATGGATTTTTAAAATGATTATATCAAAATTACACAGTTATAACTATTTTAAAAAAAGCACTTGACACGACATTTATGCATCTGATTAAACAATATTATTGTTATCCTGATGTTTTTTGAAGCATTTTATTAAAATAACAAATAATAATGTTACACATAATTAAAGAACTTATTTAACCTGACATCGGGGATCTACCATTTCAATGGTGCCATGATAATAATAACTATGTGCTGGACATCCGCCTCTGCAGATAGAATAATGGTTGCAGTCCTTTCTTTTGCATTTACTATCATTATCTCTTCTAAAAGGCTCTAATATCGGATTTTTCAATAGCTTTTCCATGCTGTCCACAAATATATTTCCGAGACGGAATTCCTCAAAGCCAGCAAACAGGTTGCATGGAAAGGCAGAACCATCCGGAAGTATCGCAATCTTCTTTAGCCCGGCGTTACATCTACCCTGAGTTTGCATTCCATTTGGGTAAAATCCTGAAGCTGCCACAAAACCTATATCCAATACTCCTTCCATATAAGATCTTATACCTGAATAGAATTTCCAGAAGACTGAAAATGGAAAACATCTCGGTACTTTTTCCCTGCCAATAATATCCTCATACAGGAGATAGTACCTTTTTACTCCAATTTCTGCCAGATAAGAAACGAGGTCATAAATTTGATTAATATTCTCATACATTAACGTACTTTTCACAACTGGATCCCTACCCGCTTCTATCATCCTCTTTATCCCTTTTATTGCTTTGGAAAAATTCTCTGCCATTGTTAATTTATTATGGGTTTCTGAAAATCCATGAATAGAAAACCCTACATCCAATGAATTTGTGCGGATTTCCGTAAACTGATTTATAACGTCAGGCAGGCTGCCATTCGTACTTATATTTAAAGAAGCTCCCAGACTTGTTGCATATTTAACAAAATCCTTCATCCATGGAACAAGCATAGGCTCCCCTCCAAGAATGTCTACCTCTGTAACCCCTGTTTTTAAAAGTATATCCACTAAGGCATATGCTTCTTTAGCTTCCATATCTTTTTGCGAAGACAAATTCAAGATATTCTGGTTAAAACAAAAACTGCAGCTTTGATTGCATCTCAAGGTTGGATAAAGTTGTATAAAAGACGGGTAATTCATTATTTCTCACTTAGAACATTAACTTCTTTAAACAGTCATTGAATCAAATCAATTACAACTTATTATATATAATTAATATTGACATTATTTATGAAAATGATAATATTTATAGAACACTAACCGATAAAAAAATAACGGGGATTAAGTTTTATCCTTAAAATTCAAGGAGTTAATTATGGATGCAATTAAGACGATAGAAGAAAGACGTTCTATAAACTTTTTTGAACCTGGCACGGAGATACCGGATGATAAACTGAAGGAGCTACTCCGAATTGCGAATCTTTCGCCCTCATCTTCCAATCTACAGCCTTGGAGGGTAATCGTGGTACGAAACCCTGAGAGAAAGAAAGTCCTGCGGCAATGCGCTTTCAACCAGCCCAAGGTTGAAGAAGCATCCGCTGTTCTCATCATGATAGCTGACCCCAAAGGAGTTGAGGAAAACCTGGAACGGGTATTAAACAGCTGGGAAAAACTGGGATATATAAAGGCAGAGATGAATGAGACCTTTAAAGGCATGGTAAAAAACCTGTACAGTACTGAAGACAGCATGAAGAGAAAGATATTTGCGGTAAAAAATACAGCACTTTTCGCAATGAATCTAATGATAGCAGCAAAAGGTCTTGGGCTTGAAACACACCCAATGGACGGATTCGATGAAGACTGTATCAAAAAGGAGTTCTCTGTCCCTGCAGACAAGATTATACCGATGCTGGTTGCTGTAGGATATTTAAAGTCGGGGATAACCCTTTTGCCAAGGGCATTTAGAAGGAGCATTGAAGAGTTTGTGAGTTTCGAAAAATACTGAACAACTGCTCTGAGATTATTAATTGTTTAACTCTCGCAAAAAAGTTTAAACTAATAAAATAGGTACTAGGAGGAAAGGATGAATGCCATTGAAATAGCTATCAAGATGGAAAAAGATGCAATAAACTTCTATACAGAAGCTGCTAAAAAAGTAAAGCATCCCGTCGGTAAAAAAATGTTCCTGACCATAACAGAAGACGAAAAAAGGCATCTGGATATGCTTTCTAAAATATTCAAAGAAATTGATATAACGATTAAGGAAGTCAGTCCGATGAAAAACATTAAGACAGTGTTTGAATCACTAAAGAATGAGATGATGCAGAGAATCGAAGCTACTAAAGACGAGCTTGAAGCATTCAAGATTGCTATGCATATGGAGAAGGAAGGGGTTGAATTTTATAAAAATGCTGGTTCAGAAGCTAAAGCAGAGAAGGAAAAATCCCTTTTTGAGAGGCTTATAAAAGAAGAAGAACAACATTATGATATCTTTGCAAATACATATTTTTTCCTTTCAGATACCGGGAACTGGTTTATGTGGGAAGAGCACAGCATTGTTGACGGAGGCACTCCCTGGGCATAATGTTTATTCTTATTTAAGATATTAATATGTAGTAGCAAATTTTAAAAAGTTTGTTTTATAATATACATCACTAATCCATTTCCCTTCTCAGGGGATTACATTGGATAGTACTTTAATAAATATCACAATAAGGAGGTAACTATTATGGCAAAACCTGTAATTAATGAAGAACTATGTGAAGGATGTGCTACATGCCAGGAAATGTGCCCGGAAGTATTCCAGGTAGGAGATGACGAGAAAGCTCATGTCATCGGACCTGACAAATGCAGCACTTGCGACTGTCAGGATGCTGCTGACAACTGCCCCACTCAAGCAATAACCCTTGCGTAATTAAAAATAAAAGGAGGAAAGGGTGTATGAAAACACATCCTTCCCTCCTTTTATTTTTCGACTTACAAAGCTACTTACAAACTTTAGATTCTTTTTTTCAGCAAGAGCTCTTACATTTACAAGTTACTGAAACTTTTTTTGACACCTTTCTTATTGTCATTATAGCACCCCCTTTCAAAGAGGAATCTGAGCTTCGTGCCCAGTTATTTGCTAGTTTTAATTATACCATAAAACTTGCATCTGTAAAGATCTTTCCCATATTTGTCACCAAGAAGCTGTGCCCTGTATCTGCAACCCCCTCTGCATAACTCGACATATTCGCAATCACATTTTAAATCGTCAAGCCTTACATGTTTTATTCTAAGCCAGCATTTTTCAAGTCCGTCTTCAATCCTGCCAAAAGGATCATCTGAATAAAAGGTACATTTTGAAACCCTGCCATCCGCCATTACAGACATTAGATGCAACCCGCAGGCAAAACCTGATGCACCTGTATGAAGCCCGTTACCATAGCCATATCTGAGATATTCACCACATTGCTCCGGGCCTATCTGGAACTCAATATTTTTTTCTAACCTCCCGGCAATACATGGAACGTCAACAGTCCAGTCCTTTATGCCAATAACCTTAAATAATTTATCCATTTCATCAAAGTCCTCAAGATTTTTGGCATGGATCATCGTTGAAACAGAAACTTCAAAACCATAATCAATTGCCCGTTCAACAGCCTTTATTGCCAGTCCGAAGGTACCTTTTCCTCTTAAAGAATCATGTGCTTTCATAAGCCCGTCTATACTTATCTGAATCTCGTCAACATTAAGTTTTTTAAGAACCTTTTTACCCAATAACAACCCATTAGTAAACAAGACCTTCCTCACAAAAAATTCAGGGAGTATTTCATTAATCGCTTTAAATCTGCTGTGTATAAGTGGCTCCCCTCCTGTAATTAGCAGCCTTAATCCCTGCATTTCCTCAAACTCTTTCAAAACAGATTTTATCTGGTTTATTGAAAGCTCACTAACGCCTTTATTGACAATATAACAGTGTTTACATTTGAGATTGCATTTGTTCGTTATCTGTAACTCAAGATACCTCAGCGAAGGCTCAGGAGATTTTTTTATGCCAGGGCGTTTTACCAAAACCTTATTCCTGTCTAATATTCCTTCTTTCAGGCAATAATCAGTAAATTCAGTATCTTCATTTTTGCATCCTGTTTCATTTGCACAATTATTAAGAAATTCAAAAGAATTTCTATCGAGTTCATAAAGATCATCTTTTTTAATATGATAAACAGAAGGTTTCTCAAGCGATTTAAGAACAGCTTCTCTGGATAGAAAGTATCTCATTTTTTAATTATACAATATGGATGATTTTTGTTATCATTGTAACAGCAGCTTAAACTTAGCCCTGTCTGAAGATCCTCAGGGGGATCGTTATCCCGAATAATTATAGAAACCACAGGGTATTGAGTTAAAGGTTAGGTGTTTTCTTTTGAAAGAAATGAACTTAAATGAAAAGCTTTGTCTTAATTATTGTCCTTTTTACAAGCCTTCAAAAAATGAAGAACTCGCCTGTGTGGGGTTTCTTATAGTTGAGAGATTAATTAAAAAAGGTAGAGCAGTTCCTTTTGAAAAATATAGCAATAAGCTCGATAAAGCGGTTGATGAAAGACTCATGCAAAACATCTGCCCTGTTTGTTCCTTTTATAAAAATGAATGTGATTTTATACAGAAAAAGGAAAAATCATCGCCGTGTGGGGGTTTTATATTATTGGGACATCTTCTTAAAGCAAATATATTTACCATTGAGAATATCAAAGAAGTGTGCTAGCTTTTAAAATTATAAGGAGGCGGTATGACGAAATTTTCAATAAGAGAGGTTGTTGAACAGGCTGTCCAGACAGAAAAACTTGGCAACGAGTTTTATAAAACAATGGCAAAAAAATTTAAAGAGAACAATGAACTTGAGAAACTTTTTCAAACACTCGCATTACATGAATTGAGGCACGGGAAAAGTTTCTCTGAACTGGAGGACAAAATAAAAGATGAAGAACCTGAGGGATGGGAAGAGGTCACTCAATATCTGAGGGCTATCGTCGACTCGGAGTTTTTCATCGGTAAAGATAAATGCTTGCCATCGCTTGAACATGTAAAAACAGCTTTGGAAGCAATCAATTTTGCTCTCTGCTTTGAAAGGGAAACCCTTCTTTATTATTACACATTAAGAGAGTTAACGAAGGAAAAAGAAATTGTTGATGAGATTATAAAAGAGGAAAAAAGCCATATTTTATGGTTAAACAATCTAAGAAAAAGTTTTATATAGTAATGTTTTTACTCTTTTTATTGTATTGACTGAATCTGAATTCTCCGGATCATTAAGGAAGACAGAGTAACTATTTTGTATACCAAATACGAGTAAGCATTAGGAGCATACTTGGACTACTCTATAAAGATAGGCGGCGAAGCTGGACAGGGAATTCAGACGATAGGCAGTACACTCGCTCAGGTATTTTCAAAATCCGGGTACCATGTATTTACCCATCAGGATTATGAGTCTCGCGTAAGGGGCGGTCATAATTTCTTTCAGATAAGGGTTTCAAACAACCCGATAATGGCCTCCAGAGACAGGATCGATATTTTAATCGCCCTTGATAAAGAGAGCGTATCGCTCCATGAAAAAGAGCTGTCAGAATCAGGACTCATAATCTATGACTCTTCATTCCTGAAACAAAAACATGAGCAGAAACATTTCCTGGATATCCCCTTTTCAAACCTTGCTGTTGAGCACGGCGGAAATAAGATAATGGCCAATATTGTTGCAGTAGGCGCTGTATTGGGCATGCTTGGGATGAAACTGGACATCTTGCAGGGAATTATAAAAGACACATTTAAAAAGAAAGGGGAAGACGTTATAAATGCAAACATCAATTCCGCTGTTGCAGGATATAATTTTGCTTTAGCTGAGTGTAAAAGATGTTCCTTTACTGCAACACCTCTGGCAAATTCAAAAATGCTGATATCCGGAATTGAGGCTATTGCGCTTGGTGCCATTTCATCTGGTTGCAAATCCTATTTTGCCTACCCCATGACTCCTTCCACAGGGATAATGAATTATCTTGCAAGTAAAGAAAAAGAGTATGGAATTATAGTGGAACAGGCAGAAGATGAGATTGCGGCAATAAATATGGCTTTAGGTGCATCATTTGCAGGTGTCAGAGCTATGACAGGTACCTCAGGAGGAGGCTTCGCATTGATGGTAGAGGGGATTTCTCTCGCTGGAATAACAGAAACACCTGTCGTTGTTGCCCTTGGTCAGAGACCCGGTCCTGCAACAGGTCTTCCGACAAGGACAGAACAGGGTGAACTCCTCTTTGTACTGCATGCCGGACATGGTGAATTTCCGCGAGTTATTTTTACTCCGGGAACTCCGGAACAGGCATTTTTTCTCACAAACAAGGCATTTGATCTGGCTGAAAAATATCAAATCCCGGTCTTTATAATTTTCGACCAGTATCTTGCGGATACACAATGGACATTTAATGGATTTGATTTAAGGAAGCTTACTTATACCGATTACAGACTGAGAGGTGATAAATTCAAAAACCTTGCTGAATACAAGAGGCATGTTTTTACTGATTCAGGTGTATCTCCTTTGGGTATCCCTGGTGACTCAAAACACCCTGTTGTTACAGACAGCGACGAACACAGTGAAGAAGGTCATATAATAGAGGATGCTGAAACAAGGATAAAAATGGTTGAAAAGAGGTTACTTAAAAAATTACCCCTTATCAAACAGGAAATAGAACCGCCCTTTTTTTATGGTAATAATAAACCGGAAATAGTACTTGCCGGGTTCGGTTCTACTTATGGTGTTATGAAAGAGGCTGTAGATTTACTCTCACTTAACATGAATATTGCCATGCTCCATTTTACCGAGGTTTATCCATTTCCACCAATGGAAAAATTCGATTATTTGAAAATCTTAAAAGATACTAAACTGACTCTCTGCATAGAAAATAATGCGACAGGACAGTTTGAAAGGCTTTTTAAGGCAGAGACTGGATATACATTTACTGCACGGATTAACAGATATGACGGAAGGCCTTTTTTATTGGAAGAACTGACAGGAGTGATAAATGTCCACATTGGAAGATTATAAAGGACAGACTCCTGCATGGTGTCCTGGATGCGGCAACTTCAGCATCCTCAAAACATTTAAAGAAGCTTTGGTTGAGCTCAATCTGGAACCTCATCAGTTTACCATTGTCTCCGGTATCGGACAGGGATGCAAGCTCCCCCACTATCTGAAATGCAATACCTTTAACGGGCTCCACGGCAGAACACTCCCGGTTGCAACCGGCATTAGGCTAGCAAATCATGAAATGCTTGTCTTTGCTGTAGCCGGAGACGGCGACTGCTATGGTGAGGGAGGAAATCATTTCCTGCATGCAATGAGAAGAAACATCAATGTAAAACTCTTTGTACATAACAACCAGATATACGGGCTTACAAAAGGACAGGCTTCTCCTACAAGCATGGAGGGCATGATTACAAAGAATCAGCCCTTTGGTGTTTTTTCAGAGCAATTAAACCCCCTTGCCCTCGCAGTAGCAATGGATTGCAGTTTTGTTGCCAGAGGTTTTGCAGGTGATACAGGATATTTAAAAGAACTTATGAAGGCAGCAACTCTGCATAGAGGTTTTTCACTTCTGGATATCTTACAGCCATGTGTGACATTCAACAAAATCAATACTTATGAATGGTACAAACAGAGAGTCTACAATATAGAACCTGAGCATAATCCTGAGGACAGGATTCATGCATTTAAACGTGCTCTCGAGTGGGGGGATCGCATACCTGTTGGCATAATTTATAGAAAGTTTCGCCCAATTTTAGAAGAAAGGATACCTGTAATCAAGGATAGCCCCCTTGTGAGACAAGCTTTTGATATGTCGAGAATAGAGAATACTCTAAAAGAATTTTATTAAATCATAACTATCCATTCATTAAACCCGGCTTAAGTATCAATAATGAATCCGGTAAAAAGTATGCATGGCACCAAACATTAAAAGAATCTTAAGAATAACTTCTGTAATACTAATAATCTTTACTCTGTTTTTTGTTTCTCTTGCATATTTTGGCTATCTTGATCTTAAAAAAACATTGATTACGAAAATATCTTCAAAGTCAACCTCGATGATTGGACAGGATGTTGTCATTGGTAACCTGTCATTCAGCCCTTCAGCAGGAATAAACATTTACGATATCAGCATTAAGAACCCGAAAGGCTTTGATTCCGGACAACTTCTTCATATAAAAAGGCTTTCCCTTAAAATGAAGTTCAGTGATTTTTTCAAAAACAGATTTTATTTTAAAAATATTATTGTCTACTCGCCTAATCTGAATGTAACAAAAAATGGAAATGGCAGATTGAACATCTCGGATAAGTTCAGGCAATTTCTGACAAAAAAATCAACAATCAAATACCAGGTTGATGAACTCCGTATAGATTCAGGTACTTTTGATTTTAATGAAGATAAAACATACAGAAATGATAATATAGATCTGAATCTGGAAAATCTATCTTCTAACCCCGGTACAAAAACCTTAATTAATGGCTATGCCTCATATGCAGGAGAAAGCAAAATAAAGATTGATGGATGGGCCTTTCTAAAGGATGAACCCAAAAAAGTGACCATCTCCATCTCATCTGACAGCTACCCTATTCCTATACTTAAAGATTTTTTAAGCAGGCATGAAATAAGTGCTGGAATTGAAAAAGTAGATATAAATCTGGAACTCACATCCAGCAGGGAGATAACTTCCAGGGCAGAAGCTGCTTTGAGAATCCTGAATGCCGAGAAAT
>Ga0154657_1083_pt3 | contig 12916 bp, 12 predicted proteins | sample Rifle2008BG13ft_FD_116086 | JGI IMG/M metagenome (GOLD analysis project Ga0154657, IMG submission 116086) | Nitrospirae bacterium RBG_13_39_12 | reverse complement strand
TCTTCAAAGGCTAAATGATAGTTTATTACAATTTTTAAACGAGACCTTCAAACAAATCCTTTTTCCGTCATTCCGGACTTGATCCGGAATCCAGAAAATCCTTGAAACTACTGGATCCCCCGGTCAAGCCGGGGGATGACGATATTACAACTTTTATAACGTTTTACAGGTATCTAAACATCTTTCGGATACGTTAATGAAAACTACTTTGCGAAAGAAAGATTTTTATAAGATCATCGATCAGTACAGCTCGAGTAAATTCGAGATTATGGTGGATAGCTCATGGGCTAAATTCAAACGCCCAATGAATTATCTTCTCAGAAACCGATACAGATTTTTTAAGGTATTCCGCCATATGATGGATAATTTTGATCTTAACAATGCCTCCTTTTTGGATCTTGGGCCGTACCCTGGAACCACCCTCAGACTGCTTCGCTACCTATTCCCATCGAATGATCTCAAATTATATGGGGCAGGATTAAGGGCTTCTAATGAATTTGTAAATTTTATGAAAAAAGAATGCAAAGTGATAATCTACGAAGTCAATCTCGATCCCACAAATCCTGATCTGATAAGTCGTAACCTCAACTCCTTGATTCCTTTAAACGATGGAACTATTGACTATATCTATGCCGGGGAGATTATCGAACATCTAATAAATCCGGAATGGATGCTGAAAGAAGCTTTCCGCGTTCTTAAACCTGGCGGATGCATTATGATAACCACTCCAAATGTCACACGTATAGGGAATATTTTCAAATTATTGACAGGCAGATCAAACTATGAGCGCCTCACTCCAATAGGAGCTCAGGATCCTCAGGATGAATGGAGAGGTCATTTCCGAGAATATAATCTGAAAGAGCTAACTAAAATGGTCGGCAGACAAGGATTCAAGGTGATTATTGGTATCAATTATAATTGCCAAGTAACCGAAATGGTTGTTAAAAATTGGGCAAGGAAGAGTATGGACTTAATTAAAAGAATTTTCTCCATTATCCCTCACTTTAGGGATGATATTTTTTTGGTAGCAATTAAATCCTGATAAACCTTTTCAGTTTCAGCTACCATCCTTTCCACTGAAAAGTCCTTTTCAACCTTTTCCCTTGCCTTTGTCCTCATCCTTAAAGCAAGATCCCGGTCATTGATAAGACAATTAATCATCTCTGCCAAGGCATCGGCATCATGGGATGGAACCAGAAGCCCTGTTTCGCCATCCGTGATCTGTTCTGTAATCCCATCTATGTGAGTGGCGACAATCGGTTTCGCCATCGCCATCCCTTCAAGTGTTATCATTGGGAACCCTTCCAGAAGGGAAGGGATTACCAGAATATCAACGGCAGATAATATCTCCTTAATGTCATTTCTGAATCCCGTAAATATCAGATGATCATTTACCTTGAGCCCTGCGCCCTGTGCCTTGAGCCTGTCTTTTAATGGTCCTTCTCCGACAATTAAAAATTTCACATTCGTATAAGCCTTTAGAACATTGGGAATAGCTTGTATCAAATATTCAAAGCCCTTCTGCCAGACTAATCTGCCTACAGCACCGATCAGTATAGTCTCTTTGTCAATTTTTAATTCCAGCCTGAGTCGATTGTGATCATCCGCATTAGTGCGATATCTATCCACCTCAATTCCATTATAAATCCTGAAAACCTTATCACGATCAATGCCCCGTTTTTTTATCATCATATCCTTTAGGACATCAGATACTACTATGAACCTGTCGACATACTTTTCGGAAAGCTTATCAAAAAAACGATAGATCATTTTACTGGATGGGCTAACATCAAATCCTTCAACCGGCATAGCTATAGTCGAGACATATCTCGCTCTTCCAGAGAATTTTTTGGCAATCCTTGCATAAAACTCCGCCCTTGTCCCCTGACCATGGACGACCTGTATCTCATTCTTTTTAATTATTTTTGCTAACTTGAAGATTAGGGAGGGATTGATTCTCTTTGAAAAATCTAATGGGAGGTATTTAACCTGCTTGTTAGGGATTGCCTCATAGAAGTGTTTGTTAGGCCTGGATGCTAAAAAGATCTCATATTTTATTGGATCTAAGCCGTTTATAATCTGGGCAAAGACCCTTTCCCCTCCCCCGAATTGCAGGCCATCAATGACAAATAATATTTTTACAGTCATCAAATTCCTTGGCTGACTTAAATCCTCTTGCCAAACCTGTTCAACCAACCATCATACATGGCCTTAATTATTATGCTAATTTCACCGAAGTTTATTTTTCTATTAATTAAGATGGAATCAATGATGGCTTTAGGAAACCAGAAAAGGAAATGTATGATAAGGGCAATCCATTTTTGTGGAACAGGAAAGTTCTTCTTAATAACAAGCAGCTTGTTTCTATAAACATAGTACATTCGATCCAAGGTCCTGGTCCCACCCCGGTCCACCCTGTGCCTGACAGATATTGTCGGATCATAAATAACTTTGAATCCCTTTTTCTTTGCCCTTAAACAAAAATCAACCTCTCCGTGGGAGGTGAAATAATCTCTGTCAAACCCGCCTATCTCATCTATCACCTCTCTCCTTATAAGCATACAGCATCCTATTACATAGTCGCATTCAACAGGAGTCTCCACATCTTTTGTCCTGTAAAGTCCAAACCACCTGTTTACATATCCCGCGCCATGGGCGGTTTCATATGGCGCATCATCATATACAATCCTGGGACCGATAATACTGACCAATTCCCCCTGATTAAAATGCTTGAGGAGGTCATTTAAAAGGTTTTCTGGCAGGATAACATCGTCATCCAAACTCAGAACATATTCGGATGTCGAAGGGATCCTGTCAAATAGTTCTGCTCTTGATGTGAATCCGCCAAGGTTCACAGTACTCTCTATAAAACTGATATCTACACCCTTTTCATTTTTTAACCCGGTAAAAAATAGTTTTAGCCTTTCCCTGATCTTTTGCTCGGAATTGTTATCCCATATTATTATGGAAATCTTCTGAAAATCATAATCAAGGTTTAACAATGAATTCACGCAGTCAATGAGATCAATATCATTATTCCGTGTCGGAATAAGGACGGTTATCATAGGGAGTGCATATTCATTATTCATAGCATGTCATTTTAGTCCCGGATAGGGGCATTCCTGGCATTCTCAAATGTTTGAATTGTTTCTCTGATCATCTTTTCTATATCAAACCTTGACCGTGCCTTGGCATAGGCATTTTGAGCTATTTTTTCTGAATACGCATAATCATACAATATCTTTTTTATTTGCTCTGCCAGCCCTCGATAATCTCCTGGCTCTATAAGCACTCCGTCAATACCGTCATCAATGACGTATGGGATGCTGCCAATCCTGCTCGCAATAACAGGCCTTTTGCAGGCCATGGCCTCCGCAATTACAATTCCAAAAGATTCCAATCGAAGCGTGGGAAAGATAAAGATATCCGAAGCGTTATAATATAAAGGAGCTTCTTCGTTAGGGATAAAACCTGGGAATATAATCCTTGATTCCAGGCCATACTGTTTGGCAAGGTCTTTAGCTCCTTTCAGGTATTCTCCAGCACCGCCTATAATCAATCTTAAAGAATTATCATTTGATAATTCCCTAAATGCCTTAATGGCAATATCAGCCCCTTTCTGTTTTGATATTAAGCTTAAGAATAATATCACTTTCTCCTTCTCCGAGATTCCCAACATCTCTCTCCCGCGACTTCTTGTCTCTTCAGAAAAATCAAAGATTTTAAGATCTATTCCATAATTTATCACATTCATCCTAGACGTAATACCGGGCAATCTTCTTGACATTACTTCCCTGACTTTTTCGCTTACCGCCACCATCATGGTTGAATAAAATAGAAGCGGGTATTCTTGAAAGAGCGTGTAATAACAAGTTGCAAGTAACGATTTAATCAGTTGCCAATAATCTGTTTTAAAATTTAATACCTGCTTCAAAATGGAAAAAAATATCATCGTCTCGTATCCATGAAAGATAGTCACCAATGGTATATTCATTTTCCTTGACAATCCGGCAATACTATAACCCGCCCTGGATTGGCTCACGGTGATGTCAATTTTTTCCGTCCGGAGTATTTCAAGATATTTTTTTTTGCTTTCTCTTTTCCAGCCTCTCCTGGAGGAGCCGAATGTCGTATTTTTAAGATAATAAAATCTTATTCCGTCAACCTCTTCATACTCCTTTGATGAAGGATGTTTTGTGGAGATGACTATGACCCTGTGGCCTCTGGCAGAAAGCCCTTCCAGCAATTGCTTCCCATGGAGATCCATCCCTCCTTTTAAGCCATGCCAATATGTTACGATAGAGAAAAAACAGATATTCATGTTGCTTTGAAATCCCCGGTTTGAGTAGAATCCATTAACAATATAATGATCATTTTTTCTGGAGTGAATTTAGTGGATTATGACTGTCTTTTTAGTATTATTGCACGTCTTCCAAACATGACAGAAGTGGCCATGGCATGGAATGAATAGTAGATCAGGAAGAAGACCAAAAAGATGTCAACAAAGCATAACCAGTAGGCAAATAATAAAATGAAATAATGGGTCTCACGTACCCGCAAGTTTCTATCGATCAGTCTGAACAGATGGGAAAGATCCTTCAGGTTATCAATGGTTCTGTTAACCTCTCTGCTTTTATCTTTTGCTGCATTATCATGGAGATTCGCCCCGGCTAGATTATCCCATGATTTCCTTAATTGCGTATCATAGATGTCTTCAATATGCTGGAGTAATACATAACTGAGTGCGGTACTGCCACCTATTAATAGCCAAGTATCCGGAGTGATATCAGGATCAACCAGTCCATAAACGGAAAGCCGGGAATTTTGAAAGATCATTACCCCTACGATAAAGAAAAAACAGAAATTAACCGCATCACCAATAACAGAATCCAGGAATTTTCCATAGGGATTTTCTGTCTTCATAACCCTTGCTATGCTGCCGTCTACGCAATCAAACAGATTAAACAGATGCAGTAGAATGATGCCGCCGATTACCACGTTTACACTTTTACTTGTAAGGAGCAAAAGTCCCGAAACACCAAGAATGGCAGAAAAATAGGAGGCAATTTCCGTAGTTATTCCAAGGCGTACGGCCACCCAGGTTACAAGAAAACCCACAGGTCGGTAGATATGCCTGCTCAACGGCATGTATCTTTCATAATCACGTTTCCATGTATGGGCTTCACGAATTTCGTATAACGTTGGATAATTGGACTTCATAAAAAATGCCCCAGTATTAAATTATAGATTCAGGATCTCCAAATCCAATCAGGACCCTTATCATTTTTTCTCCTATAAAAATCTATGATTGCTGCAAGATAGGCTGATGCCTTAAAAAATCTTTCTCTTTCTCTAGATTTAAATATAAGCCATGCAATATCTCTTAAAAAAGAAATAATGAGCTTTTTAGTTGCCTTTGGTGCATGTAATTTTGACAGAAGCAGATTGCTTCGTGTTTTGTGATAGGCTTTAAGTGCGGAATCCGTTCCGCCTATTGATACGGACACCTTATGGTATATTCTTGCCTTTGGAACTATTATGTTCTTTAATCCTGCTCTTTTTGCTCTAAGCCCTAGATCAACGTCTTCCCAGTAAAGGAAAAATCGTTCATCAAGAAGGCCGATTGTTTCCAAAACATTCCTTTTGATCAATAATGCGCAACCGGTAACGTAATCGGTTTCATGAGGATCAAGTTCAGCAATACCTTTATGTGTACTAACGTCTTTAGTATACACTTTACATTCATTTCGATCGAAATCAGCCCCGTCAAACCAAATCTTGTCAGCTGGATCTGCGTAATATATCACTGGGCCAACCATAGCCGTATCGCTTGATTTTTCAGCCTCTTCAACAAGAATATTTAGAAAATCTGCAGTCGTTATAGCATCATCATTTAAAAGCAGGACATAATCAGCGTAATTTTTCAAAGCTTTTTGTATTCCCAAGTTATTTCCCCTTGAATAGCCCACATTTGAGAGAAGACTTATCATTTGAATACTGGATCTATGTTTTTTTAATCCTCCTTGAATAGTCCTTGAATTATTACCGTTTAATACTATTATTATCTCATAATTTGGGTAAGATAGCTTATCGCACGAATCAAGGCATTCCTCCAAGAGCTGCGTATTCTTAAAATGGAGGATAACAATGGAGACCTTAGGAATTTTTCCTGGCACTTAACTATATTTTTAATAGGTCATCAAAAATTTTTATAAACCGATCAGCGACGTTAGGCCAATGATATACGCTTCTAGCCAAATCTATTCCCATTGGCTTAGGAGGACCATATTCTAGAATTTCAATTATCGCCTTCTGCCACTCAGTATATCTCTTTATCGGTATAAACCTGCCCACATTATTATTCTTCATACGGTCCGCCGTCTCACCGACAGGAGTCGAGAGAATAGGCAGACCGCAGGCTATTGCCTTCATAACTGAAACCGGCCCCCCTTCATCAGTGGCGACTGAAACATAAATATCTGATAACCAGTAAAGTCTTCGCAGGTCCTCTCCCGTAACATAAGGATGTATGAGAGCTTGCTTCTTTTCAACAAGCGGGGAGATAAGAGTATTAAGCTTTTCCGTGTTAGATCTATCTCCATGTCCAGCAATGATGAGAAAAAAATCATCGCGATCCCTTATTTTCAGGAACACCTCTATAAGGCGATCGAGCTGCTTCCGCGGCTGAAAATTGCCCGAAGCAAAAAAAACCTTCTTAAAATAGGGGATATCTAGTTTTTTCCTTATCGCTGACTTGATTTCATCCGATTCCACCGGGATCCAAAAATCGAAATCACACCCCATTGTGAGCTTTTCAACTCGACCCGAATAAATTTCCCTAACTTCCTTTAATGCCATTTCAGACTGCTCAGAAATAATATCGACATATCGTAAAAGCCTCTTAATATAAAAATGTTGAATTATAAGGTTAAGATATGTGAGAGGTCTATGTAGGCTAAAAAGTTGACTCAAAGGAGACCTAAACATCCCTCCACTCCTATAAAAGATCGGGAACTTTTTATAAGGACCGAACTGCTCCAATATTACGTGATAAAAGGGCACATGGAATCCATAGGTGCCGTATAACAATAATATCATGGGCTCTCCCTGTATATCCTTTAATCTAGAAAGAATTGAATGGGAAAGAAATCCTGTTTGAGGTTTCCATCCATGTCTATAAAGATTTTCTTCAGAAGGAAATAATCGATGCACAACCCCTGTTTGCAGGGTTTTGGAATAAATTTTATCAGCTCGATAATCCGGTTGCCAGACCTCCCAGCTATATCTATCGGTTTCCTTCAGTACCGCTTCACCTATGTAATGAAGCCATTCTCGAGGCCAAAATCCTACTTTATTTCCTATAGAATTTTCCCAATAAAAAGGTGGGGATTCATTTGGAGAAAAATCATATGCAGGCCCATGTGGCATAATACTTATTATCAATATCCTGCCGATATCGTTATTTTTATTATTCATTTATATTTAGGCTATCGAGTATCTTGATAAGTCTATATTCCGCTTTTTGCCAACTAAATTCCTTTATATACCTATCACGTGCCTTTTCCCCCATTACCTTAGCTTTCGGGTAATTTTCCATCACATGTTCTATAGCCTTCCTTATCTGTTCAGGATTTTCCGAAGATACGATCAATCCACATTCATCTAGTATTTCAGGAATCTCAGAGACATTAGTTGCTATAATCGGTTTCGCCATCACCATTGCATCGAATATTTTCGCTGGCACCTGCCCTTCCGAGGCTTTCCTTTTTCTTTGAGGTACTACTATTACGTCCATTAATGACAATAATTCCGGCAACCTTTGAAAGGGCTGGAGACCCATAAAAACCACTTTGTCTGCAATTTTTTTCTGTTTAACTCGTTCCACCAGGCTTCTGCTATAATCATCTTCATCATTTCCCACAACCATTAAGAGAACATCATCTCTATTTAAAATAGTTATCGCGTCGATAAGATCTTCTATACCTTTATGAGCTCTGGGTGTACCTATAAAACCTATTATGAATGAATCCCTTTCTATGTTAGACAGATATTTTCTCTTTAAATCAGTTTTATTATATTTCTCAGGCATGAAATAATTTGAATCCCTTACGTGCCAAATAATTGTGCCACCGTATCTCCTGTTCAATACACTGCCTGAAACTGTTATCCTGTCTGCAAGAAAAGTTAGTCTACTCAATAAATAAGAATAATAAGGTGATGAAAAATTTTTAAGTGATAGCAGGATATCGTTTATCTTTTTATACCATACGAGTGAATCAAAAAATTCTCTTCCAAAACCCAATTCCCAGTCATCTATATCCAATAATAAAGGCTTTCGGGTTACTATCTTTTTTATTAAACCAACTCCAAAACTTGCCGATCGAGGTTTGCTAGCATAAATAACGTCACCAGAGATAATTTTTAGCATTTTTTTAATCTCGAATCGGCCGTTAGGAAATCCCTTAACTATTTTTATTTGGAAATCACATTCATCTTTTAAAGGTTTCCATATTCCATTGCCGAACGCCGGGCCTATTATTTCGATATCAAAATTTGGCTGTAAGAGCTTTGCCAATAACCAAGCCCTACCAAAACAATTATGAGAAAAATCGGGAGTCAGTATTGATATTTTCATAATGACTTTTTTAGACTAATACAGTGTGCTACTAAATAGCGATATTCATTTAAATAAATATGTTTCATTACCATAGAAGTTCCAGCTTCCGGATTATAGAATCTAGGGAGGTATTTTCTTAATACCCTTTTTAAATATGGAATTAAAAATACCTTATTTATTGGCCTTTGGCCGTAGAGCCCCATAATTTCATAATATTCTGATAATAATGAAGTAAATTCTTCTTTCGAAAATTCGATAAAATGATGTTCGTTATTGGGTGGTTCATTAATCGACTTACCTGGAGAGGTTAATCTCCTGTTGGGAGAAGATATAATTAAGAGGCCATCTTCCTTCAATACCCTCCTGATTTCTAAAATTGCCTTTCTGTAATTCTTGAGATGTTCTATTGTTTCGAAAGAGATGACTATATCAAAAAAATTATCGGGAAATCCAACATGCAATATATCTCCTTGGATAAAATCCAGTCCATCAGCGACATATCTATTCTTTGCATAATCTATGGTGTCTTGTGAAATGTCCATCCCTGTTACACTAATGGCGCCGTTCTCTATTAAAATTTTTGAGCCATATCCGCTGCCGCAGGCAATATCCAATACCTTTTTGTTTTTGACATAATTAGCCGCAAATCTATACCTGCTGACATGATCCAGCCATATGCGTTCGGGCGTTATACCTTCAATCACCCTTTCGCCCGTGAACATAATTTTTCTATAATCTCCCTTATCGATAATCTCCTATCAACCTTTCCTATTACCTTTAAGGCATTCAATCCTTAAACATGGCCATTCCTTTTTGTGATAGTCTTTAGGAGGCCTTTCTAGAACCTCGGCAAATCCACATTTTTTTAATAAATCAGTAAGTCTTTTTATATTATATCCAAAGAGATGATAATCTCCTTCAAAACGCTGCAGTCCAAAGATACCGTCTAACTGTTTCTCATCTCCTTTCAGGTAATTCTTTACGATCTCATCAAAATCCGGGCACTCAATAACAAGCTGTCCTCCAGGTTTAAGAATTCTGTACCATTCTTCTAAAGCCTTCTCAAAGTCATGACGAGGCAGGTGCTCTATCGCATGATAGGTCTCAATCAGCATAACTGAATTATTAGGATAGGGGAGTTTCCTTATGTCACATACAATATCCGTAGCCCCTGTCTTTCGCCAATCTATATTAACAAAACCGTCTTTATGATTATTCCCGCATCCTAAATGCAATTTCATTAACGAATGATCATGGAATTTAAGTTCATATTTCAATCTTATTATCATGGGATTCAAGTATCGCCGCATAGAATTCATCAAGTTAGAGTTATCCCAGCGATTCCGAAGCTTTCTTATTCTCCCGAAAAATGAATTTTGGTTATTTAATTCAATCAAGACTGATATCCTTTTAAAAGCACTTATCATTATATATTGAAACTTATATGAAAAAAGACCTCGCGAATATTATTCCTGATTTCATTATTTTTTCGATCCATTTGATAGATCATGAAACTATACATGCCAATAGAGAGGATTACTAATATAAGAAAGACCCAGATATTCATATGGAATGGAAACATCGTCTTCAAAATAAATATAATCAGCACCATGAAAAACATGGCTATGCACGGCATCATAACACTCCTCATAATATCTTTATACTCTAAACCGAGTAGATCCTTTATCCTTATCGTTATCAAGATCAAGGCTATTATATTTGGAATAACAACTGCAATCGAGGTACCAGAAATTCCCCATCGCATTGTTAAAGGATAAATGATAATAATCATTATTAATAATTGAATACTTGACAGCATTGCCTGTATTTTCGGGTTGCCGGTACTGTATAATATCGGACCCATAGTCGCTCCTAAGGATCTAGTAATCCCGAAAAGGCATAAAATCTGCAAAGCCGGAACCATTGGCATCCATTTATCACTTAAAAAGATTCTTGTGAATTCCGGGCAAAGGATAAATATTCCACCCGCAAAAAGGAAAGAAATAAGCGCAGTTAGACGCAGGACTTTTAAATATGCCATCGCTAGTTTAGGTATATCATCCTGTATTTTAGAGTAGGCAGGAAACGTCACCTGAGAAATGACATGCGTTATTTCAGTAGCAGGAATATTAGATAATAAATATGCCATCTGGTAGAAGCCCAGGGCAGCCACACCAAGGACCTTCCCTACAAGAATATCATCCCCATGAGTAAGAAGAAAAATGAGTATGCTTGAAAAGAATACCCATTTTCCAAAACCGAATATATCTTTAAATCTATCTTTTTCAAACCTTATACCGGGACGGTATGGATGGATAATATAGGACATAAAAAGCCTGACAAAATTTGCAGCAAGCCCGCCCCATACAAGAGCCCAGACATTTTTTAATATAATGGCTAACATTATCCCTACGCCAAGATCAGCTATAGTGGCTGAAAATTCATAAAAAAACTGTCTGTCAAACTGTAATTCTTTCTGGAAAAAAACAATGCCGATATTCCTTAATCCATTAAGCAGGGTGGATAATGCTATTACTCGTATTATCAAAACAGCCTGGGGAGAATTAAAAAAACCTGCGATCACTGGGGCACATAGGAACAGGATTAAAAAAAGTGCGAGCCCTCTAAGGGCGGAAACAGTCCAGGCCGTGTCGAGATAGGACTCTATATCTTCTCTCTTCTGTATCAGTGCGGCTTGAAATCCAGTCTGAGTAAAGGTTTCAAGTATAGAAATGGAAAGCATTGCGATACCGAGGAGGCCAAAATCTCCTGGTGCAAGCAACCGTGCAAGGATAATAGTCCTTATGAAACCTAAACCCCGGTTTAATATGCGCAATGAAAAAACCCATAATCCTCCTCGAACAACTTTTTTTGAAAGGGATTCAGGAACGTCCACTACAGTCTGTTCAATTGGTTCCATTTGGGTGTATTAATAATATGCTTTGTTGCCGATAAGTGAATGAGACCTGAATAATACCAGTTTATGTCATCCATATTGTTTTCATGAATTATCCGGTTTTTCATTTATTACCTGCCCGGATCACTTTTTCAACAACATACAAAATACTTTGCTTTGATATCCCGCTTTGCGTAAATATTTTCTCTCCAAAATGTTCTTTCCCATATTGATGAATTGAGAAACCGACCTCTTTTGCCCTCTTCATGAATCCATCCTTTGAATAAATGCGAACATGATCATACTGTCCGAAGCGTCTCCATCCCTCGGATTCCTCCTTTATGGATGGATCCTCATCGATCTCTGTAAGGCCAAGAACGATGGGGGCCATAAGAATTCCCATTCCCCAAGGTTTTAGAATACGGTATAGTTCATGGAGAGCTTTTCTATCATCTGATACATGTTCCAAGATATGAGAACAGATGAAGAAATCAAACATGTTATCGTCATAAAGACTCATATCCGTAATATCAACCTTGTCATCAACACTATCCATGTTCATATCTGCTGTCCTGTATGATGCATTTTCTCCTGTAAGCGCAATCAGCTTTCGAATAAAATGAGAGAGTGGAGCAGATGGGGCAAACTCAATGATCTTGATTTCTCTATCCTTTTTTTCATTCGCTAGATAACTCTTAATATATAAAGCATACAACCGGTCGCGATCGCTTGCTCCGCACAAGGGGCATGAATACTCAAGATAATTAAGAGTTTCCGCCTGCTCTAACCTATACCGGTAACCATATTTTTTAAGATTATCTGAATAGAATTCAGGTAATGGGTTAAAATGTTTGATACTGGTATTACATACCGGGCAATGATATTTTGCACTAATAGAGTCTATTAAAACTTTGAGTAATTTTATTCTCCTTATTATTCCTTTTAAAAATATTTTTTTACCTGTATCTGTCAAAACAATCAGACCTGGTTTAAACGTTACAAAGGCTGTAATATCGTCATTCCGGCGGAATCTGTATCTAAATCTAGTTTTTCAATGGTTTCGATGTTTCGAGATCTTTGAATTTGTCATTTCGAGAAGCGGTAGCGACGAGAAATCTTAAAGATCCCTCGCTCTGCTCGGGACATGGATTTCTCTCTGCGGTCGAAATGACAGGAAATAGTCATTATTCAAAGGTTTAGATGTTTCATTGTTCTATACCCCTTGCACAGCTCCGCTCCTTGAGTTACATAACCCGTTGTAAAAATCCTATTGTAATCAGCCTTATTCAAATGAACAGTCGGAAACCTTTCAACATCAGGGGAGTATACGAAGCAATCTTAGTTTAGCAGAAATCGATACAATTTTCATGTTTTTATTACTATTTATCAGCATAAGGTATAAT
>Ga0154657_1154_pt2 | contig 13038 bp, 10 predicted proteins | sample Rifle2008BG13ft_FD_116086 | JGI IMG/M metagenome (GOLD analysis project Ga0154657, IMG submission 116086) | Nitrospirae bacterium RBG_13_39_12 | reverse complement strand
ATCCCACCTCAGCATGTCCGGATATGGGCTTCCGTGCGGCCTGTGGCAGGACAGGCACATGACCATGTCTGTGTTTAAATTTACGTTAGAGCTTGGCCAGGAACCAGAAGACAGGATTGGCCTTGCCACAGGGACCTGCGGGTCATATGTACCTGTGCCGCCGCTTGCCCCAAAAGCACTGGCATATTCACCTGAATTCGGAATTACAGCATCTGAGGGATGCCTGATCCATGGACTTGCCGCTGGATTATTATTATTTTGTATGTGAAAATTCCCGTGACAACCGCAACAGTAACCTGTCATGGTATCTCCATTAAGAGATAAATTCCCGGCAGAAGTTTTAGCAGTACTATTGCCTAGATATTCATTATGATCACTGCTATTATTAGTGAATTGCCAGTCATCGTCCTCGATACCGCTTACACCTAGGCCAGAGCCACTCTGGTGTCCGTCCAGGAAACGATACCATCCTTCAGCAGGGCTGTCTATTAGGGGACCAGTATCATCTGCATGATGGTAACCTATGGGAGCAGTGCTGTTTCCTATCATATGGCACTTAGTGCAGCCTTGGCGGGATGCACCAAAAGTTAAACCACCGGTGGGTGTAGCAGTTGATAGGTTGCTGTGGCAGCCAGGAGCATTTTGTCCGGATCCTCCACAACCTACTGTTGCAGAGCCAGGGGCATCATTAAGATTGCTGTCAGGTTCATCCAAAAATACATTATGTCCCTTGGTGTCATCACCACCTAATCCTGCTTTTACCCAGTAAAAATTTCCGCCAGCCAAGCCTTTGACAGTGTTGAATGAAGGTTCTACACTGTTGAATACAATCGGAGCGCCTGTAACAGTGTCTTTCCATGTAGTGGCATCTGTTGCTGAATGACACCCAAGACAGCTATAAATCAGGAGATTGCTTTTGGGCGTTGTGGTCGTTGAATAAGAAGAGCCGTCAAAGTCCTGGGCAACTGCAGATCCGTTCTGGCTGTTATGCATGGTATGGCAGTTTGCACAAGTCCCGGTGACTTTTGCAAAAGGAGTTCCATGAATTGACAGAACTATTAAAAAAGACAGTGCTGAGAGGGCTGAAAGCGCTGTAATTTTTTTATAGGTTAAATTTTTAATATTAATCATAACTATCAAATAATGAATAAAAAAATAGCCCAAATAATACCATTTATCTAAAAATTATTAAATACAAATTAACTGACCATTTTTTATATTAAAAGCAAAAATCATTCCTATTATAAGAATGAATTAAAAAAATTAGCTCGATTCATGATGAATGCAAGATGTTTTGATGCCTGTCAAGTTTAATGAAAAACCTAAAGAAGAATTATATAAACTTATTGTTTATATAATATACTAAAAATCTTACGATTGTAAATATTTTGCTCTTAAGAGTCTGTCGGACTTAGCGTATTTTCGGTTAAAATCTATGATTTTGGGTGTTCAGTTTGCCCTAAAAAAGTTTTTTAAGCGATTGTAGGGCATCTCAGGAGGTCGACTTTTCAAAAATCTTGAAAGTCCGACAGACTCTTAACCCAAATAAAGCAATTGAATAATGAAGATGTTGTGAATCCCGATAAATATCGGGATCGATACCTTAGTGTACCTTTAACTAATGGCATAGCTAATATTTTTATCAATAGAACAAATAATCTCGATAATTCATCGAGTTAAATAAAATTTTGAGCAATATCTTCATTATTCGGGGTAATGAGCTTTAAATGGGAACCCAAAACCGCCTCCGCCAGGAGTTTCGATAATAATTGAATCACCGGGTTCAACCTTTAATTCAATTCTATGAGGCAATTTTATAATTTTACCTTCTGATTTTTTCAGAAGGTTGACGCCTTTTTCCCCGTTTTCGCCGCCATTCATCCCGTAAGGCTCATAATTTCTGCGCTCAGATATTATAGTTACGGTCGCGGGCTTTAAAAATTTTAACTCTCTTATAACTCCGTCACCACCCGGATATAAGCCCTTGCCACCTGACCCCCTTCTTAAAGTAAAACGTTCCAGCATTACATCATGGTATCTGAGTTCGAGTATTTCAGGATCGGTTATCTTTGTGTTTGTCATATGTATTTGAACGCCCGAAGCGCCTGCACACCCGTCTGTTGCACCTGAACCGCCGGCAATCGTTTCATAATATGGATAACCTCCCTCGATTTCAAAAAGCAGGTTATTCATTGTACCCTGTGATGCTGCTGCGACTTTTAAAGCACCTAATAACACATCAACAATTCTCTGTGAAGTTTCGACGTTTCCTGAAGCAACCGGCGCAGGATATGCAGGGTTGAGTATTGAACCTTCAGGTACTATTATATTGATTGGTTCAAGGCAACCGCTGTTCAAGGGTATATCTGTTCCTGTAATTGACCTGAGAACATAAAGTACAGCAGAGCGTGTGACTGAAAGAGGAGTATTCAGGTTGTCCTTTAGGTGCTGAGGGCATGTACCTGCAAAGTCAATCACTGCCTTTACTGTTTCGGGATTGCCGGTTTCCCCTGTGATCGTTATCTTTACTTTAATTGATGAACCGTCATCAAGATAGTCTTCAAAAGCTGACATAAAAATATTTTTACCTTCAAGAAACTGGTAAAGAGCCTGCTTTACTGAGAAACTGGCATTTTCCTGAATAAAGTTCATGTAATTTTTAACTGTATCAAGCCCGTATCTTTTAATGACCTCTTTCAGTTCTTTAACACCTCTTTGGCATGAGGCAATCTGTGCCTTTAAATCCAGAATCCTTTCATTTATATTCCTGACAGGATATTTATGTTGTGTAAAGATTCTGCGTATCTCTTTTTCCCTTATCATTCCTTCTCTGACAAGCAGGAATGAGTCTATAAGAATGCCTTCCTCATCAATATGTTCGACATACGGGGGAATAGATCCCGGTGTAGTACCGCCGATGTCCGCATGATGTCCCCTTGATGCAGTAAAAAAGATAATCTCTCCGGCATATGAAAATACCGGACAGATTACCGTAATATCCGGAAGATGAGAACCTCCTTTATAAGGGTTATTTGATAGGAAAATGTCTCCGGGTTTTATTGCTCCCCTATGATCTTCGATAATCCCTTTTACTGTGTCCACCATTGATCCGAGGTGGACAGGAATGTGCGGGGCATTTGCAACCAGGTTTCCCTGTGAATCAAAGACTGCACAGGAAAAATCAAGTCTCTCTTTAATATTTATTGAATATGCAGTATTCTTGAGGGTATTTCCCATCTGTGTTGATATACCCATAAAGAGATTATTAAAGACTTCAAGAAGAACAGGATCTTTCTGTTTGATGGTTTTATGTTTATGACTGGATTGCGTGGCCATTTCCATTACTATCATGCCATTTTCAAAAACCTCTCCCTTAAATCCGGCATCAACTATCAAAGTAGAATTCTCGTCAACGATAAATGCCGGACCTTTAATTTTCTTTCTGTAAGGCAGTAAACTTCTTAAGTATACCGGTACATTTACAGGTCCGGATGTGTAATATAACTTCTGGTATGAGGCAGGCTTTAAGTCTCTTTCTATATCAGTTGATACATCACTGTATTTTGTGAAAAAGCTTTCTTTATCCTGAATCTCCACCCTTGCATTAACCAACTCAAGGGTTACGTGTTCCGGATAGAAACCGAATAATCTCTGATATCTGATTCTGAATAATTTAAGTACGTCATCGTATTTTCCATACGGAACAGTAAGAAAAGCATCTGTTCCAGCAGGGCGCAGATCTACTTCCCTTTGTATATAAAATGATGTATCTCCTGTTTGCCGATAGGGCAAAAGTTCTTTTTCCATGACGAAAAAAACTTCAGACAGTTCTTTATGGGTTTTTCTTACATAAGGTTTCAATACGGTACGGGAGGATTTGTATGATTTTTTTGCAAGACCTATGCCGTAAGCTGACATAAGACTGCTTAAAGTATGAAAGATAATTTTATTTATTCCAAGGATGGAGGCTACCTCACACGCATGTTGTCCTCCAGCGCCTCCGAAACAAACAAGTGCGTAGTCGCGCACATCGAAACCTTTTGAAACCGATATTTCTTTGATAGCCATTGCCATCCTTTCGTTGCTGATTCTGAGAAAACCGAGTGCTAAGTCTTTGGCTGTTAAATCGCAATTTGTATTTTTCCGTATCTCTTCGGTTAAATCTTTAAATTTTCTTCTGACAACATGTATATCAAGCGGAGATTTTCTGTCAGACCCGAAGGTTTTGGGAAAGTATTCATATGCGATCCTTCCGGTGAGGAGATTTGCATCAGTAATTGTAAGGGGTCCTCCAAATCCATAACATGAAGGGCCTGGATAAGCGCCAGCTGATTCCGGCCCAACACGCATCTTCTGACCATCAAACCAGAGCGTTGAACCTCCGCCGGACGCAACAGTTATTATATTTAGCATCTCGGTCTGAAATTCAATGCCTTCTATTGTATGCTCGTACATACGTTCAAACTCACCATCATATCTGGAAACGTCTGTTGAAGTACCGCCCATATCAAACCCTATGGCACCTTTTATTCCCATATCATCTGATATATGTCCTGTTGCGATGACACCCCCGGCTGGTCCTGAATATAATGAATTTTTACCTCTGAAAGAGTCGCTTGTGGCAAGTCTTCCTGAACTCTGAATAAACTCTATCCTTATTTTTCCTGTCCACTTTGTAATTTTTTCAAGATACTGCGCCAAAACCGGACTCAGGTAAGCATCCAAAACAGTGCTATGACCTCTGCCGATAATCTTGATGGAATTCATTGTTTTGTGTGAAAGCAATATATTCTGGATCCCGTTTTCAAGTAATATCTTTTCACATAAAAGCTCATGTTCAGGATTTTTCCAGGAGTGCATTAGTACAACAGATACTGAGTCTGTCTTCTCTTCCGTAAGTTTTTTAACAGTACGTATCAGTTTCTGCCTGTCTAGTCTTTTGACTATTTTACCCTTGCTGTCAATTCTTTCCTCAACTTCGAATACAGATGAATAGAGATGAGACGGCTTTTTTATGCATAGGCTGAATATGTAGGGTCTGTTCTGATAACCTATTTCGAGCAGGTCTGAAAACCCTTCAGTTGTGAGGAGTGCAACTCTGCCGCCTTTACGTTCAAGCAGGGCATTTGTGGCAACAGTAGTGCCGAATCTGATAGCTTCAATCCTGTCTTCGGGCAGAAGTACATCCTGATTTATTCCTAACATTCTCCTTATCCCTTCAATGCACGCATCTTCGTACTCAGGTGAATCGGAAAGTATCTTCATAGTATGAAAATTTAGATCAGGGTCAACTCCGATAATATCAGTAAAAGTCCCGCCAGTGTCTACAGCGAATTTCCATTTCAATCTGTTTTTTGAATCTTTTATAAATGTCTTTTTTAACTTTTTCATAAAACGATAGACTGGAATTTATGTGTATTATAGCACTCTGATGGAAGCCTGTTTTTAATACAGGTGAAGATTTTAACTTCTTATCTCGGGTATGATAATACACATGAAAAAAGCCTCACAGGGAATATTTATGAAACCTAAACTTCTCATTATTAACTGTCCAAGTGAATATTTTGTACATATCCCGATGGGAACTTTTGGGCTGTGCGACTATCTCAGCAGGAAGGATATTCATGGTAAGATGCTGAACCTTGCCCTCTATGACAAAACAGAAGCCATTAATATTCTTGATAAGTATATGAATATTTTACAGCCCACGCATATCGGCCTTGTTTTTCACTGGCAGGAGACAGCAGAAGGTTTTATCCGGGTTGGTGAATATATAAAGTCTCGCAATGAACATGTAAAGATTTTCTGCGGTGGGTTCACAGCAGGATATTTTGGAAAGAACTTGATCGAAAGATGCGGTTTCCTGGATTTTATTATAAAAGGTGATCCAGAAAAGCCGGTAGAACTACTGCTCGGCGGTGCTGAATACACTGAAATTCCAAATTTAATCTACAGGGATAGTGCCGGAATATTATCTAATGAGGTTTCTTATTTTATCGATAAAGAAACTTTATCGAATATCTCATTCTGCAATATTACCTATTTATATGAACATGAGTTGTATATAAAGGCTGTTGAGGAAAAACTCGGATTCCCAGTATTTATTGGAAGAGGGTGTGTTTTTAATTGCAGATATTGCGGCGGGAGTTCAGATTCATTCAGGTTGCACAGCGAAAGAGGCAGACCGGTTGTAAGGACTACTGATGCTGTAATTGAAGATCTGAAACAGATTAAGGATTTTACCAGGAAAATATATATTTGCTATGAGAATAAACAGAGTTATATAAAGACCCTTTTAAAAGCAATAAAAAAAGAAAAAGACCTATGTAAGACTTTTCATCTGAATTATGGGGCATGGAAATTGTTTGACAAAGAATTTCTTGAATTATACAAGGATATTTTTATCCTGGACCAGAGAAAGAAACCTATTTTTGAAATCTCCCCCGAGGTATATGATGATAAGTTCCGAAAAAAAACAAAGAGTCAAAAAGCAACCTATTCCATAAAAGACCTGAAACAAAACCTTTTTATCATTAACGATTACATCGGCGACAGTATAAACGTGTCAGTATTTTTCAGCAGATATCATGATACCGCAAAGACATATCTTGAGATGAGAAAAGAGATAGTCGGAATATTTCGTTTTATTCATGAACTGTTCAGCAGTAATATTACGAATACAAAGATATTATACGACCATCTATCTACAGATGTGGCAAGTCGATACTGGGAGAGTTACGTTGAACATCCCCGGGATTTTGATACTCTTATATCTGCTGCAAGGAAGCTCAAATCGCATGAAATATACAGTTTCCCGGTTAACAATCTGTGCGTTTATATCCCGGAAACTTTTTCAGAAAAGGATATCTTCAAATGTGAATTACTGATATTCATATTGAAGACTCTTGAGACGCATTTCAACGAACTGTTTCATATCCTGTTTAAATGTCTGGATGAACATGCAATAGCCCTTATTGAAGAGATTATTGAAGAGGAGTACGCAAACAGACCTTGGAATAAATTTACAGACATTGATTTTTGTGAGTTGCTTAATCAAATAAAAATAAAAATATCTCAACAGGAAACCTTACTTTACAGAATTCCATTTATTGAAGATTTGACCGGTCTTTTTATTAAAAAAGCTTTATACCGCGTGAGACCACAGCAGTTAAAAACTCTGTATCAAACAGGTCGGCCAAGATTAAATCACGCATTCATTTCTATTAACGAACATGATTATCTTAATATTCAGGATTTTCTGGCAAGATTGAAAACTGAAGGGTCAGGTAACTTAGTTCCTGGGAAAACGGTTTTTATCTTTCTTGCAGAGGAAATACTAAGCATGCCTTATGACACTTACCTGGCAACGATAAAAAACTTCGAGAATGATGTCTCTCTTGATGAGTATTATAAGATGATGGAAAAGAGAAGAATTTTTAATCTTTCATATCATAAAGAACTTGTTGCAAATCTGTTTCAAAGTGATGTTTTGTATTAATTCCCAAGATTATTGTAAAAAATATTCCAGTCTGGTCATTTGGCTAGGCTAAAAGAATAGCTTTGGTTCTTAGAATTTCAATATTAATATCTCAATATAGGTTATAAATTTACCTGCAGTCCTTTGTTTTGTAAATATTCCTTGACCGCTTTTATGCTTAAGATGCGATAATGGAAAACCGAAGCAGCCAGCAGGGTCTGTGCGCCACCCTTAACAACTGCATCATAAAAGTGCTCTAGTTTTCCTGCCCCTCCTGATGCAACAACTGGAAGATCAACAGCATCTGAAATATCCTTTGTGAATTCCAGGTCATAGCCAGCCTGTGTTCCATCGCCATCCATACTTGTTGGAAGTATTACGCCGGCACCCAGTTGCTGATACTCTTTTGCCCAGATTATGGCATCTTTACCTACTGGCTTAGTGCCTCCTGAAACGACGAGCTCAAAACCGGATGGCATTTCCTTGTTCCTTCTGGCATCTATAGCTATTGTTATCTTCCCCTGACCGAATGCTTTTGCTGCTTGACTGATAATGTCAGGATTTCTAACAGAAGCGCTGTTCATGGAGATTTTAGCAGCACCTGCATGAAATACAAGTTCAATGTCTTCTAGTGTGGAGATCCCACCACCTACTGTCAGAGGAATATTAATTACAGAAGAGACATTTTTTACCCATTCCAGCCTGGTCTTCCGGTTTTCCACCGTTGCTGCGATATCAAGCATAGCCAGCTCGTCAGCTCCTTCCTTTTGATAGAAAGCAGCATTTTCTACTGGATTACCAGCATCTTTTAAATCAACGAAATGTATTCCTTTGACTACCCGGCCATCTTTCATATCAAGACACGGCATGATTTTTATCGTGCTCATAATGCCCCCTTATCTTAAGATGATAAACAACGGTTAAGTTTTAAATTTAAATAAAGTTTTGAACCAAATGCAATTACTAAGACGGCTATAAGTAAAACTACATTGATGTCATTCCCGCTTGTCGGGAATCTTTCTGAAAAAACCAGAAGGATTGCGGACAAGCCGCAATGACAAAAAGTGACAAGAATGTCGCCTTACTAATGACCGCATTAGTAACTTATAGGTGTTATATGTAAAGAGAATTAACCTATTTAAGAACAGTTTAATGTGCTGTGGTATTATTATAAGCAAAATAATTAATAAGTGAAAAGGTGCAATATGATTTTTACGGATATTCTGGAAATCAAAACAAAAGGGTTTGGCGATACGATTGACATTACTGAGAAAGTAAAAAAGGTTACTGAAAAGGCAAAGATTGTAAGTGGTCTGGTTACAGTTTTCTGTAATGGTTCTACAGGAACCATTACGACGATTGAGTTTGAGCCAGGTGTGGTTAAAGATTTACAGAGAGTTCTTGAGAAAATTGTGCCATCAAATGTACCTTATGAACATGATAAACGCTGGGGTGATGGTAATGGTTTTTCCCATGTCAGGGCAACCCTTATGAAACCGTCCCTTTCCATTCCTTTGATAGAACAGGAACTTATACTTGGAACATGGCAGCAGGTAGTATTTATAGACTTTGATAACAGGGCAAGACAGAGGGAAATAGTTGTGCAGATTATAGGGGAATGAAAGGAGGGATTGATTGTGGAAATTAAAGTCGAAAAGCCTTTAGAACAAATATTAGAAGATCTTAAAGTAAGGTTATGGTCTGTCTGGGAAAAAGAGGTATCTTGTTTTAAGTTGTATTACGATGAAACAGAGGAATGAATGATAAAATGCTCTAAAGTGTTTGTGTTTCCCAAGGTAACCTGTTATTAAGATAAATATAACATAAAGTATTAGTTTAAGATATTATAGTAACAAATTGATATTAAATAATAATGTTTTATTAGTATTTTAGGTTAATTTAACACGATCTTGTAAAATATTGTTCCATATTTTAGTATATTTGCCTATAACCATCATTTCATTAATTGAAGTAAGACAAGCGTTGACTAAATATTATTAAAATGTAATTATATTACGGGTGCTTAGATGTTTTTAGTAGCTGAGGTTAACAGAAAGTCCACAAAGTTTTTAAACTTTATGGACTTTTTTCGTTTAGGCTTATGATGACAAAAAAAGTAAGTAGAAAATATCAGGCGACAAGGGTAGAGCCCGGGAAAGAGAAAATACCTGTTTCCAGCCTGGTTTCAGAGCGTTATCCTAAAGTTGCAAGTATAGTTATTCATCTGACATACCATCAGAAAGCTTCAGATCCGGTTCTTATGATACGCACGGTTAATTTTTTCCCTTCGAGTCCTGCCATTTTTAATCTGGTTTGCATGATAAAAGATTGTGTTGATGGTGGACTTAACTTTAAATCTATAATTGCCAAAATGATAAAGAAACACAAGAAATCTGGAAGTGGAAAGATAGTTTGCTCCCGGGAAAAAGATTCCCATGCTCCGGACCATGGAACGATATTTTACGAAATAAATATTGCATATGGCAGAAAGTCTAACTGATAAATAGTCTTGTAATAGTTAGTATTTTATTCTCTGGATTACTTTTTAAAAGCTGTTTACATGTCAAATCTTGATATGATGCTTGATTATATAATTTATTACGCTTATTAAGTCTCTTGGGTTTAATGTAATTTTTTACCTGCATTTAGCTACTCGTACGCTGTTAAGATAAACTTTAGCAAGTCGGGAAATATCTCTATCAGTATAAATGTAAAATTCTCTTTCGCCTTTTTTAGGCATTTTGTTTCTCCTTGTAAATTTTATTGATTGTAGTTCCTGAGAAAACAAGATGTTTGATATTCTATAATAAAATATCCGGGGTTTCTGTAGCCTGTTAAAATACATGACTGAGTGACTCCTGAATATCTTTATATTTCAGCAGGTTATAAATATTTACTTGAAATTTTTCTCAGAATAAAGTTTCATAGATATAGAAGACCGCAAAAGAAGAGGCTGGAGAATTCTTCTCCAGCCTGAAATAATGTGTCTGAATGTGAAGGAAACTTATTTCTTTTTCTTTTTTGCGGTCTTCTTTGCAGTTTTTTTCTTAACTGCCATTAAGTTTCCACCTCCTTTACCATCTCTTTTCTTTAATGAGGATTAACTTTTTGGAGTTACCCTTAAAGAAGTAGCAATAGAATATAATAAAAACTTGTAATCGGAATTGGGAAGTATCCATAATATACTATATGATAATTTATTTAATGGATAAATTATCATATAGTATTTTCTGCAAACAGAGAAAAAGAAAAAACTTATAGCTGGATTGATAATGTATTTTATAGGTCTTATGCACTACCTTATATTTTAGTGATGCACTTTTTATTAATAAAAAAGTATGATTTCATGGAATGTAAAAAAGCAATTTCTTGACTTAGAAGTTAATGTTTAGTACTATAACGCCCGATAAGAGGAGGGTTTATTTTGAATAAAGCACAGGGAAAAACCACGCCTAAAAGCATGTTTTATAAACTGGTAATCTTGCATATGCGGATACTCCGCATATGCACTGCTGTTGCTGTTGTGATATTCCTATTGCCTCTTGCTGTTTCCTATATAGAAAACGCTCATTCCTATAAATTTATACGCATGGCGCTAAACATAGAAAAACCTGTTTTTTCGTTCGTAAAAAGTATTGTCCCTACAAAAATCGCTGGAGAAGATATAACACGCTGGGTTGTTATTGCCTTTATATTAGTTATGGGCTCTATTTTTGGATTTATAAAGGTCAAATTCAGAAATAAGCTGGCTGGTTTAAAGGTTAAAAGAGATTACGAGGAACTGAAGAAACAGATGCATCTGTCTGATGATGCAAAAATCTTGGCTCCATTGAAGGAGAAAGTCGAAGGACTCAGGACTTCTACAAAAAAGGATCGGGATGAACTGCTTAAACTGTTTGCAGAGACAAAGAAGAAGCTTGACAAAATGGGGAGGGATTTAGCTTTTTTGTCAATTGATGTTGTAGACTCAACCGGGATGAAAGATGGTGAAGAAAAAGCAGTCATTGAATATGATTTCAAAGAATACAAAAAGTTTGTAGAGGGTAACATCAATGAGAACGGTGTCCTGAAATCTACCTGGACACCTGACGGTTTAATGAGCTGTTTTCCTACAGTTGATGCAGCTACGAGAGCAGCACGAGGGGTAATTACAGGACTGGAATCGTTTAATAAACACGTTAAGACTTTAAGAAGGGATTTCAAGGTAAGATGCGGGATAAATTCGGGGTTTGTATATTTTGATGAGTCGATGCCGCTTGAAGAAATAAGTGACCGTGTTATTGATATTGCCGGACATTTGCAAAAAACCGCAAATCCTAATACCATCTGTATAGCAAAACCTGCAATTGAGCCCCTGAAAGAGCGAACTGGTTTTATAACTGTAGGTAAGTTTGTGGATGGGTACGAGGTTTATATATGGGAAAAGGAGTAATTATATCTGCTGATATATAAGCAATATGGAAAATTACTTTTTCTTTTTAAAATACATAATTTTTGGACCAGGCATTGCTATTTCGAGAGTGTCGTCGTGAATCTTTCCAATAACAACTCCTCCCGATTTTATATGCAATCTTAACTTATTATCTCTTATATCCCATCTAAATGAAACCTCATCATCGAGAACTCTCCAAACGCCTAAGCCATTTTCCTTAAGTTCTATATAAGTATCAGGGTTTTCTGACAGTTCTTCTCCTTTTATTAAGTAAATGCCTGTAAATCTGTCTTTTTGGTCGCAAGTAAGGTTGAATATCAAGAAAAGACCCAAAAAAACTATTAAAAGTAGATTCCTAAAATTTACTTGTGATAACATGTATCCCCCTATTTAGAAGCAAGCAAGCTATTTCTTTTTTCCCTTTTAAAAGTAAATTTGTCTCTACGGAGAAGGTAAATTTTATCGAAGAAAAAGATTTGAGCAGTTAAGATTAGCCAGCTTATGTCTCTGAAAATGTCCCACCCGCTGATTTGATCACCAACAGTGTCAAAGCATCCACAGCTTATAGGAGCACCTCTTATGAGGTTTATTAATATAGCGATTGTAAATGTAATAAGAAGAGAACCAATAAAAGATGCTGCTACCTTTGTTCTGAGACCTAGGATAAGAAAAAGTCCGCAAGTTAACTCCATCCATGGCAGAACCACTGCTACGAAGTTAATAGACCAGTAGGGTAGAATCCGATAGAGAGCCAGTGCTTCTGCAAACTCAGCGGGATAATTTATCTTACTCATGCTGGCATAGATAAAGACAATGCCTATGTAAAATCTGAGCACAAGTGACAGATAGGGACTTTTAAGGAAACGGATAAAAGGCGACCATAAACTTCTCATGGCTCTATAGGATAGCCGGATCTTTTCCACTCGGACAGTCCTCCTGCTAAGATTTTGGTATTCTTATGCCCGCGGACAATAAGTTTCCTGGCTACTTGTTCATCGTAAAGGCTGCTTATCGTTCTGCCATATACAATTATTTCTTTATCTTTTTTTATATCACTTAGTTCCAACATATATATAATATCGAAGAGAGCCAGTGGCATATTAACAGTACCTTCTATATGTGGTTGCTC
>Ga0154657_1117_pt1 | contig 13129 bp, 15 predicted proteins | sample Rifle2008BG13ft_FD_116086 | JGI IMG/M metagenome (GOLD analysis project Ga0154657, IMG submission 116086) | Nitrospirae bacterium RBG_13_39_12 | reverse complement strand
TGACGCTAGTGCATCAGAGATAAAAAATGTAGCCTCTGAGCTTGTCAGAGAAGAAGTTATGGAGTTATTGTCAACCGGCAGCACCACGATGTACGGGTTGAAGGGAAGAGGCATATCTGTTGAAAAATCAGGTGATGCAGGCGGCGCCGAATAGAAAAAACTGGCGGGTTAAAGAGGCATTACCTCTTGAAACATTAAGGGATATGAGTGGCTAATGTTTTGGCCACTCATATCCCTTACCATTTGTTTATCTTAGATATACTTATATTAAAAAAATCAGCCTTAAAATTCAAAGGTTAGAGCTGGTAGAAATTCCTGCCTTTACGCCTTACTATATATTAATGTTAAAATATTAAAAATTATGAAAGATCCAAAAGATATTGAAAAATTTATTTACGAGCAGAAAAAACGGCTTAGAGATAAGCCGGAATGTGCTTCTGCCCTTTATAATTTAGGGGTCGTCCGCATGAATCAAGGCAAGTTTGATGAGGCGATAGAATTGTTTGAAGAGTCCGTCACGGAAGGGGACCGAATGTTTGAAGCCTTTGTCAATCTCGGATATATATACTTCAAAGAAGGTGACCTGGAGAAGGTGGTTAAGGCAAATTTAAGGGCTGTGGAGATAGAGCCCCGTTACGCAAGAGGATATGCAAATCTTGGTTTCGCGTATCTTCAGATGGGAAAGACCGATGAAGCAATAGATGCTTTGGAAAATGCACTTGAATTAAATCCCGAGATTGTTCAGGCCATGTGCAACCTTGCCAATGCCTATCTCCAGAAAGGGGATATAGAGAAAAGTATTGAGACAAATAGGAAAATGCTTGAGATGGCACCGGATTTTTCTCTAGGCTACAACAACCTGTCTAATGCCTATTTCATGAAAGGTGAGTTTGGCGAAGCCATTACAAATTGTGATAAGGCATTAGAGTTAGGCTTTGAAGTGCACCCTGATTTTTTGAAACTTCTGGAGCCCCACCGGCAAAAAGGGGAAAAAAGAACAGGAAAAAGTAGAACGGGGGAAAGGAAATCATAGAAAGAGCACATGCTGCAAGATCTTTTTTCAAAGTACATGAATGTTGCGCAAAAGGCTGATTATCTCTTCAAGACAATCCAGGAGAAATATCCCCTCAGCGTGAAATGCAGAATACGCTGTTGTGATTGCTGTCATGCTGTTTTCGGTGTCTTTCCTATAGAGGCAGCATACTTGAATTATCATTTTAATCAATTGGAAAGGAAAGTAAAGAGAGATGTCCTCAGGAGAGCTGAAAAAGCAGAGACTGAAATGTTAAAGACAAAGGATGCACTGAAGGTTTTCGATGATAAGCCTGAGATGAAGGCATATGGGTTAGGAAAACAGAGGATTAGATGTCCCTTTTTAGGTGATAGAGAAGAATGTATACTCTATGAAAGGCGCCCGGTTATATGCAGGGTTTATGGAGTACCTTACAGCCTTAAAAACGGAAATAAAGAGAGTTCTTATGTCTGTGGTCTTTCCGGTTTTCAGGAGAAAGCTACCTACTCAGCAGTAAAACTTGATGGACTCTATCATGAACTCTGCCAACTTTCAAAGGAGATGTTCACTGGAACGGCTTCTACACATCCGGAAAAGGCAAGTCTGATGTTACCGCTTTCAAGGGTGTTAAGGATGTCTTTTGAAGAAATCATGAAGGGAGATTTTGAATAGCAGTATACAGCTTCCCGATATGATTTCCTATGTTTTCAATTATCACAGGAAAATCCTCTGTACCGCTATAAATTTCTAATAATGGCTCAAATACAGTTTTCAGGTCTTTTTTGTCAAACGATTGTATCAACATGAGGAACTCATCTTCACTTCCTAAATGAAGAGAAAATTCATCACGTAATTTCAAAGCCTCGAGAAATCCCGTCACTGTTGCTTCAACGCAATAGTCTTCTATCCAAATTATTTTACCCAGTCCATCCAGTTTATCCAGCCTCATTCTAATGGATAAAATTAAAAGGAAGTAAAGCAGAGCCAATACTGGGTTTATCTTTTCTTTATCTCGAAAGACCATGAAAGGCTCATATTGTCTGGCAGTAGTGAGGCGCACATCGATTACTTCATCTTCAATCTTTGCTATAAAGTCGCCTGCTGCATGATGCCATGGTTGTATCTGGCAGTAATTGTCGAAGTCATAATAGAGTGTCAAGATTTTTGAAGCCTGTTTAAATATTTCAAAGCTTTGCTCAGTGGATAAATATTTATATCCCTTTCCGAATTCCCAGAGTTTTAATAACGTTTTTCCATTTTCATTTTGAGAAATATGAAACTCATGATAACCTTCAAACCATTCTTCCAGTAGGAATACCATAGAGTTTTGCTCAATCAAATAATATACTTCAGGCAGGTAAGGCAGATTAAATTTTATATATAATTTTTTAAGAATAGAAAATTCTTTTTTTAGACAATCCTTACCAAATTCTGAAACAGCTACATTCAATCCAAACTTTACTTTTCCTTCTTTGAGAATCAATTCAATACTTGCCGGATGGTATAGAAGTCCGTGTTTTTCCGTACGTATAATAATTTCGTTAATCTCCTTTATATGGATCTTTCTGCCAAGTTTTTTACTGGCAGCATCGATTAACGGCCTGAAACCTTCCCGGGAAAGGAAGTCATTGATGGAATGGAAGTAAACACCGTAGGGAGTCTTTAATTGATCACATTCTAATGGTAAGTCCCATTTATCTTTCTCAGCGGGGATATCACCACAGGGGGAAGAAACGAGATATCTTATCCGGGGATTGACCATTTAATGGGTAAGTTTTTCAAAAGCCTCTTTTGCTAACTGGGCTACTGTTACTTCTCTTAATTTCCCTTCTCTCCAGATGGAGAGCTTATGGTTATCTTTTTCGAGTTTGATTAATTCATCAACTGAATCATTGTATCCTAAATTACCCAGAGCCCATGCTGCGTATCCTCTGAGGACAGGGTCAGGGTCATTGAGGAATGAGCAGAGGGGACGGCGTGCGTATTTAACCAGCTCCGGTTCTACTCCTGCAATAATTCCAATTGCCAACGTAACTTCCTTCCGGTAATCTTTGTGATTTAAAAAAGAAAGTATCGCCGGGCTGAACTCTCCGTACAGGTCAGGATTTATACTTATTATTGAACCGGCAGTTTCCAGCGCACCCCAAGCTGATGAGCCGGAATTCGATGTATTCTGTATTAACTGGGATATAAATTTGCTTATGATATCAGGACGTATCTCTCCAATTTTATTGCAGACCTTACTGACCATATCAATAATTCTCCAGCGCAAGTCCTCATCAGGGGTGTAGAGCATACGTTGTAGTTCATTTAATACCCTTGTGTCTTCTCCTGCCAAAGCAATAAGCTCTTCCTGCCTGTTGTCTATCAGGTAATTTCTGACTTTTTCTTTTGAAAAATTTTCTGAACGTAATTTCTTTTTGGAAAAAGGTTGTGATGCCTTTAGTCTTTCTTTTACCTTCTCTTCGGTAACTTCCTGGAACTGGTCAACGATTTTAATAAAAATAAGTACTCCTCTTACGAACCGGTCATTATAGGTTTTTCCGGGAACTATCGTATGAGTCACGATATCATAATTTCCAATGACAGAATCTGTGTAATCTTCTCCATAAGAAAGGGAAAAAGCCAGGTAGTCATCGTAATTGCAGGCAAACAATAGTGCCTCGATAAATGCGGCCCCCATGTTATGTCCTGTGGCATCATAGACATAAACAGCACCGCAGTTTTCACAGGCACCAACAGGAAATTCAAGCATTTTTCTCTGTTGTAATTCCTTGGGCTGCTCAATATAGTGATAACAAAAAGGGCAGCGGGGTTCTTCAGGTCGAGCTTTCATTGATTCTCCTTGCTATATTATTTCTGTTACAACTTTGCATATACATATAAAGGAATCTTAACTTTAATTCAGGAAAAGGAATACGTTTGTATTCTTGACATTTCACTTATCTTGACATTTCACTTATAATGTATTTATTTTAATAAACCAGACAAAAAAAGTCTTGATTAAGAAGACTGACTTCCACTTTTCTATATATTTTACGAGTTTTTTGAAAAGAAAAGATCATTTTCTGGTATATTAACAAAAGAAAGGAGTTTTTATGCCGATTTATGAATTTCGTTGTCTTTCCTGTGGACATGTCTTTGAACTTTTAAAGCTTAAAAAAGAGACTGAAAAAGTAAAGATGGAATGTCCTAAATGCAAATCCCAAGAAGTGGAAAGGATTTTAAGTACGGTCAGTGTTGTAACATCAGGCGGTGGAAAGAAAACCCAGACTGTTAAGAGTTGCGGAAGTGGGTCATGTGCTACGATTGAGGTGCCTGGTCATTCACGATGATCCGTTGCCCAAGGCTTATCATTGCAGGTCTTGGCGGCGATACAGGCAAAACTGCTATTAGTGTTGGGCTATGCCGGGCCTGGCAGGCGCAGGGATATAAAGTCATACCATTCAAAAAAGGCCCGGATTATATTGATATGGGGTGGCTTAGTCATGGAGCAAATCATCCCTGTTACAATATTGACCTCTTTTTAATGACTAAAGACCAGATACTTTCTTCCTTCGGTCTTAATACAAAAAAAGCAGATATCGCGGTTATTGAAGGAAATCGGGGGCTATACGATGGTATGGATCTGGAAGGGAGTGTAAGCACAGCAGAAATAGCAAAGCTTCTTCAGTCTCCGGTTATACTTATTGTGAATTGCACAAAAGTTACACGCACAATAGCCGCTCTGGTTCTTGGGTGCCAGATGCTTGACTCAGAAGTGCCGATTAAGGGCGTGATTCTCAACAGGTTAGCTGGCTCCCGCCATGAGTCAATTATTCGTAAAAGTATAGAGCATTACTGCAACTTGCCTGTAGTAGGAGCAATTCCCAGACTGAAAAATGTTACATTTCCGGGAAGACATCTTGGGCTGGTACCTCCACAGGAATATCCGATGGCTGAAGAGGCAATAGCTACGGCTTCTGAAATAGTAAAAAAGTATTTAGATGCAACCAAACTGTGGCAATTTGCACAGGATGCCCCGCTTTTAAACTTTAACTGCAGAGAAGATACTGTGATTAAAGAAAAAAAGGTAAATATTGGTATTATTCGTGACTCTGCCTTCCAGTTTTATTATCCAGAAAACATAGAGGCTTTAGAAAGATCAGGTGCACGGGTACTTGAGTTCAGTGCTTTAACAGACGATTTGCCACCTGAAATTGATGCCCTTTATATCGGGGGCGGGTTTCCTGAGACTCATGCGGAGGTTCTGTCCGGTAATGAAAAATTAAGAAAGTCTATTAAACAGGCTGCTGAGGATGGATTGCCCATTTACGCTGAATGCGGCGGTTTGATGTATCTTGCTGAAGAATTGATCTGGGAAGGTAAGAAATACCCTATGGTGAATATCTTCCCTATTGTAATTGGAGTAAGTAAAAAACCCCATGGTCATGGCTATACTATAATTGAGATTAATGCACCTAATCCTTATTTTAATACCGGACAAATTTTGCATGGCCATGAGTTTCACTATTCATATGTCTTTAACTTAGATGAAAAAGACAGTATTTCTTTCTGTTTCAAGATGAAAAGAGGACAGGGTATAGTAAATAAAATGGACGGGTTGTGTTACAAAAATGTACTTGCCACTTATACACATATACATGCACTTGGAACAGTAGAGTGGATAAGCAGCTTTATCAATACAGCAATCAGATATAAAAAAGGCAAGGAAGTTAAATATCAAATTTAAATCACTTTAATAATTAGAAGTTTAAGTTGACTTTTTAAAAATTATGATGTAATGTGAAGCACTTAGCTTTTTGGTAACATATTAGAGACCAAAAACAGATAGCTAAAATGATAAAAATATTTTTTAAAAAATTTCCTAATTTACAATTGTAAAAAACTTATCTATTTATAAGTTTTTTTTATTTGACCATAGTTATCACTTTGTATTAGTGTGTATAACTCAGTTTTCAAAAACTCATTTTTTTTATTAAATAAATATGTGTTGTATTAATGAAGACTTGATTCATGGGGGTCTTCAATCAGCAAATAAACTAAAATAAAGCAAGGAGGTTTTGACATGGGAAAAATGGAGTTCGAAGGAAAAGAATATGAACTTGATGAGGACGGTTATCTGACGGACTGGCAAGGATGGCAAGAAGGGATGGCTCAAAAATTTGCAGACGAGGATGGACTTACTCTTACTGCGGAACATTGGGAAGTAATAAAGTTCCTCAGGGATTATTTTGTTAAGTTCCAGATCGCTCCTATGATTAAGATCCTTATAAAGGAAATGGCGAAGGCATTCGGACCTGAAAAGGGGAATTCAAAATACCTTTATGCTCTCTTTCCGGCTGGACCTGCAAAGCAGGCATGTAGATTCGCAGGACTTCCAAAACCAACAGGCTGCGTGTAAAAGAATAAAAAAGCAAGGAGTAGGAAGTTTACACTTCCCGCTTCTTGCTCCTCATATTTTTTTTAGCTTGTATAAGTTTGTAGGAATAATATAACTAAAATTTATATGAGCAAATTAAAAGGCGATATTTAAAACTTTATGGAGAGTCAGAAACCGGATATGGAACTTAAGAATCTCCTTTTAGAAAAGAAATCTGCAATCTTGAAAAGATGGTTTAACATAACACTGGAAGCCTATCCATCTGACACTTCAAACTTTTTGAAAAAACAAAAAAACCGTTTTAACAATCCGGTAGGATACACAATCTCGAATGGGATAGAAGGTCTCTTTGAAGAAATCCTTAAAGGCTTTGATCCAGATAAGATTTACCCCTTTATGGAAAGCATAATCAAAATCAACGCTGTTCAGGATTTTTCAGCTTCCCGTGCAATTTCTTTTATCTTTCTCCTGAAAAAAGTTATCAGACAGGAATTGTCGGATAAAAGTCGAGATAGCGGTATATCTGAAGAATTGTTAATCTTAGAGTCTCAGATAGATGGCCTTGCCCTTCTCTCCTTTGACATTTATATGCAATGTAGGGAGAAGATATATGACCTCAAGGCAAACGAAGTAAAAAATATGACATACAGACTTTTAAAAAGAGCAAATTTGCTATGTGAGATCCAGGAAGACGAACCGGATCTCGAATCAACAACAATAATCCAAAATAAAGAGGGGTAACAAAATGGGACTCTTATTTTCATTTTTTTCGGTTTGTGTGCTTGCTCTGATTGCCTTCGTTGGAGTAAAGACGGTAAATCTGCACTTCCTCTTTGGAGTTGTAATACCTTATGTGGCTTTTATTGTTTTCGTTGTCGGGTTAATCTATCGGGTTATGAAATGGGGAAGTTCGCCGGTTCCTTTCCGCATACCCACGACTGGCGGGCAGGAAAAATCTTTTCCATGGGTAAAATATAGTAAACTCGATAACCCGTTCACTACACTCGGCGTTATTGGTAGAATGGCCCTTGAAGTGCTTCTTTTCCGTTCTCTTTTCAGGAACACAAAAACAGATTACAGGGAAGGCCCGAAGATTGCTTATGGCTCTACGAAATGGCTATGGTTAGGCGGCTTGGCATTTCACTACACTTTTCTTGTCATTCTTCTGAGACACCTAAGGTTATTTACCGAACCAGTACCTTACTTTGTGACCCTGCTGGAAAGTCTGGATGGATTTTTCCAGGTAGCTGCTCCAGTACTTTACTTGAGCGACATAATCTTTTTGGCTGCTGTATCGTACCTTTTCCTCAGGAGAGTTATTCTCCCGCAGATTCGGTACATTTCACTTGCAGCCGATTATTTCCCTCTGTTTTTAATACTTGCTATAGGTCTTTCCGGTGTCCTCATGCGCTATTTCTATAAGGTAGATATTGTCGGTGTAAAACAGTTAACCATGGGATTAGTCAGTTTGCATCCTGTAATACCTCAGGGCATTGGTGTAATTTTTTATATACATCTCTTCCTTATAAGCATACTCTTCGTTTATTTCCCGCTCAGCAAACTGATGCATATGGCAGGAGTCTTTATGAGTCCAACAAGGAACCTTGCAAATAACAACCGCTTTATAAGACATGTAAATCCATGGAATTATCCTGTTCATATCCATACATACGAAGAGTATGAGGACGATTTCAGAGATAAAATGAAAGCTGCTGGAATACCAGTGGAGAAGGAGTGAGCATGGCAAAGGCAAAATTCCCTACACCAGAAGAACTTTCGAAGATAAGTTATACCCCTCCTCAAAAGGGATGGATGGATACCCCGGTTGATATCAGACCGGGAATTTTTTGCTGGGGCGCTAAAGAAAAAAGTTTAAAACCTATAGGTTTTCCTAATGCGAGAGACTGGAACCCTACAGATGAAGATTGGAAGATTCAGGAAAATTGGAAAGAGATATTCCTTGAAACCATGGGAGACCTGCTTAAGAAGTACCGTTCTTTCAGGCTTTTTATGGATATCTGCGTAAGGTGCGGTGCATGTGCTGACAAGTGCCACTACTTTATCGGCGGAGGGGACCCTAAGAATATGCCTGTTCTCAGAGGAGAACTTCTCAGGTCAATATACAGGAGATATTTTACAGCGTCTGGAAAGGCATTAGGAAAGATTGCAGGGGCAAGAGAACTTACCATGGATGTGCTTAAAGAGCTATGGTATTATGCCTATCAGTGTTCCGAATGCAGGCGCTGCTCACTGTTCTGTCCTTACGGTATTGATACTGCTGAAATTACCATTATGGCAAGAGAGCTTCTCAATCGTTTGGGTTTAAACATCGAATGGATTGCAGGACCTGTTGCGAATTGTTACAGAACAGGAAATCATCTCGGGCTTCAGCCCCATACGATCAGGGATTCGTTTGACATGTTCCTCGATGATGTAGAAACAATCACAGGGATAAGAGTAGCCCCCACCTTTAACAGAAAGGGAGCTGAAATCCTTTTGGTTATTCCTTCTGGAGATATGTTTGCAGATCCCGGCACTTTCACAACTATGGGTGAGCTGCTTCTTTTCAATGAGCTCGGACTCGACTACACCATTAGCACGTATGCATCTGAGGGCGGAAATTTCGGGTTCTTTACAACAAATGAAATGGCGAAAAGGCTGCATACCAAGATTTACTCAGAGGCCAAGAGGTTAGGAGTAAAATGGATACTTGGAGGAGAATGCGGCCATATGTGGAGGGTATGGCATCAGTACCATAATACATGGTTTGGACCTATTGACTTTCTTGAAGAACCTGTCTCTCCAATAACAGGTACTAAGTTCGAGAATGCAAAATCCAACAAGACAGTCCATATCATCGAATTTACTGCTGATTTAATAAGGAACGGCAAACTGAATATAGATAAAAGCAGGAACGATCACCTGAAGGTTACCTTCCATGACTCCTGTAATCCTGCAAGAGGCATGGGGTTTTTTGAAGAACCAAGGTATGTAATTAAAAGTGTATGTAATAATTTCTATGATATGCCTGATAATACCATAAGGGAGCAGACCTTCTGCTGCGGAAGCGGTTCCGGATTGAATGCAGGAGAAAACATGGAAACAAGGCTAAGGGGAGGTCTACCCAGGGCAAACGCTGTGAGGTATGTTCACGAGAAATTCGGTGTGAACATGCTTGCTAATATCTGTGCGATTGACAGGGCTGCTCTTCCTCCTTTAATGGATTACTGGGTACCAGGAGTTAGGGTTACAGGAACTCACGAGTTAGTTGCTAACGCAATGGTTTTTAAAGGAGAGAAAAAGAGGGTAACTGATATGCGTGGTGACCCACTTCCAGGAATGGAGGGCAAAGAAAATGTATAACGGAGGTAAAATAATCATCGGGATTATCATATTTGTTGGTTTGGTAACTTTTCCGTTATGGAGTAATATGGGGAAAATAGAAGTTAAACCTGATCCAAAAACCGATACCGCTGAAATTATGAAATTACCTGAGAATGAAAGGGTATGCGTTGAGGCTACAACATTCATGAAAAAGGAGCATATGCAATTGCTAAACGACTGGAGGGATTGGGTAGTCCGTGACGGCGAAACTATATATGTAAATGCAACTGGAAAAGAATATACGATGAGTCTTCAGAAAACCTGTATGAAGTGTCATTCGAATAAGACAAAATTTTGTGATGTATGCCACAATTATGCGGATGTAAAACCATACTGCTGGGATTGCCATATTGCCCCGAAGGAGAAAGAGATATGAGTATGAATAGAAGAGAATTTTTAAAAATAGCTGGAATCTCTACTGTTTTGGGTATTGGAGGCATTACCGCCGCCAGCGGATTACGGAAAAACCTGGTCGAAGCTTCTCAGGTTAAGCCGAGTTCCGGGGCGCTAAAAGCAAAAAGGTGGGCAATGGTCATTGATATGAGTAAATTCAAGACTGATGATGACTATCAAAGATGTATTGATGCGTGTCATCGTGCCCACAATGTCCCTAATATCAGCAACCCAAAACAAGAAGTTAAATGGTTATGGAAAGAGACTTATGAACATGCATTCCCGGGGCAGGAAGATGAATATCTCTCGGAGGAAATAAAACACTTGCCATTCCTTGTGCTGTGTAACCATTGTACTAATCCTCCCTGCGTCAGGGTGTGTCCTACGAAGGCTACATTTAAGAGAAATGATGGAATTGTCATGATGGATATGCACCGTTGTATTGGATGCAGATTCTGTATGGCTGCATGTCCTTATGGAGCAAGGAGCTTCAATTTCAAGGACCCTCGGAAGCTCGATCCGGGATTAGAAAAAAATCTCGAATTCCCGACAAGGACAAAAGGTGTGGTGGAAAAGTGTACACTTTGCTATGAGAGGCTTGCTGAAGGGCTTGAACCAGCTTGTGTTGAAGCTTCAAAAGGGGGATTGATCTTTGGAGATCTGGAAGACCCTGATTCTGAAGTCAGGAAAGTTCTCAGTTTAAATTACAGCTTCAGACGCAGACCTGAGCTCGGTACACAGCCCGGTGTTTATTACATTTTAGGAGGTAAGGAATAATGCTTGAGAAGGCACTAAAAGGAGGAACAAGATACTGGGTTTGGATATTCTTTTTGCTCTCTGTTATCGGTACAGGATTTATTGCTTATCTCTACCAATTTAAAGTTGGTCTGGGAATAACAGGCATGAGCAGAGACGTCTCATGGGGCTTGTACATAGGGCAATTTACATTCCTTGTCGGTGTAGCAGCCTCAGGAGTTATGGTTGTATTACCTTATTACCTTCACGACTATAAAAAATTTGGCAGGATTACCGTTCTGGGTGAATTTCTGGCTATTTCTGCTGTTATTATGTGTATGTTGTTTATCTTTGTTGACATGGGGCAACCGCTCCGTGTACTTAATGTTATACTTCACCCGACACCTAACTCTGTCATGTTTTTTGATATGCTTGTTTTGAGTGTTTACCTCTTGCTTAACATATTAGTCGGTTGGACCGTTTTAGGAGCTGAGCGTAAAGGCTTCCCGTATCCTAAGTGGGTAAAACCTTTTGTTTACCTTTCGATTGCATGGGCACCTTCTATTCATACAGTTACAGCTTTCCTGTATGCTGGTCTACCGGGAAGACACTTCTGGTTATCTGCGATAATGGCAGCTCGGTTCCTGGCCTCAGCATTTGCAGGCGGGCCGGCACTTCTCATCCTCCTGGCGCTAATTGTACGGAAATACACTAAATTTGATCCGGGTAAGGAGGCAATCCAGGCACTTGGGAAGATTGTTACCTACTTCATGATTACCAACGTATTTTTCCTTGGACTCGAATTCTTTACTGCATTCTACAGCCAGATTCCGGGTCATATGCATTCCTTCATATATCTTTACAGCGGGTTGGAAGGACATGCAAAACTTGTCCCGATTATGTGGTTATCCAGCATACTCGCCGTAATTGCTCTTGCGATATTGATTTTCCCACAAAACAGGAAGAAAGAAGGTCTACTGGCAATTGCATCAGTATCAACTTTTTTATCACTCTGGATTGATAAAGGGTTTGGCCTGATCGTAGGCGGTTTCGTCCCAAATCCGTTTGAGAAAATAACCGAGTACTGGCCTACAGTGCCTGAGACTTTAATAACCCTGGCAGTTTGGGCGATAGGATTTTTGGTGCTTACCATACTTTATAAGATAGCTGTATCAATTAAGGAAGATGCAGTCTTTGATAAATATGGTGAAAAGCAGGTACAAGCTACGAATAAGTAGAAAAAGATTGATGTATTAAGATTATATTAGTAAGTTTAAAAATTAAAGAATATTTTATTAGATTAATTTTGAGGAGGTTAAACGTTCATGAATATTGTTAAAGTGGACAAGGACAAATGTGAGGGTTGTGAGGAGTGCGTTAGTAATTGTCCCGTGGGCGTTTTTCAGTTGGTTGATGGCAAGGCAGACCCTTATCAGGCTGACATATGTGAAGGTTGTGAAACTTGTGTTAGTGTATGTTCAACTGGCGCTGTGAGTTTAAAACTGGAATGAGGGCAAACGAGAAGTGACTCTGAAAGAGATGTAAAAATTATGTTATGTGAGATAAAAGGGGATGCTGGGAAATCCAGCATCCCCTTTTTTGTTATTTAAATAATTTTTCTCTGTAATTTACCTGCTGGAGGTTTTTTGGAAGAGTTTATATCAAGATACGGTTATGCTGCCATTTTTATATTCACATTTTTTGAGGGTGAGAGTGTTCTCATTGCAGCGGGATTTCTTGCTTACAGAGGATATCTTGATGTAAATTTGGTAATAATTGTTTCAGCTTTAGCTTCATATGTGGGTCACGGAGCGTTTTTTCTGATTGCCATGCACAGAAGAGAGGCGTTTATTAAATTTACCCAGAAACTGATAAGAGCTGATCTTTCGAAGCTCGAGTCTTTAATGTCGAGGTATGGCATTGCATCTATATTTATAAGTCAATGGATTTATGGTTTCAGGCTGATGAGTGCTGCAGTACTTGGTCTTTCACGCATGGGCAAAAAAAAATATTTCACCTTTATGCTTATAAGTTGTCTGATATGGGCGATTATCTGTACCTATGCAGGCTATTTTTTCGGCGTGACAATTAAAAATGTTCTCGGTGATATTAAAAAATATGAACTTTATGTAGCATCGGGTGTTATTACAGGAGGTTTTATAATCTGGTTTGTGCTGGAAGTTAGAAGAAGGAAAGGTGCTGAGGATAAAAATATTAAAATC
>Ga0154657_1086_pt1 | contig 13258 bp, 12 predicted proteins | sample Rifle2008BG13ft_FD_116086 | JGI IMG/M metagenome (GOLD analysis project Ga0154657, IMG submission 116086) | Nitrospirae bacterium RBG_13_39_12 | reverse complement strand
ATAACAGCAGAGCCGAGATTGATGTACACCCCTCCTTCAAGGTCTGAGACTACTGAAGAAAAAAGTCTAAAGTCCCTTAAACTTCCTTCTCCAACAGCCGAGCCATCAGCATCAGGATGCATATGAATAATATCAGTTCCAACAGCGATATGAACGGTTGAAGGAACAGCGATATCGAATGCAGATGCAAAAATACTTTTATTCTTGAACCTGAACCTGCTCTTGTAAATCATCTCACCAATCGACCTTCCTATCCCGTATCCTTTCCTTACTCCCTCATTTATGGCCTTATTAACATACCTCCCAGTCTCTTGGGCCATACCAAAAGTCCCCCTGCATAATTCTTTTTCAACATCCTCTGAGGTTTTTCCCATAAAAGAAAGCTCGAAGTCATGTATAATGCAAGCGCCATTTGTAGCCAGAGCAGTTATAACCTTTTTCTGCATGAGGTCAATAATCACAGGAGAAAGCCCTACTTTTATAGGGTGTGCTCCCATCCCGAGGATTACAGGCCTTTTGTTCTTCTTTGCCCACACGATTTTCTCGACAACAGCTCTGAAATCCCTTGCAGCAAGTATGCCAGGGAGCTTATCTAAAAAAGTCTCTAGTTTATCACCCCTTACATGGGGTACAGCAAAAGAAGACATAGAAACCTTACTTTTTCTCTTATTTATGGGATAGGTCTTTACTGATTTTAGTGAGATAAGTCTATATTTTTTCACGTAGTAAATCTTACCACAAAATAACTATCGAATCATCTAATTTTCTGGAATTGTTTCAATAAAACAGTAAATGACTTATAAATCAGTTCGGTTATGTTGATTTTATAGCCTGTTTTATGGTATTAAATACAAACTAATTCAGGAGGGATTGAATTGCCACCTAAAGCACGACCAAAGAAAAATCTATCAGCCATGAAAAGGGCTCGACAGGCTGTAAAACGGAACCTTCGTAACAGAACCGTACGCAGTACTGTTAAAACTATCATAAAGAAGGTTGAAACAGCGATAGCTTCTGGTAACAGAGAAGATGCAGGCAAGGCACTTACCGAGGCAGTAAAAGCACTTAATAAGGCTGTCTCAAAAGGGGTTATACACAGAAATACTGCTTCAAGAAATATTTCACGGCTTACTAAGAAGGTAAATGCCCTTCCTGCAGCCGGAGCAGCTTAACCAAAAGATACTCCATAGGATAGGCTCTGCCGGAGCTTTTTATATCTATATCAGCACTGTTCAGGGCTTCGAATAATCTGAGAAAATATTCGTTATTTGTAGGGTTTACCCCTGGAGTCATGTTACGACTGTATTGCCAATTCAGGGCTCCAATGAGACTGTAATCATCTGCTGTCTCACTTAATGTCTTGTATATTTTGAATATTTTTTCTGCATTTTTCTCTGTCAGTGCTTCCACAAGGTCAAATATACTGTAAGTCCTTCCACCTGCAATAATCTCAGAGATGTCATCTATTTCTATCCTTTTCTTTCCAAGTAAAGAAATTTTCTCAATCTCCGAAGAAAGAAGGCCCATATCAGGGCCTATGAGACCTATTAAATAATCGGCTGCAGCATCAGATATTTCTAAACCCTTCAATCCAACCTTCTGCTTTATCCAGTATGTAATTTCTGTCTCCCTAATGTCGAGAGATACAGATTTCACCCTTCTTAACCTGTCTCTCATGTCTTTCTTCAATATTCCTTCATGAAGCATTATAAAAGTTGAACCGGATGCCGGTTTCGAGATATAAGTGTCCAGAATTTTCTGGTCCTTTTTGGAAAGTTTACTGAGGTTTCCTGATATAACTGTAATCCTTCGACTTCCAAAGAAAGAGACCGTATTTACCACATCCAATATCATTTCAAATGACATGCTATCTTCTTTTAATAAAGAAAGATCGAATATGTGCAGATTAAAATCTCTTTCTTCTTCAGGCACAAGTCTTTTTATTTCCTCTAAAGCTTCTCTGTGTAAAAAGGGGTCGGATGCATACAGCAGATAAACCGGAGAAGGTAGTCCTTTTTCTACTTCATGAAGAAATGCCTTGAAACTCATTGGTAAATAACTAAAGAGACTATCTGCATAGCCATATCTTTTACAGCCCTTTCTGATGCAAGTTCCTTAGAAGAAAGTACATCTTCCAGCAAATCGGAACTTTGAAAAGAGACGATGAATGGAGACCCTATTTTCTCAAAGTCTTTAATATTCCCTGAAGAATCCACAATTCTGAAATCTCCTTCAATAATTACTTCGTATTCGGTTGCTACATCATATTTCTGTGAAAGAATCCTTAATTCAAATTTATAAATCCTGCCACTGAGTTTAAAGGCCGACTCAGGATAAACATTAATCCCCTGTTTTAAAAACTCCTCTGTTAATGCCCTATGAAGTTTGTCCTGGAGTTTTGGTTCAACAGTCAGATTTTCTATATTACCAATCTGTATCGAATCAAAAGGCAATGATGACTTTCCGTGGATTGTATAACCACAACCACAAAAAACAACGAGTAAGCAGTAAGCAGTAAGCAGTAACCCGGTTTTTATTTTCATTTATCCTTCAACAACTATATTAATCAATTTGCCTTTCACTACGATAATTTTTTTAATTGTCCTGGTACCTATATATTCTTTTACTTTTTGCTCTTCAATCGCCATTTTTTTTATCTCATCATCAGGGATCCCCGGTGATATCATAATCTTTGATCTTAGTTTACCATTAATTTGTATAACAAGCTCTATCTCCTCTTTCTTTATAGCTTCCTCGTCCCAGTCAGGCCATTTTTGTTCAAATATGCTTGGCTTATTCCCTATAACTTCCCACAGTTCTTCCGAGATATGGGGAGAAAAAGGTGAAAGGAGAAGCAGGATGTTTTCTATTGCAAACCTGAATACCGCCCGGTCTTCATCGGTTCCGGGTTCAAATGAAGTTATCTCGTTCATAAGTTCCATCAAAGCAGCTATCGCAGTATTAAAGTGGTATTCACGCTCGATGTCTGTAGTGACTTTTTTTATAGTCTGGTGAGTCTTACGGTATAGGCTCATGGCTGATGTTTGAAGGTTTGATATCTTATTTACTTCGAATTCCGAATTTCGTCGCATCAGGCGACTCGCCGGGGAGAGAATTTCAGACTCGTTTTTATATATAACCCACCATAATCTGTTCAAAAATCTGTTCGCTCCATCAACCCCTTTATCTGACCAGTCAAGGTCTTTCTCGGGAGGGGCAGCAAAGAGAGAAAACAACCTTGATGTATCTGCACCGTATTTTTCTATCAGATAGTTGGGGTCAACAACATTTCCCTTTGACTTTGACATCTTAGCACCATCTTTTATTACCATGCCCTGTGTAAGAAGGTTCCGGAAAGGTTCACTTACATTTATAAGTCCGAGGTCACGAATAACCCTTGTAAAAAACCTTGAATAAAGAAGATGAAGGACTGCATGCTCAACACCTCCTATATATTGATCTACAGGCATCCAGTAAAAGATATTCTTGTTATCAAATGGCTCTTCATCTCTTTTTGAGCAGTATCTTAAAAAATACCATGATGAATCCACAAAGGTATCCATGGTATCCGTCTCTCTTTTTCCATCGCCGCCACATTTTGGACATTTAACCTTGAGGAATTTTTCCGACTCAAGAAGTGGAGAGCCTCCTTTCCCCGTAACTCTTACATCTTCAGGAAGCAGTACGGGAAGGTCTTTTTCAGGGACAGGGACAATACCGCATTTAACACAGTAAATCACCGGAATCGGGGTGCCCCAGTATCTCTGCCGGGAAACCCCCCAATCCCTCAGCTTAAAATAAACAACTGCCTTCCCGAACCCATTCTCCTCTATAAAACGTACTATCATCTGTCTGGCGTTATCACTATCCATATTGCTAAACGGACCTGAATCTACAAGTATGCCTTCATCTTCATAAGCCTCTGTAAGCTCTGATATTTTTCTGTCTTCAGGTACAATAACAACCTTAACCGGCAGATTATATTTCTTTGCAAACTCAAAATCCCTTTGGTCATGTGCAGGTACAGACATAATCGCACCTGTTCCGTATTCCATAAGAACAAAGTTAGCAACATAAATAGGTATTTTTTCTACATTTAACGGATTTTTCGCATAATAACCTGTGAAAAGCCCTATCTTTTCGTCCTCCTTACCGTATTTAGCCTTTATGGCTTCAAGCTTATCAATATCTTTAACCAGTTTCTCAGATACTGGATGTTCAGGGGCAATACACATAAAAGTCACACCAAAAAGGGTATCAGGCCTTGTAGTAAATATTCTTAACTGTTCATCGGTTCCCTCAACTTGGAAATCAACTTCTACCCCTTCACCCTTGCCAATCCAGTTTTTCTGCATGAGTACCACTCTATCAGGCCATCCTGTCAATTCATCACAGCCTTGAAGCAATTCTTCTGCATATCTGGTTATCCTGAAAAACCATTGTTCGAGCTTCTTTTGAATAACTGTACTTTCACACCGCCAGCATTTTTCATCTATTACTTGCTCATTGGCAAGGACAGTAGTACAGGAAGGACACCAGTTTACATAAGAATATTTCCTGTAGGCGAGTCCCCTCTCGAGCATCTTCAGAAAAAACCACTGGTTCCATCTGTAATATTCAGGATCGCAGGTGGTTACCTCTCTCCCCCAGTCATAGCTGAGTCCCATACGGTCAATCTGTTTCTTCATGTGATCAATATTTTTATATGTCCACTCAGAAGGATGTACACCATGTTTTATTGCTGCATTCTCTGCGGGCATCCCGAAAGCATCCCACCCCATTGGATGAAGAACACTGTAACCGCACATCCTTTTATATCTTGCTATCACATCACCTATGGCATAGTTCCTTACATGTCCCATATGGATTTCGCCGGAAGGATACGGGAACATCTCGAGGCAGTAGAATTTCTTCAGGGATAAGTCTAAATCTGTTTTAAAAATTTCTCTTCTAGCCCAGTATTCCTGCCACTTTAACTCAACCTTCTGAGGATTGTATCTTTCTTCCAAAGCCTGCTTGCCTCCTGAAATTAAAAAACTCAGACTCTTATGAAAAGCCAAGAGATACCCGAGCCCTATTATAGCAAAAACAGCTACACCCTAAACATAGTTCAATTTATATTCAGCGTTTTAATGTTGAGGCTATAAAACGATTGTCATCCTGAACTTCTCTATTGTATAGAAAATATTTTTAATTGTTGATCGTAATCTAAAATTCTACAAACAGAGCAGATTGCATAACATACCCTTTAAAGATATAATTAATCTTAAATAATGGATTAGCTTATGGGAGTTTGCGGGGTTAAACCCTACAAACAGCTGGTGATTTATTAAACCACACTAGTTACTCCTTATGACTGGTTACAAAATGTAATAATTATGGGCAAAACAGCAGCTATAATTATAATAGGTGATGAAATACTCTCCGGTAAGGTGCAGGAGAGTAATTCTTTTTTTATAGCTAAAGAGCTAAGGTCGCACGGGATAAACTTATGCCGCATATCGATCATTCCAGATTCTACAGATGAAATAGCTGAAGACGTCAGAAAATATTCTGAAAAGTTTGATTATGTTTTTACCTCTGGAGGTATTGGTCCAACACATGATGACATTACTATAGAGAGCATATCAAAAGCATTTAATGTTAAACCTGTTATTAATAATACCTTGAAGGAACTGCTCGAAAAAAGACATCCTAACCTCTCACCTGAGCAGTTAAAAATGGCAGAAGTTCCTGAAGGGGCAGAACTTGTAAATGATGGTACGCTATCTTTCCCTTTGATTAAATTCAAGAATATTTTTATTTTCCCCGGGATACCAGAATTTCTGAGAAAAAAATTTTTTGCAATAGTAAAACTATTTAATGAACCTCTTATCCTACTGAAAAAGGTTTATTTAAATGAATATGAATCCAGTATTGCGCCAATTCTGAGTGATATACTGAAAAAATACAAGGATATAAAAATAGGCTCATATCCTGTAGTTAATAATAGTGAATATACAGTAATGGTCACAATAGAATCATTAGATGAAACCGCTCTAAATTCAGCTCTTGCAAATCTTTTAGAAAGATTGCCAAAAGAAAAGATTGTCAGAATAGAAGAATGATCAAGTTTAAAACATCAAGAAGTTAGATAAGAGTTGTACTTTCTGTATTTTTAAATACCAATTTCGATTTAACTGCGATTTACTTTAAAGATTAAATTGATAAGTGCCCCATTTCCTGCAATTCGAGCACCTGCCTGACCACTCAGAGGATATATTACCGCAATCCTTGCAGCTGTATGACAGACTGAAAGCGGGTTTATTAATATCAATTGCCTTTTTGAATTCATATACAGCCCTATCCATCTGATTCCTCTTCATATAAAGGTTTCCCATCAAGAGGTAAAAACCCGAATAAGCAGCAGTCCCTGTATCTACAGATGTCAATATCTCGAACGCATCATCTATCATCTCGAGTCTGTAATAAAGCTTTCCAAGTAGAAATTTTATAACATTGTCCTGTGATTTCTTCGACAGGCTGTTTTTATAAATCCTTATCAGTCTCGCGGGTTCACCAACATTTATAAGCAAGTCCTCAAGCCTGGAGAGTACGATCATAGATGATGTTTGCTCATAACTCTTTTCAAGAAGATTAATTGCCTCTTCAGCTTCCCCTTCTCTCAAAAGCACTTCCGCAAGTCCTAAAGTAGCAGGCACAAAATCTTTTTCTAACCTTAAAACTGTCTTGAATGCCTTTTTTGCCTTTTCAAGCTCTCCGTTCTCAAGACTGTGCCTGCCATACTCATACTTGTATCCAGCAAGGTTCTGTCTTTCAAGGTTCTTACCTTTTTCAGTATGTTCATACTTAAATATTGCTTTCTGAACAAAAATAAGTTCATCCCACCTGTCAAGTCTTTCAAGGATATCCCTTTTCTTATACATGGCTAAAAGGTTTTTATCATCTATCTCAAGTATTTCTTCAATATACCTTAGAGCATCCTGCCATCTGGCAGTCTTTTCCATAAGCCTTTCAAGAGCAAATAGTGCGTCAATGCTTTGTGGTTTAAGATTCCATGCCTTCTGATAATACTCACGTGCTTTCTGAAAATCTTCTTCAGAGACAGAAATATCGCCGAGTTGAAGCAATGCATTGATGTGTTCAGGTTCTTCTGACAGAACTTCATTGAGCAGTTTTTTTGCGTCTTGCTGATTATGACGGCCTCGCAAATAATTCAAAGCCTTTGAATACAATTCCTGAACTTTTGCTTCTTTTTTCTGTTTTTTCTGATACTGCCAGTTGTCCAGGTATTTCTTTGTGTCTCTTACCATAAAATAAAAAAGCATCGCAAAAGCACCGAATGCGACTGATAATAAAACAAGAGCAATTGTAGGGGCCTCATAAACTTCGCCGAATGGGATCTTTACGGTAGTAACTCCCTGATTATAGATAGCAAATACAGCGAGTGCTGAAAGGAATAAGACAATGACAAATATTGTAATTTTTCCCATTAATTATGATTATTATTCAATCTGGACTCTTTTGGCGTCTATCCAGAGTTTTTCAAGCTCATAATAAGTCCTCGTCTCTTTTTCAAATATATGGATTATTATATCTCCGTAATCCATGAGGACCCAGTGACTGTAAGTTAATCCTTCAATTCCGAGAGGCTTGATGCCTGCATCATCAAATTTATCTTTTATCAGCTCTGTTATTGCTTTTACCTGAGTAGTACTTTCTCCTGAACAGATAATAAAATAATCTGCTATAGTGGTAAGACCCTTCAAATCTAGGATAAGAACATCCTTTGCTTTCTTATCCAGGGCTGCAACTGCTGCTTTTAAAGCTTTATCTTTACTTTCTAAAGGTCTGCCCTCCCTTCACTTTTATTTTTTTAATATAGCTTATTAGAAATTATATAGGATTCGACTTCTGCTGGCAATAGGTATTTTATGCTTTTATCCTGTTTTATAAGCCACCTAATTTCTGTTGACGATATATCAATCGGGGTAAGTCTGAGAAAGGTAATATTTCTGTTGCTATTGAGTTTTATGCTATATGTTTCTATCTTAGCATTATCAAGTTCCTTCAGGATTCGAATATTAATTTTAATATAAGGTGATGCCTTTAAATCAATAAACTTGAAGTCAGGCCTCGATATTACAACAAAATCAGTAAGTGCTGTAAGTTTTTCAGGTTGCCGCCAGTTAATAATATCCAGGAAAGCGTCTATACCCAGAATAAAAGAAAACTCTACTTCGGGATCAGCTTTTTTTAGTTTACTAACTGTGTTTACTGTAAAAGACTTTCCGGGCGGGTTGCACTCTATATCTGACAGCTCAAAAAGACGGTTAGTAAAGATTGCAAGCCTTGTCATCTTATATCTGTGTATTGCATCAGCAATTTCTTCTTTTTTCAGTGGGGGACTACCAGACGGGATAAAAAGAATCTTATCGAAGTTGAGCTTTCCCCTTACCTCCTCGGCAGCCCTCAAATGTCCATAATGTATGGGGTTAAATGTCCCGCCGAATATGCCTATTTTCATCTAAAAATAGCCTTGCACTCAGCTGTCATTCTGGCTTGTCCAGAATCCTTCTTAACCCTTTTAATAAATTTATTACGAAGAAAGATTCCAGACAAGCTGGAATGACATTTAAACACATAGATTGTTAAACAAGAGATAATTTTCATTCCCCGTTAGCAAATGGATAAGTAAACTTATCTTGTACCCTGTATCTTGCATCTTTATTCTACTCCCTTAATTGCCCGTTCCCCAATACTATAAACTTCGTGCATGTCAGTTCCTCAAGCCCCATTGGTCCCCTAGCATGGATCTTGTCAGTAGATATCCCTATCTCCGCTCCAAGCCCGAACTGGAAACCGTCGTTTAGTCTTGTGGAGGCATTCACAAATACTGCTGACGAGTCAACCTCTTTCAGAAAACGCATGGCTGTATTGTAATCTTTTGTAACAATTGCATCAGAATGTGAAGAACTGTATTTTGCGATATGTGTCATTGCTTCATCTATATCCCTCACTATTTTTACATTCAATATGAGGTCAAGATACTCCCTGTAAAAATCCTCTTCCTTGACCTTCTCAAGCGACGGATCTATCTTTCTTGTTAGAGGACACCCTTTAACCCTTACATTTACTTCTTTAAGCTTCCTTATTATTCCGGGCAGAAAATACTTTGCGATCTTTTTGTCAACTAGCATTGTCTCCATTGCATTGCAGGTACCCGGCCTTTGCACCTTTGCATTATAGCAAATCTCTTCCGCCATTTTTAGATCGGCATTTTTGTCAACAAAAACATGACAGACTCCTTTATAGTGCTTAAGGACAGGTATTCTTGAATTTTCGGTAACAGCCCTTATCAGTTGTTCACCGCCTCTGGGTATTATCAAATCAACGATTCCCTCGAGCTTGAGCATCTCCATTACTGCCTTTCTGTCAGGTATGTCTATAAAGGTCACGGCTCCCTCATGGAGTCCCTGTTTTCTTACAACATCTCTTAAAACATTTACTATTGCCCTGTTAGAATTAATAGCCTCAGAGCCTCCCCTTAGCAATACAGCATTACCGGCCTTAAGACAAAGACCTGTTGCATCTGCTGTAACATTCGGTCTTGACTCATAGATAATTCCAATAACACCGATGGGTACTCGCATTTTTCCAACAGTCATTCCGTTTGGTCTCTGCCACATCTTAGTTACCTCACCAACAGGGTCAGGAAGAGCTGATATCTCAAAAAGTCCCTGCGACATTTCATCAATACGTTTTTCGTTTAAGGTAAGCCTGTCTATTAATGCCTTTGAAAGACCTTTTTTCTGGGCATATTTTATGTCTTTCCTGTTCTCGGTAATAAGCTCCTTTGCCCTTTTCTTCAATGCCTCAGCCATCTTCACAAGAGCACCATTTTTCTGTCTTGATGATGCTTTTGCAAAAACCCTTGCACCCTCTTTGGCATCCCTTGCCTTATTCACAACAAATGCTTCTATGTTCATAAATTACCTCCCTGACGGTAAACTTTGATAAATGTTATCTGGATATAAAATATTTTTGGTCCTAAATGAATAAATTCATACTTTGTAAGGGACTTGCTTAATTATGAAATATTTTTTGAGGTAGCCAATAACAGCTTTCCCAAGTCCCAATTATCAATATAAATATAACACAGATTGACTTACCACTGTCCTAATTTTAAAATGTCCTATGTCACATATTAAAATCCTTCCGCATGATTTAAGGAATAAGATTGCTGCGGGTGAGGTTATAGAAAGACCTGCCTCAGTTGTTAAGGAGCTGATAGAGAACTCAATCGATGCAAGAAGTACTGATATAGGTATAGAAGTTTTATACGGTGGCAAGCGTCTGATAAAAGTCTCAGATAATGGTATAGGCATGGATAAAGAAGACGCTGTTCTCTGCTTCGAAAGACATGCAACCAGCAAACTTATCAGTGAAAAAGACCTGTTCAATATAAAAACGCTGGGATTTAGAGGTGAGGCCCTTTCGTCTATTGCATCTGTTTCAAAAATCAGACTGATCACTGGCCTTAAAGGTTCACCTTCAGGTATATCCCTCGAAATGCTCGGAGGTGAGGTAAAAGATCTAAAGGATTCTCCCTCCAATGGAACGTCAGTTGAGGTAAGGGATTTATTCTTTAATACACCTGCGAGAAAGAAATTCCTTAAATCAAACAACACAGAGCTTTTTCATATTATAGATACAGTTACAAAAGAAGCCCTTTCCCACTGGGATATAGGCTTCAGGATTACATCTGATAAGCAGGAAATCCTAAACCTGCCTTTATCAGTGGAACAAAAAGAACGTATAACGCAGGTATATGGAGAAGAGTTTGCTGATAAACTTATTGAGATTTATTCTGAAACAGAAGGGATCAAATTGAAATCATACGTATCAAAAAGCGAAAACTTCAGAAACAGAAAATCCCACCAGTTTATATTTATAAATAAAAGACCGATTAAGGACCTTTCAATTTCCCATGCAGTATATAGAGCTTACGAAGGTATTCTACCTAATGATAAGCACCCTGTCTTCCTTCTCTTTCTGGAGATTAACCCCTGGAAGGTAGACTTTAATGTTCATCCTACAAAACGGGAAGTTAGATTTGAGGATAAAGAATCCATTTATCGTTTTGTGAATATATCCATCAGCAAAGCTGTAAGAGATGAGCGGACTGAATATATAAAGCAATTCACGGAAATTCCCGCAACTGATACTTTTACTCCTGTAGTTAATGCCTATGATATGTCTCATTTTGAACGAGTTGAATCTTCCGGGTCTGTAATATCAGAAGCCCTTGAACTTGCATACAAACCCTATCTGCCTTTTATCTACTTAGGAGAAACTTTCATTGCTGTTTCAGGCAAGGGAGGCCTTACACTAATAGATCATCACGCAGCGCATGAGAGAATCCTATATGAGAAATTTTTAAAGGGGATTAACCTTAACTCTCATCAGCTCTTATTCCCCAGGCAGGTAAAGCTGTCGCATAAAGAATACAGGGTTATTCTTGAAAACACCCTTATGCTCATGGATTTCGGTATAGAGATAGACGACTTCGGACACGAAACTGTAGTCGTACGTTCACTTCCCGACGTTTTAAAAGATACTGATATCAGTGGTATCCTTTCAGATGTCGCGTCGTGTATTGTTGAAAAGATAGCTCCGGATAAATCCCTTAAAGAGACTATCGCAGCAAAGATTGCATGCAACAGCTCAGTACGGGGAAAAGTTATCCTTAACCAGGAAAAGATTTCAAGCTTAATACATGAACTTGAAAAAACAGACCATCCCGACCAGTGTCCGCATGGCAGACCAACAAGAATATTTCTTTCTCTGGATGACTTAAAGAAGATGTTTAAGAGGAAATAATCTTATCTAAATATTTTTGAGTATAAATCGGAAACCTTTTTGAAAGTTCCTTAACTGTAGCCATTGAGAGCTTTTTCGTATCGAGCTCGTCTAAATCTAATACCGCCATTCCTCTCGATGCAAGATACACAAGGTCAAGAAATGCCTTTTCAGGCTTTGAAATATAAATTCCACCTTGTATATCATAGCCCCAGAAAAGCTCTTTTTTTATCTGCCTAAACTCTACATCCCTTCCTTCAACAGTAAGTCTTTTGGTTTTTCTTGTTGTGGCAAAGGTTAATGTATAAGGTATGAGGTTAAAAACGCCATACCGCGAAAGTGCGGATTCAAATGAGAGATAGTTTGGCATATAAAGGGATGCAGCGATATTCTCTGTGGATGGTTTTGCTGTAAAAAGACGATAAATGCCTTTGCCTATCCTTTCCAATATTCCTTTATCAACCAATCGTTTGATTGTCACATATAGGCTATCTTTGGACAGACCAGTTATCTTTTCAAGATCTGCAATGGAATAAAATGGCTTGTTAAATCGCTCCAGGGACTTTATGAGTTCTATTGTCTTCATACCTTCAGTTTATCTGTTACAGGCCAGAAATCCTTTGGAAGGTATTTTCTTAATTCACGTACCAGTTCTTTTTTAGAGGTCGAAATTGTCCCGGGATTATATGGTCTTTTAAGTTTCTGACATATATACCACAAATCAAAAATATCTTTTGGTTTTGCCCTCTCTTTTATACATGCAAGCTTGTCCTTATATAGTTGTTCAAGGGTACCTACGCTACCAAGACATTGCGCGGTAGAAAGGGGGGATGATATAATTACCAGATCAAATTTATAATTTTTTTCACGCCTTTTAGATATCTCAATCTTTATCCTGAAAGGCGAAGGAAGATAGTCCTGAGTAATTTTAATCTCTCCCAGATATGTGTAATATTTTTCCTCTAAATCTGTTAATGCAAGCTCTGAATACGGAGAAATGATTTTTTTAACAATGAGTTTGAATTTACCCTTTAACTTATCCTCGATAAGAGAGAAATCAAGGTCTTCAGAGAACCTCGGAGAACCATAGACAAGCCTTAATGCTGTACCACCCTTGAATATGAGAAACTTTCCCTCAGGGGAGTCAAAAAGTCCCTTCAGTATCATAGTCTCCCAGAACTCCCTGACCACTTGAGTTATATCAATCTTTAAAGTTTTGGCCTGATTCTCAGCTATATCTCGTTCCATATTTATTAACAGTTTTGTTAAGTTATAAGGAACTATATAATATCCATAATGTTTTGTCAAATTTCGAATCATCCCTGTTGACATCAAACACGCATTTTGATAGTTTATTAATAGTATAGCGTATTTTTTGTCATTCCCGAAGTTCGTA
>Ga0154657_1151_pt3 | contig 13447 bp, 13 predicted proteins | sample Rifle2008BG13ft_FD_116086 | JGI IMG/M metagenome (GOLD analysis project Ga0154657, IMG submission 116086) | Nitrospirae bacterium RBG_13_39_12 | reverse complement strand
AAGCCAGCATGACAAAGTAAATGCACTCATTTTTATGTCCACTTTATGTCCACACTATTATGAGAACCTTAATTATCATACCCCTACATGGGTCCTCCCTTTCTTGTATGACATGTAAGACAGCCTGTTCCAGCAACCCCGTTACGCGCAAACATGTTGTTATAGTCCCACCGCAGTATATCCGGATAGGGACTTGCATGCGCCCTGTGGCATGAGAGGCACATGATTACGCTGTTCAAGTCAACCTCTGTCTCGCCCCCTGTCGGCTCTTTGAAGGCAACAGGCGCCTCAAGGCTGTAAGTTATGTAAGCCTGATACTCAGAGCCTGCAAAGCCCCCGTGTACAGAGTCAAAGGCAATGTCGGCAGGATGCCTTACCCATAAAGAGTTATAGACCTGACCGACTTCTTTTCTGCCACCGAGTTTTGGATTGGGATGAAACTTGGCATGACACTCTCCACAGAGGTAGCTTATTGTATCCATCGTATCATGGGTAATATTTCCCCGGTACCCGTTATGGTTGTCGATAGTAGCGAGATATTCCCAGTCCACATGTTCCTTTCCTGTTATCCCGTAAAGAAAGCGGTAACTTTTGCCCACAGTTGAACCATCAATTTCACTATCGTCTGTATGGTGTGCCCCGTAAATAGCTTCATATGGGTCATCTTTCGTCCTGTCCCCGTGGCACCCCCAGGTACCGGCACAATTAAGCTGCCGCTGATTAGGCCAGTCCTGAGGCCCGTTGCCCCCCGGGATTATGACCCCAGGGATAAAAGCAGGGGGAACGTCCATAGGGGGGTTTTCCTGAAGAGAGATTTCAGTTACATTGTGTCCTTTTGAATAATCTGGATTGTACCCGTCTGCCACATAATAGAAATTCCCGGCAGCCAGATCACTGTTTTCCATGTGATGCAGCACCTGAGGAATTCTTGCCTTTCCGACCTCTATGATATTCTCATCTCCGCTGGGGTTCTGTGCATGACAGCCCAGACAGCCGCCTTCTATAAGCTCAGGGAACGGACCGGCACGCCCTCCATATGTCATTTCACTGCCTTCGTAACTGTAATGCATGCTGTGGCAATCCCTGCACTTGCCCTTAACCCGCGCATCAACATCTGATTGAAAACAAACAAATAAAAGCAAAATACAAAGAGTAAAAAATAAAGAGAACATAAAACGGTTACGGTAACAAAGCCCGTTTCGTCTATCGGCTATGTCATTGAGCTTTTTCACGTTACCGTTATACGTTACCGATACGGGCATCGTAACCGTTGCCGTAACCCGTTTCACTATTCTCCCTTTCCTGTATGGCATATGAAACAACCGCCCTTTCCTTCTTCTCCAGCAATAATATTCTCATAGTCCCATTTTAATATAGACCCGTAGGGACTTGAGTGTGCCATGTGGCATGAAAGACATATTACAAGGTCTTCTCCGGGAAATACCTCATCGCTTGGTAAACCGGGAACTTTTTCCCTTCCCACTGGGGCATCAGGGTTGTAAGTCCTTATCCCCGCTCTATCATTCGGAGGCTGGACATCCGGATTATAGATTGTATACTCACCGGTCTCCGGAAGAGCTATATCTACCGGATGCCTGAACCACGGGCTTTTCTTTCCTGTGTTATCCCTGCTATGAAAATAGCCATGGCAGCTCGCACATAACAGGTCAATCGACTCAGAGTACTCATTATGCTTTTTTGAAGAGCTGTTTTGATTCCATTCATCATCCTCGAGACCCAGGACACCTTTTACCCTATCTGTATTTTTTAAAAATCTGTAGCTTTTAGCTGTTGTGCTTCCGTCAATTGGGGTATCCTCAGAATGATGTGTGCCCATGATTGATTCAAAGGGGTCTTTCACATTCCTGTTTCCGTGGCATCCGTTGGAACCGGCACATGTCAATGGCTTTTCAGTGTTATATCCTGCCAAAGAAGGGTCATATTCCCTCACATATCCTGGAGGGACTCCCATAAATTTTGCATCCGTAGAAGTAACAGCATCCACATTATGCCCCTTCCTGTCTCCAAAATCTTTTGCTACATAATAAAAATTCCCTCCGGCAAGGATATGGGACGGTGTTACAACATTCTTAACAACCGGAACCCTGGCGCCACCTAAAATCTTTATCGTATCCCTGTCAGTATTTGAATGGCAATTCACACACAGGGTATTTTTCAGGACATACTGCTGCGGTTTACCGGGTTCTGCTTCTTCCATCATTCCGGGATAAAGAGCATGACATGCCTCACAATCACCTGTGACCATAGCAGGGCACTCTCTTGAAGGTTCAAGAACAAATAACATAATCAGGAAAAGGATGGATGCAACTAAAAATACTTGTTTTTTCACTTAAAAACCTCTAACTGAATAAACCCGAAAAGCAGGGGATTTATTCCCCTCACTCTAAATTTTATCAACTTCTTAACCACCTTCAAAAAATGGAGATTTAGGGGGGATATTAATTTCAGTTCTCCTTCAAAAGTCGCATGTACTTGAACATAACCCGTTAGTAACTTAGCATAAATAGTGCCAGGAATAATGACAATTAATGTCAGCTATAAATGCAAAAAATGTAATCAAAGTGATTCGGACACTTTATTGACTTAATGCCGATAAAACAGATTAATAAAATTTTCAGGATCTTATCGCTTATTTTTTTCTTAATTCTTACTTTTGACTTCTAACTTCTTGCTTTTTTACTTTTTAGGTTTCTTATATTCATGACAGCTCGGACAAAGCTCAAAGGCTGTCTTAGCAGGGAACCTGAACAAGTTCACAGAATCAGAACTGTGCGGATCATGACAGCTTGCACACGAAAGTTCCCCGTATTTTGATTTAGGGTCTTTTCTGTCTCTGAGAGGGTGTCCTACCTGAGACATTGCCCCTGCTGCGTGAGGCATTTTGGCAATCCTCGGATGGCACATGAGGCATCCGTCTGTTATCGGATAGTAAAGCAGTGCAACATCTTTTGAAGCATGAGGTTCATGGCATACCGTGCACATGCCTGCAGATACCGGAGGATGCTGATCTTTTCTGTCAAATCCTGATTTATCATGGCAGTTGAAACACAAGTCAGGGGACCTGGCAAGAAGAAGCTTTTTTTCGTCACCCTGATGCGGTTCATGGCAGCTCATGCACATGCCGGATGCAACAGGAGAATGATTATCCTTATTCTTGAAATCAGAACTGTCGTGGCACATATAGCACACATCAGGGGTAGCTTTTAAAAGCAACTTCTGTGCTTCTGACGAATGAGGTTCATGACAGTTCAGGCATAACCCCGTAGCAACAGGCGAATGATGTTTCTTCTTTTTCTCCGAAATATATTTTTCTTTGTTATGGCATAGAAAACACTCTTTGGGCATCTCTGCGAGAAGAAGTTTCTTTACTTTGCTGCTGTGAGGTTCATGACATCCCATACATCTCCCTTCTGCTACCGGAGGATGCTTGGATTTTCTCATAAAATCAGCATTGGCGTGGCACAGAAAACATTCATCAGGCATTTTGGCAAGCAGTAGTCCCTTGGCATCAGAGGTATGGACGTTATGGCATGACAGACATTCACCCTTTGCCACAGGCGGGTGTTCAACTTTATTAGAGAATTTGGTTTTATCATGGCAGCCCCAGCAAAATTCAACACCCTGAGCAAATAAATAATTCGGAAAATCCTTCTTTTTCCCCGTTATATGGGCATATGTATGACATTTAACGCATTCAGTAGGATGGTCATATTTACCTGCAACCTTATCCTTGTGACATTTTAAACAATCAGGGAAGTCATAAGAAAAAGATGCAACGGGGATTAAAAAAACAGAAAAAGAAATAAAAAAGATAAATAAAAGATAAGTCTTTAATTTTCTTAAGCTCTTAATCATCTGTCACCTGCCAGTGGTCAGAAGCTAGCCAAAAACAGTGTTTAATGCCAATGACCTTATATTCTTAAAATTAATGGTAAAATAACTTAACAAAAACAAATTATTTAAGTCAATCTTCACTTTCCAATCATCAGGATAAAAATCTGGACCGTGTATATAATTATGATTTCTTAAAAGTTTCTTCATCTCTTTTCAATGTCATTTATTCTTAATATTGCAACCAGCTGGGTAATCTCTTTTACCTGCTTGCTTAACTTTGTAATTTTTATTGAGAAATGCAGATTAATAAGAATTAAAATCACAAGACCAAAAATGAATATTGTAGTTGTCTGTGCAGTTGCGCCTATAAGATCTGTAAGCCATTTAAGGAGCCCCTCCCACAGAACAAGTACAACTATCCCAAGACCGACAATAAGCCAAAGGAAAGAGTACTCTTCCTCGAGTTTTTTACTTCTTACCATTTCAAGTATCACTACAAAAACGCCTATACCTACAAAAAGTGCAAATATCTTTTGATGTAACGTCATATTCTGCCACCCCCTTTGCCTCTTAAAAGTGTAACGAAAATCGAAAGAAGCATTTTAAAAGTATAATAAAATGGTCTAAGCCCGCTATGCATTGATACTTTTCCGATAACCCTTTTCATTGTTACCGGAACCTCAATGAACCTGAGACCCCTTCTGTGAAGCATTATTATTACATCCGCATCAGGATAATCCACCGGATATTCATCGCTCGCATAGAGTTCCATCACCTTCCTGTTGAGTGCTTGAAACCCTGACGTCGGGTCAGTCACCTTCTTCCCGGTAAGGAGCGATGCTATGAAAGCAAAAAAAATGATGCCTGCTCTCCTGAAAAATGGCGACTTGTATTCATTCTTACCAAGGAACCGTGAACCGATAGTGACATCCGCTTCTTGTTTAAGAACCGGCTCAATAAGCGCCGGGATTGCTGCCGGATCATGTTGACCATCTGCATCCATCTGAATAGCAAATTGGTATCCTTTCTTTAATGCATATTTAAACCCCGTCTGCAGCGCAGCGCCATATCCGAGATTAAAGCTGAGTTCTATGACTACAGCCCCGGACTGCCTCGCCTCATCAGCTGTATTGTCCAACGAGCCATCGCTGACAACAATAATATTTGCCTCACTGAATTTTCTGATACCGGCGATGGTAGATGCAATCCTGCCGGACTCGTTATAAGCAGGAACTATAACAACAAACTTACCCTCAGACTTCAGGCTCATGACTACTTATCATATTAAAGATTCCATAATCATACAACAAGGCTTCATTTATAATCGCTTTGCAGCCTTCTCAGCCCTAATAGCAAAATACATCTTTATGAAGTCAGCAATAACACTTATCGCTCTCATCTTTATCACCAATTTTAAAAAGTACACCGGCCTTTTGAAGAATTTGTTTGCTGCAAGGTCACGGAGTTTCATAAGTGCTTCTGCATTAAGAGACTCGTTTAAGGGGATAGGCGGGGTATTCACACTCCCAAAATCATTCCATGAAGGCAATGGAATCTTTTTATCGAGACAATGCTGATACAATTCTGTGCCTGGAAGGGGTATAGCTATAGCGAATGAGGCATATTCCTGATCCAGATCACAGGCAAGCCGGATTGTTTCCATTGCAGTTTCATAGGTTTCTCCAATATGTCCGATCATGAAATTTCCTGCGATAAACAGATCCGCTTCTCTCGCCATCTGATAAGCCTTTTTTATCTGCTCGATTGTGATATGTTTAGACATGCGCTTCAGAATTTCCTGATTGCCGCTTTCCACGCCAAAACATATCCAGCGGATAGATGCCTGTCTCATCTTCTTCAGTGTAGGCAGGTGCAAGATATCAACCCTCGATGAGACCATTATTTCAAGCCTCCTGTTATATCCCTTTTCAATAATATAGTCGCATATCTTGTTCACAATCTTGCGGTTTGCAGTGAATGTATCATCCTGAAAATAAAGCACTCGTATCCCCCACTTCTCCATAAGATAATCCAGTTGATCCTTTATCTGCTGCATTGTAAAAAAACGAATACCATGTCCAAACACAGCATGTGCAGCACAGAAATTGCACTTTCCTATACATCCTCTTCCTGTGAAAATAACTCCGAGAGGCTTTCTAAATCCATTGACCCAATTATTCCAGCCATATGATCGGTACAGACTTTTATCAAGCAGATGAAAAGCAGGAAGTGGAAGAATGCTTAAGTCTTTTATCGGAGGTCTTTCAGCAGTCTTTACAATACGAGCATCCTTCCTGTATACAATACCGCCAACGCCATCAAGGGTTTCGCTCTTCTCTAATGTTATGAGTATATCGGCAATCGTCTCATCACCCTCCCCTATGACACAGATATCAATAGCAGGGGCATCGATCAATGTCTGCTCCGGTATCGCAGAAACATGCGGCCCGCCAACGATCACCTTTACATCAGGCAGTCTTTTTTTGAGTTCTGTGTAAAAAATATTCGAAATATCCATTGTAGCTGTCATAATAGTTGATCCCACATAATCGGGTCTTTTTTCAGCAACCCGTGAGATTGTTTCCTCAAAGGTCAGCCCCTCTGCATCTCCATCAATAACAAAAACTTTATACCCTGCTTTTTCAGCCGTTGCTCCAACACTTATCAGCCCCATAGGAGGATTTATCGCCACAAAATCCTGAAGACTGTGGTAAGCATTCTCCATCGTCGGCACAACAACGAGCACCAGATTTTTCAATTCTCCTCCTGTATATCTTCTATGTTAACAGCGAACACTCTTATTTTGTTATGAGTGAAAATCTCTCCGGCAATCTTAAAAGGTATCGGGAAATACTTTGTAACTATGTTATCAAAACCCCACCTTTTGAGGACATCGCAGATGTCCTCTTTATCCCAGAACTTAACATGTGTTTTATCGTGATAAAAACCTTTTTTACCGGGGAGTTCGATTGCGAGTTTTCCACCTTTTTTAGAAACCCTCTTAATCTCTGAAAACGCAGCATCAGGCATTTCAAGATGTTCAAGCACATTATTAAGGAGCACTCCGTCAAATGAGCCATTATTGAATGGAAGGTTATAAACATCCGCGTGGAGACATTTGAGTCCTTTAGCAACACAAAATGCAACACAATCCTCATTCGTATCTATTCCTACAGAGTCTCTGTAGTATTGCAGAAATTCTCCGAGGCCTGCACCAATATCAAGAACTTTTCCAGAAAAATAATTAACTATAGGCCGAAGCAATAATCTTCGCAATAAGATTCCTAAATAACTCCTATTCTTCAGATACTTAAAGTAATCAGAGTTCACCAAAAACCTTTTTGTAAAGCAGAATATACTTGTTGGCAACCTTATCTATATAGTACCTATCCCTTATTGTAAGAAACGCATTTTCAGCTATTTTTTCTGAAAGTTGAATATTCTCAAGAAGATTAAGTATTGCATCTTTAAGCCCTGTTACATCACCCGGCTTTATTAGGAGGCCGTTTTCTCTATTCTCTATGAGGTCCACCACCCCTCCAATCTCTGTAGCAATAACCGGAAGTCTGCAAGCCATGGCCTCAAGGAGAGAATTGGGCATGCCTTCCTTGTCCGACGTAAAAACAAAGATATCAGTGATTTGCAGGTAATCAAGAATATTTGAAATAAAACCTTTAAAAAATACATACTCGGCAATTCCAAGTTCAGCGGTCATTCTCTGAAGTTTTTCTCTTAACTCTCCCTCCCCAAGTATAATAAGTTGAATATCATTTCTTGTCTTTAAAACCTCATGAATTGCCTTTAATAAAATGTCAATTCTTTTTAGCGGGACTATCCTGCCGGAAAAGGTAATTATTGTTTTATTATTATCAACATTAAGCTTTTTTTTAATTTCCCTTCGTTTCCCCGCATTTCTTTCCGGATAAAATATATCAGGCAAGATAAAGTTGGTTGTCTTAAATATTTTCCCTGTATTAAAACCGTCCTTTATCAAGTCATCTCTAATCTCACTGCTTACCGCTACAAAAATATCCACATTCTTCAAAATACGAATAAAAATATCTCCAATGCATATGTATTTGCCCTTGAATGAGCCTGCCTCTCTGTCCATTTTAGCGCCGGCAACCTTTGCAATAATTTTCTTTTTTATAAATTTGAGAGGGAGAACGTTAAAGATTAGTGGAAGACTTGCACCATGGAAATGAACGATATCATAATTATTCCTATACCTTATCAACATCCTCATAAGGTTAAAGGAGAAACTCAGCGAAATAAGCACATTCCTAATCGACTTTGCCTCCAGGTCATGTCTTGTTGAGCCAAAGGTCTTTATCTTTGTCACCTGCAAACCAAGTGCAGGATTCCATTCGGGAATACTCTTTATATCCCTGCACATTACAGATACCTTTACCCCCAGATTATACAAATATTCTGCGAGAGCAACTGCCTGTCTTCCCACGCCCCCTAATTCAGGATGGTAGAGGGGTGAAACCATACAAATTCTAACCGGTTTTTCCATCTATGAACATCCTGTGCCACAGTTCGAGCATGAGAAGATTCCAGATATGGTTATGCCATTTCCATTTGTTAGAGGTATGTTCGTCAAGGATTTTTTTTACTGTCTCCTTTTTGAAGTAGCCCCTTTTCACCGCTCTATCACTAAGCAAAGTATCATACGCCATTTCTTTTAGCTCATTCCTGAACCAGTGGTCTATTGGTACTACAAAACCCATCTTCTCCCTGTAAAGCACCTTGTCCGGCAGAATCCCCTTCATCGCCTGTTTGAGGATATATTTTGTCGTCCATCCCTTAAGCTTCAATTCTGCAGGAATCCTCGCAACAAATTCCATAAACTCGTGATCGAGAAACGGAGAGCGCGCTTCAATAGAATTTGCCATTGAGGCAACATCAACTTTTATGAGAAGGTCGTCAGGGAGATACATCATCACATCAGCATAAAGGGTTTTATCGAGAAAGTCGTTTGCATCTGCCTCTTTATATTTATTCAGAAGAAGGTCAAAAGAATCCATAGAAGAAACCCGTGTCGAAAAATCATTCGTATATAACTCATCTTTCATCTCTGTTGCGAAGTGGCATAGCCAGTGCGCATTCCTCATCTCTGGTGATCTACTGTATTCCTGGAGAAATCGTTTCAGTCTCCAGAAAAAATTAGTCGGGTCTTTGCCATGGGGCAACATTAGAACAAAAGGCAAGAGTGCTTTTGCAACAGGAGCAGGAAAATACCTGTGTATCATTCTTGAAAATTCATTTGCTTTATACCTTCCATACCCCGCAAAGTTTTCATCGCCTCCATCACCATTTAGTATCACTGTGACATGTTCTCTCGCTAACTTTGAGACATAATATGTTGGAATAGCTGACGAATCTGCAAATGGTTCATTATAGTGCCACACAAGTTTGTCAATCACTTCAAGAGCCTTTGGCTCAACTATAAATTCAGTGTGGTTAGTCTTAAATTTCTCTGCAATCATCCGTGCATATCGTAATTCATTATAAGTATCTTCCTTAAAACCTATAGAAAATGTTTTTAACGGCTCATTCATTATCCGTGACATCATTGCCACAACAGCGCTTGAATCAATACCTCCGCTTAAAAATGCCCCGAGAGGCACATCACTTATAAGCCTTATACTTACTGCCTCTTTCAATCTCTCGATAATCTCATGTCTCAAATCCCTTGTACCCATCTTATGTTTGGGGAGATAAGACAGTTTCCAATACCTTTCTACCTTAACCCGTCCGTTTTTTAATAATAGATAATGTGCTGGTGGGAGCTTCTTTATTCCGTCAAATGCAGTCCATGGAGAAGGCACATCCTGATATGTGAGATAATGATGGATAGCTACAATATCCGGCTTATTTTCATATTTGTTGTCTTGAAGAATTGATTTAATCTCCGACGCAAAAACAAACGTATTCTGAGTATGCCAGTAACAAAGCGGTTTCTTGCCAATTCTATCTCTGGCAAGAAAGAGAGAATTGTTCCTTTCATCCCAAATTGCGAACGCAAACATACCTCTTAGGTATTTCAGACATTCAACTCCATGATCTTCATAAAGATGAATGATGGTTTCCGTATCACTTTTTGAACGGAAAGTATGCCCCCTTTTTAAGAGATCCTCCCTTAATTCAGGAAAGTTATATATCTCTCCGTTATAGACAATCCACACAGTTCCATCTTCATTTGACATCGGTTGGTGAGCGAGAGGTGAAAGATCTATGATTGATAGTCTTCTATGGCCAAGCCCGATATTGTTTTTAAAATAAAAACCTTCGTCATCTGGTCCTCGATGAGATAGGCAGGAAGTCATTTTTTTCAGGAGGGTTTCATTAACGGGGTCACCGTTAAGATTTATTTTACCGCAGATTCCGCACATGGGTTAAATATTTGACAACTTAGAGAAATATATTTAAATCGAGAAATTGAACTATATTTATTATTTGGGGCTTCGGAATAAAAACTCGTTAAGACCAAGATTATTTACAGTTTTCGAATTCTCTAATACAAAACAAAATTCTTGCTTGCAAAATCTAAAAACTTCTCCAGCAGATGCATATTCATACGGATAACCGCCCAGTGAATCTTTAATGTCCGTCCAGAAACTCATGCCCCTATTTTTTTTATAATTTTTAATTTCAGATACTGGATTTTTCAACATTAGCAGCATTTTTAAAACAATTAATGAAATAAAAGAATACTCTAAAAGTTTCTTTACTATTCTTGATGACCTATTATAAACACGTTTTAATTCTAACCATGATTTAGAACCAAAAGGTCCTTCAACTCTGTTGTATATTGCAATAAAAAACAGTCCGCCAGATTTTACAAATCTTGCTGCATTTCTAATAGCCTGCCACATATTTCCTGTATGATGGAGAACTCCCCATGAATAAACAATATCAGCTTTTTCAATTTTATTTATAAATGATTCATCTAATATTGACCCTTCAGATATTGTCCAATCCGCTGGATTTCCTTCTTTCTCCTTCAGGTACTCGCAACACCTTACGGAAAATGGATCAAGATCGAAACTCATAACTTTAGACGCACCCAATTTATACGCTGCAAGAGAAAACAACCCGCTTCCGCACCCGATGTCGATAAAAGAAAGTCCATTAAATTTTTCTAAGCCCGTAAAACCTTTCAGGGATTTTTCAGCTTCTGAAATCCTATCTTCGTTCAAAAACGAAGTTACAAAGTCTCGCCAGTTCCTCCCGAAAGAAAATGTTACCTTTTCAGCCATTGTCTAATCACCAAACAACACTCTCCTGTATAATTCTTTCAATCGGAATACCTTTTATCGTCCTTGTCTTTTCCTTTGCTCTTTCTTCTGTTTTTCAGCACCAGATTATAAATTTCAGCAGTTCCCTGTATCATACTGTTGATACTGAATTTTCGTCGGGCAGTTTCTCTCCCTGCAGTCGCAATCCTTTTTCTCTTGTCCTCGTGTTCGATCAGGTCAAAGATCGCACCTGCCAATGCATCCGCATCATCTGAAGGGACGAGTATCCCATTAACGCCGTCCTGAATGATGGACGGTATGTCGCCGACAGCAGAGGCGATCACAGGCCGTCCATACGCAAGTGCATGGAGAAGCGCCATGGGAGTGGATTCGGTCAGTGAAGAAAGTACAAATATGTCAAAGGACGCAAGATAAGGCCCTATATCCAAAATTGTTCCGGCGAACCGGACATGTTCGGAAATCCCAAGATTGATACTCAGTTCTTTGAGTTCTTCCCGTAATGGTCCATTGCCTACAATAATAAACGTGATGCCGAGTTTCAAGCTTATAACTTTTGCAGCGGCCTGAAGCAGGAGCCGGTGATTCTTGAAATCAACCAGCCTCGCAATATTCCCGATGACAATATATTCGTTCAGGTTCAGTTCCTTTTTGACAGCTTTACCACTTTTCCTCACCTCTTCCATATCATCAGGGATCTCAACGCCATTAGGGATAATGGCAATCTTATCCCTTTTGATTCCCCATGAGCACAAAACTTTCATCACATCTTCGGATTCAACAAGGATTTTATCTGTAAATAAAGAAACAACTTTTTCTGCATATTTCAGGAGCCTGTAATAGCTAAACACCCGTTCATCCGCTATATTCTGAAAACTGAATATCACGGGTATACGCGCAATAAGCGCTGCTATGCTCCCCAAAACATAAGCAACGTCAAGATGGCAGTGCACAATATCAATACTGTATTCCTTTATATATCTATATATCCGTACGATCGAGATCATGCTGAGCGGGTTGACAAGACTCATGGGGTGAATACGTTTGAGCGGAATACCCTCTTTTCTGATTCCATCTTCGAAATCACCTGAAATTGAGTATACGACGTGATGAGAAAATCTGTTCTTGTCAATGCCATTCAGGATATAAATGAGTTTTTTTTCAGCTCCCCCAATTGTAAGAAGAGGGGTTATATGAAGAATGTTGATCTTTTTCAAAGAATCCATCCGGTATATTTATAGATACGCCACTGCAATCCCTTCATGATAATTTGTTCAAAATATGCAATAACTCTGCAGACAATTGATCTCTGTATCCATCTTTTTCCAAATAAATACATATATAGTCTTTTTCTTAGTGAGGGATATTGTATCAACGACAACCTGAGTTCCTTGATTGCCATAAGAAAATCCCTCTTGAGTACATACTCCATGGATAAATCAAGCTTTATCTGCCCAAGACGTTTACAGATTTTTTTTGCACTGACCTTAAAATCAGGATAAAAATTAAGCATATTTACAGATGATTCGAAGACGGCATCTAAAAGTTTTATCCTGTTTGTACTTTTACCCTCTTCGTGCTTCCTATAAAGAAAAGTCGGATTATTTGAAAAACCAGCCCTGAAGTTTAGTGCAATCCTTAACAGCATATCAGTATCTTCGTTATAGCGCATAGTTTCATTAAAATAGCCCACTTTATCGAAGCACGATTTTCTGAACATTGAAGCACACAATGAAAAGTATGTAAACATAAACAGAGGGTATGCAATATGGCCATTTCCGTCAGGCCTTATCATTTTTATAAGATATCTTTTGCTTGCGTCAAAAAAAAATATATCGCCGCTTACGAAGCCTAAATCTCGATTATTATCAAGCATTTCGACCTGGTCATTCAGTTTCTCCGGCAGATACTTGTCATCGGAATCAAGAAAAGCGATATATTTTCCTCGTGCAACACTGATTCCATAATTTCTTGCGATTGCGCACCCGCTGTTTTCCTTGTAAAAATACCTTATCTTGTCCCCATACTTTTCTTTCAGCATCTCTCCTGTACCGTCGGTCGAGCCGTCGTCAACGACGATGACTTCGAAGTCCCGATACGTCTGATTCAGCACGCTGTCAATAGCCTCGGTAACGTATTTCTTCCTGTTATACGTGGGGATTATGACGCTGACTTTAGGACTATTTTTCACTATTATGCTATTGCTGGATCCAGAAATAGCAACAAACTATACTTTTATTGAAATCCAAACTTCATCCTCGCATTCCACCGATATTCTCTGAAGCATTTCCTTATCCAACAACTTTTGCTTTGCGAGAACTTTGACCATA